>Ga0105107_10000998_pt1 | contig 18407 bp, 18 predicted proteins | sample PPLLaktember2015_6_FD_79335 | JGI IMG/M metagenome (GOLD analysis project Ga0105107, IMG submission 79335) | Freshwater sediment microbial communities from Prairie Pothole Lake near Jamestown, North Dakota, USA - PPLs Lake P8 Core (1) Depth... | ecosystem: Environmental > Aquatic > Freshwater >... | reverse complement strand
ATCTGGGCAGATAAATGTTCCACGTGGAACATTTTTATAAATAATTTATTTTTAATATTTAAGTTTAGGTGGAAAAGGTGATAATGAGGGTTATCAATTTTTAACTGAAATTGCTTCGCTGCGTTCGCAATGACATTGGATTCGAATATGGGCGGTGGTTGGTGGATAAGGATTGCTTCGCTGAGCTCGCAATGACAGTGGATGAATTAGAAGGCAGTGACAGGAAGACCGGAAATAAATTAAGTATAATGTCATTGCGAGGAGCAAAACGACGAAGCAATCCAATATTTAAACTTTAAAAAGCTCATTAAAACAATTTACCTTCAGACGAGGTTTATTTATAAGGTTTATAAATTGATCGGCAGCATTAATTAGAATTGAAATAATTTACATCAAAATGAAAATTGAAGGCCAGATCGTCGACATACATCACCGGAGGATATATCCGGGACAATTAGTAATTAAGGATCATCTAATTAAAGAAGTAAAGGAAGTAAAGAAGGCTCCGGTGCATTATATTCTTCCAGGACTTATTGATTCACATATACATATTGAAAGCTCGATGACAACACCCGGGTCATTTGCCTCAGCTGCTGTTTCACGTGGAACAACAGGAGTAGTGTCAGATCCTCATGAAATAGCAAATGTTCTGGGAATCGAGGGAGTGAAATTCATGATAAGGGATTCAAAGAAAGTACCACTTAAGTTCTGGTTCGGTGCTCCTTCCTGCGTACCGGCAACATCATTCGAAAGTTCAGGTGCAGTTATTGATGCGGAAGATATAGAAGAACTTATGATACTTCCGGATATTAAATACCTGGCGGAAATGATGAATTTTCCCGGGGTTATATTCAATGATACGGAGGTTCATAGAAAAATAGATATCGCAAAAAAGCTGGGCAAAAAAATTGACGGACATGCACCCGGTGTTACAGGAGATAATCTAAGGAAGTACATTTCTTCAGGAATAACCACTGATCATGAATGCAGTAATATAACCGAGGCCAGGGAAAAGATAAATCTTGGTATGAAAGTCCTCATTCGTGAAGGTAGTGCAGCAAGAAACCTTGCCGCACTAAAGGAGCTTATAAAGACAGATCCGGGCATGGTTATGCTTTGCAGTGATGACCTGCACCCGGAAATGCTCCTGAAAGGACATATAAATAAGCTGGTAGCACAACTGATCAGCGAAGGTTTTGATGTTTTCGATGTGATCAGGAGCTGCACACTGAATCCGGTTGAACATTATGGCCTGGAGGCCGGATTACTCCAGCCAGGACAGCCTGCAGATCTTATTATTGCTGATGATCTGACCAAAATGAATGTAATACAAACCTGGATAGACGGAAGGAAAGTATTTGAAAATGGAAAGGTTCTGTTTGATTACAATGGAAGTGAACCGTTAAATAAATTTAATAGCTCGGCAATAAGTATTAAAAACCTTGAAATCCCCAAACTATTTAGGAAATTACGGGTAATTGAGGCTTTCGACGGCGAACTCATTACAAAAGGAATTGAATGGATTCCTGGTGATAATTGCTTTGTTTACTCCGATATTAAATCAGATATACTGAAAATTGTGGTGAAAGACAGGTATAATGATACACCTCCGGTATGTGGATTTATAAGAGGTTTCGGACTGAAAGAGGGGGCATTTGCCAGCTCTGTGGCACATGATAGCCACAATATAATATGTGTCGGAGCAAATGACAGGGATATTGTATCTGCAACAAATGAAATTGTAAGGATCAGGGGAGGTCTTGCTGTGTCACATGAAGGAAAGATAAGCTCGTTACAGCTTCCTGTAGCCGGTTTAATGTCTGACAAACCGGTGAGTGAAATTGCACTCCGGTATGAGTCCCTTTCCGATCTTGTTAAATCCCTGGGAAGTAAATTGTCAGCTCCGTTTATGACACTCTCATTCATGGCACTGCTGGTTATCCCGGAATTGAAGTTAAGCGACAGGGGATTGTTTGACGGTAAGGAATTCAAACACGTATCATTATTTGTGGGTCAATAAATCCTGACATCTCATATTGTATCTTTGCACCATGCCGATTGACCACAAAATAATATTGACTCTCATACCTTCCAAACCGGGAATCTATGAGTTTTTTGACTCAACAGGGAACATTATCTATGTGGGTAAAGCAAAAAACCTGAGGAAAAGGGCCGCATCCTACTTTACAAAGAACCAGTCAGGTAAAACTATAGTTATGCTCAAAAAAGCGGCTGAGCTGAAACACATTGTAGTCGAAAATGAATCAGATGCACTTTTACTTGAGAATAATCTTATTAAACAACACCAACCCAGATATAATATACTTCTGAAGGATGATAAGACCTATCCATGGATTTGTATAAAAAATGAGCCGTTTCCCAGAGTGTTCAGTACCAGAAATGTCATCAGGGACGGTTCCATTTATTACGGACCATATACATCGGGATTGATGGTTAAAACGCTCCTCGACCTGATAAGGCAGCTGTTCCATCCGAGAACATGTAATTATAACCTCACTCCGAAGAACATTGCGGAAGGGAAATTCAAGCCATGCTTTGAATATCACCTTGGTAACTGCAAAGGACCATGCATCGGACTTCAGACAGAAGAGGAATATATGCAGGACCTTCAGCAAATCAAGAGCATATTAAGAGGCAATATCTCAACAGTCCTCAATCATCTTAAAGAGGAAATGTTTAACTATTCGCAGAACATGCGTTTTGAAGAAGCGCAGAAACTGAAGGAAAAATATGATATACTTTTGAAATACAGAAGCCGCTCAGTAATAGTGAGTACGACAATAAAAGATGTTGATGTATTTGCATTGACAGAGGATACCGATAATACTTATATTAATTACTTAAAAGTTGTTGATGGGGCTGTAATTCAATCATATACACTCGATCTTAAAAGCAGGATCAATGAAGAAAAGGAGTCATTGCTGGGATTTGCAATTACTGAGATAAGACAAAGGCTGTCAAGCAATTCCCCGGAAATTATTGTGCCTTTTATGCCAGATATCCTGTTTGAGAAAGTCAGGTATACCGTTCCTGAAAAAGGCGATAAGTTTAAACTCCTGCAGCTCGCTGAGCGGAATGCTATCTATTATAAACTGGAGCAGCGAAAGAAAAAAGAAGACTTCCGGCCGGCGCAGCGAACCGGTAAAAATCTTGAAAAGCTGAAGTCGGATCTGCATATGGCTGAGATTCCTGTTCACGTCGAGTGTTTCGATAACTCAAATATTATGGGAGCAAATCCGGTGGCAGCATGCGTTGTATTCAGAAACGGCAGGCCAAGCAAGAAGGATTACCGGCATTTCAATATAAAATCAGTCACAGGTCCTGATGATTTCTCATCAATGGAAGAGATAGTATACAGGCGATATAAAAGAATGCTCGATGAAAAGCAGGAACTCCCGCAGCTGGTCATAATTGACGGCGGCAAAGGACAACTCTCTTCAGCCATTAAAAGTTTGGATAAACTGGGTTTGAGAAACAGAATTGCAGTTATCGGGATTGCAAAGAAGCTCGAGGAGATCTATTTTCCGGGTGACAGTGTGCCTGTATATATCGATAAAAATTCAATAAGTCTGAAAATCATACAGCAGCTGAGAAATGAGGCGCACAGGTTCGGGATAAATTTCCACAGGGATAAACGTTCATCGGATATGACAAAATCCGACCTGGATATAATAAAGGGCATCGGAGAAAAAACAAAAGAGATCTTACTGAAAGAAATAGGGTCTGTTGAAAAAATCAGAAAAATACCCCTTGCAACTCTTCAGGATCTCGTGGGAAAACATAAAGCTTCAATTCTTAAGGATTACTTCAATAAATAGCTCTGGTTTCCACCGGGATCATAATTAAGATTTTTAATCATAAATATCAAATCACCAATCATTTACATTACTTAATCTAAGGTCTTAACTCAGTAAGGTTTCAATATTTTACTGCAACTGCCCGGGAGGCAATGGAAATCATGTTTTGAAGAAGGATTTTCCCAGATGGGAAATGATAAATGGAATATGAATTTTTTAAATGATAAAACTGCTGATCAGCTTTCTGACCTGATCTGAAATATTAAGTGAACCAAAAGTACAGTAACCTTTCATCCCAACCGAAAGAGCAGCCTGAACATTAACATCAAGATCATCAATATAAAATGATTCTTCAGGACTGATTTTAAATTTTTCAAAGAAAATCCTGAATATGGCTTCATCGGGTTTTGATTGTTTCACGTCGGCAGAAATGATTCCGCCGTCGAAATATTCGAAGAATGAATTCCTGTTTTTGATTTCAGCGAAAATATCGGCAGGGAAGTTAGAAAGGTAATATAGCCTGAAACCCTCTTTTTTTAGCTCAGGAAGAATGCAGGTATTATCCGCAAGGGGAAACATTATATCAGTACGGATATTGAAAATGGAGGCTATTTCCTCACGTTTGAGGGAAGATTTACAGGCAATACGGTAAATGGCTTCTTCAAGGTTGATAATTCCTTTATCGAGCAAAAGCCATTCCCGGCTGCCAAAAATATCTGAAAGGATCCTTTTCCTGATTTGGGCGGGATAATTCTTCTTCTCAAGATAATCGGCAGGTCTGAAACTGATAAGTACATTTCCCAGGTCGAAAATGATATTCCTGATCATATCAGTGATTCTTCATACTGATAGGCTGACCGGTTGCTTCGAGGACATTCCACCAGAGTTCACCCTCTACGTCAATCTTCTTACGCTTCCTGACCGCCATCGGGATTGGAATGAGCGTAAATTCATTGTTCCAGTAGCCAACCACGAAATCTGTTTTTCCTGCAACCGCTGCGTGTACTGCGTTCTGCGCAAGGAGATTACAAAATTTGCTGTCGTTTGCATTGGCCGGAGCACTCCGGATAATGTAGCTGGGATCGATATATTTGATAGAGTAAGGGAATCCCTTTGAATCGAATTCTTCTTTAATCTTTTCTTTCAGGTAAATGCCGATATCCTGATGCAGGATATTACCTGATGCATCCTTTTCCAGTTCGCCGGATTCAAACAGCTCCTGGCCGGCGCCTTCGGCAACCACCACCACCGCATGGTGTCTTTCCTCAAGGCGTTTGCGCAGCACCTTGAGGAATCCACGGGGTCCGTATAATTCGAAAGATATTTCGGGTACCAGCACAAAGTTAGCTTCCTGGTTTGCCAGTGTAGCGCTAGCTGCAATAAATCCTGAATCACGCCCCATCAGTTTAACGACTGCAATACCGTTATGAGCACCCGAAGCCTCGTTATGTGCATTACTGATAATATCATTTGCAATAGAGAATGCAGTTTCAAATCCGAATGATTTCTGGATCAGGTCAATATCATTGTCAATGGTCTTGGGAATGCCTGCGACGGCTATTTTAAGTTTTCGTTTTTTGATCTCTTCGTGCAGGGCATGCGCGCCTCTTAAGGTTCCGTCGCCACCGATGCAGAAAAGAATGTTAATACTCAGTATTTCAAGGGTATCCACCATTTCTTCAACATTCTGGTTCCCGCGCGAAGATCCCAGAAAAGTACCACCCGAAAGATGTATGTCGCTGACCATGGGAGCAGTAAGCTCAACTACCGGGTGGTTGAATTTCGAAATCAATCCTTCAAACCCGTATTTTATTCCAAGGACCCTGCTTATTCCATATCTGTAGAAAAGTTGATTTACTAAACTACGGATCACATTATTGACACCCGGACACAATCCTCCGCATGTAACTATTCCGACTTTGGTTTTGGCAGGTTCGAAAAAGATATTCTCTTTTGGACCTGCCTTCTCAAACGATACAGGCAGTTTGTCTGTTTCTTTTATTTGATTGAAATGATCCAGTGTAACGTCGTAAAGGATCCTTTCGTTATCGTTTACAAATTTATAAACCGGGCTGTCATCTCTCTGTCCTTGTTTGAGAGGGGTCACGACATTTCCACTTCCAAGTGAAGTGACCAGAAAATCCTCATACTTCATTTTCTAAAAATTCAATTAATTAATTTTCCACGGTTGAAAAGAGTATATTTTCAACCGGTGCAAAATTAATTGATTTTTTGAATGATTGATATATAAAGAGACCGGTTTATCTGTTGATAATCAGGTGGTGAGTTTTATATTATCAATAGATGATCTGTTTGATTCTCCCGATAAGGCCGTTATCGAGCATGACCTTGATTCCGTGAGGATGCATCGGTGCTGTTGTAAGGACTTCCTTTACGCACCCTCTGGTTAGTCTGCCAGTTCGTTTATCCTCCTTTAACTCAATCATTACTGAAATTCCCGGCTTAACATTTACCCTGCGAGTTCCTTCCATAATCAACAATACTAATGAATTAATATGAGTTTATACTTATAATAAATAATATGACTATCGGCTATCAATAATAATCTTAATAAAAAAAGATTAAAAAGGTGTTATAATGTTAATATACAAATACTTAATTATTATTCCAAATTACCCCCTTTCCCGTTTCCCCCTTTATTTTGATTACCAATACTCATTATAAATAAAATTATAGTCAGTTAATTCTTATAGATCTGATTATACACTGTATTTTAATTTATTTTTTTACCGTGATGGTTTAACTTCTTCTTCCCAGGCATCCAGAAGAGCCTTAAGCTTTGTAACCTGATCCGGCCTGCTTTCGGCCAGGTTTATCTTTTCCGAAAGGTCATTTCCCAGGTCGAAAAGATACTCCTCTGTATTATTTTCATTTTTAAGCATGATGTATTTAAGGTCACCCTGCCTGACAGCCTTTCTTGTCTGCATTCCTCTGCGGGCACGCCAGAACAGGATTCTCTCCCCGGCAGGACGGTTTTCCGCAACATGTTTCAGAATATCAATCCCGTCAGGTGACCTGCCTTCAGGCACTGAAGCTCCGGCAGCATTGATGAATGAAACCGAAAAATCAAATGTCATACAGGGTTGTTGTGATACCGTGCCCGGGGTAATTTTCCCCGGCCATTTTGCAACACACGGAACTCTGATGCCTCCTTCAAAAAGATTTCCCTTGTTGCCTCTGAGCGGACTGTTATCTCCCGATGCAGTCCCGCCATTGTCACTCATGAAAACAACAATAGTTTTGTCGGACACTCCTTTTTCTTCCAGCCTGTTAAGAATTTTAAGGATATTTTCATCCATTCTTCTGAGCATAGAATGATAGATATTCTCAGGACCCTTCCCCTGATTCCAGAGGGGAGAATCAACAGGTAATGTTGCGGGAAGAAGATCTTCCGGACCCTGGTAAGGTGCATGTGGCGCCGTAAAGGGGATATAAAGGAAAAAAGGCTTTTTCCCTGACTGCCTGTCAATAAATTCAACCGATTCATCACCAATAAGATCGGTAAAATATGTTGTATTACTGACAGGTTTTCCGTTGCGAAAAAGGAGATGTTGCGGATCGTCAAGATCCTTATGATGAAAATAATCCATTCCTCCGGCCAGTGCATAGAATGCATGATCGAATCCATGCAGGTTCGGATTGAATTTTTCCTCATAACCGAGATGCCATTTACCGCATATCCCGGTGGTGTAACCGGCACTTTTCAAAATCTTTGCAAGGGAGGTCTCGCTTACGGGTAATCCCAGATCATTTGTCTCCCTTAACCGTATGGCATCATCATAACGGCCAACATTACCGGAACCGATGGCACATTCAAGCCCTCCGACACGTTGCTGGTATCTGCCTGTAAGTAAAGCTGTCCTTGTCGGAGAACTCTCCGGACCATTTGAATAGAAAGATGTGAACCTGACACCCTGTCTGGCTATAGATTCTATTGCAGGAGTTTGGAAACCGTCCGGATTATAACAGAACAGATCACCATACCCCAGATCGTCAGCGAGAATCAGTACTATATTGGGTGATTGGTTTTCCCCGGCTTCTTTGCATGCCGGCAATAGTAGTAAAACAGATGTTGCACCAGCTATTGATCTGGTTAACCGCAAAGAATTCATTTTGAAAGGATTCATTGTCTTCAGATTTGGTTTAGGTCGGTAAGTGTAAAAATGGACACTCAAAATACCCGGATCGGCGATAAGTGTCTCAGATCAAAGTAGTTTAGGGTATAATCAAGATTTCAAAGAACATATATTATTAATAATCAGAAGGTTAATGCCAGTTAATTGTAACCTGAGTTAACAAGAGGATACAATGATATAAAAAAAATAATTTAGAAAAAAAATTAACATGATTTATTCTGAATGAAAAAAAAATCATCTCAGTAAGCGCCTTTTACACGTGTACGGATCCTGTATAATCCTTTGCTTGCAGTTATATAAAGACTTTTTCTGTTTTTATCACCGAAACATACATTGGCAGTCCAGTTCTCGGGGACAGGAATGTTTCCCAACTTTTTGCCTTTTTTATCAAAAACCGTTACACCCTTGCCGGTTAGGTAAATATTTCCCTTTTTATCTATGGTCATTCCGTCGGATCCCATCTCACAGAAGAGCTTTTTATCAGACAGCATTCCGTCAGGATTGATCGGATAAGACCATGTTTTGTTTCCCCGGATATCTGCTACATAAAGGGTTTTGCCATCCGGAGTACCCACAATTCCATTTGGCTGTTGAAGGTCGTCGGCAACTCTGATAACTGTTTTATGATCAGGCTTCAGATAATATACGCATTGCTTATCCTGCGGCATGCTCTTATGATCCCACCAGGAACGCTGGTAATACGGATCTGTAAAGTATACCCCGCCACCGGGCGTGATCCAGAGGTCATTGGGTCCGTTGTAAAGCTTGTTATCATAAAAGCCGGTAAGTACTTCCACGTTCTTATCCGGTGTTATCTTCCAGAGCTCATTCCTGTTATCCGCACACGACCATAGATTGCCCTCCCTGTCGAAAAAGAGGCCGTTCGACCTGCCGGCCGGTTGCATGAAAATCGACAGTCCGGTCATTAAATCCCACATCATGATCCGGTCATTGGGCTGGTCGGTAAAGAATACATTCCCTTTTGCATCGGCAGCCGGACCTTCAGTGAACTGAAAGCCATCCGAAAGTTTTTCAACCTGGATTCCGGGTCTGATTATTTTTGAAAGATCCCCGTCCTGAGCCATCAATTGGTTGCAGGAAACAATTATCAGGAATAAAAACCCTGGTATTGATTTAAAGAAGTTCATGTCTTTGATAGTTTACCCATCCTTTCGATATAGTTATCAATCTGTTCCGGACTTTCGAATCCGACTATAATAAGATCAACAGTTCCAAGCCCCAGTACAAATTTCAGTGAGTTATCAATTTTTTCGGAATCATCCTTAATTCTGCCACCTCCGATCAGTTTCATTGCAATAACACCTTTTCCGGCATTATGAAATTTTTCTATGACCGGTACCACGAGTGCAGGATCACGCTGATCCATATTTTCTCCGAACGGATTAATACGGACATGGATCACATCGACCCATGGATCTTCAGATGCAATCTTTAGCGCATCAAATGAATGCACTGAAACACCATGTGCCCTTATTACATTTTTGGCTTTAAGATTTTCAAGGCCGTCCATAAATCTTTTGTGCCGGCTGGTCCATTCCCCGTTTGTCATGCAGTGTAATTGCACCAGGTCGATATAATCGGTATTCAGCTCTTTACGGAACCGATCAATAACTATTCCGGCATCAGGACGATCCGTTTCGGGAATTCCGCCCGGATTCACCCACATCTTGGTACCCAGCGTATAACTCTCCCTTGGGATACCTTTGAGGACTGCGGCAGTGAATGGGTGGGTGCCGTAACTGTCGGCACAATCAAAGAACCGGACGCCTCTGTCGTATGCATGACGGATTACTTTTTCTGCAACACCCGCCCTTGTTATTGCTGATGTACGGTTACCTCCGTTATATCCGGTTCCCATTCCCAGCAGGGTTGTTTTAATGCCAGTTTTTCCAAGGGTTATAGTCCGGAAAGGATCGTATGCCGGTCCGGATCTTGCTGACAGTATCGAGCAGGCTGCCGGAGTGATCAAAACAGTACCTGCTCCTGCAGCTATTGTGGCAATAAATTGCCTTCGGGTCAGATTTTTTCTTTTCATTTTTTTTCAATTAAAGATCCAGTTGTTCCAGAATCCTGCCGGGACGGGCCGGTTTACCATTTTTTGTCGCAACTCCGGTTATTTTCGCCTTTACAATAAGTTTTTCATCCGGCATTCTGTAAATATCCTGAAGAAAAATCAGCCTTAAGTAACCTTCTTTGCATATATTCATACGTATAACAAATTTGTCGCGGCTTCGGAGAGGAAATTTGTAATCAATTTCAACTCTTGTTATAACGAGATCTATCCCCTCCTCATGCAATACGGCAAAGCTTATTCCCTTTGAAATTAGTAACTCATGTCGTGCATGCTCAAGATAGTGCTGGTAATTGGCATTATTAACGACACCCTGAAGATCACATTCATAATCCCTTACGGAAAATTCCACACTGTATAAGTACTCAACCACAGGCATAAGAAATCTGGTCGTGATCCTATTTGGGATATCTTCCAAAAAGCTTCTTTATGGCTGCATGGAATTTGTGAATGCTGTGAGGCTTATAGTACATCAGGATGCATTGCCCTGTAATGTAATTAATATCAGACCCCTGCAGCTCATTCATGGCCTCCTTGTTTTCCGAATTCTGTTGTACCCAGATGTTTTTAATCCCTTTTTCCCTGGCTTCCCTGATAACTCCGGGTGTCTGGTTTTTTTGTGTCATAATAATGACGCTTTTCACCTCATCCGGCAGGGATTTGATGTCGCGATAAACTTTGGATTGATGAATTTCTTCAGCATGTGGATTTACAGGGATGATATTCATTCCCTTTTCCTTAAGTTCCCTGAAAGCGGCAAATCCGAATTTCTTTGGATTGCGTGAGACACCTACCATGGCAACCGGTTCGGCTCCAATGAATTCCTCAATTTGTCTTAGTGATACCATAAAGCAGTCAATTGAATTTCAGGTTTTGAAAATAGATCTATTTCAGTTGTACAACATAAGTATAAAGACTTAAAATTAGTACAAAAAAAACAATGGACACAATTTTTTATTTATTTGGTCAGAGAGTAGAAAAACAAGCAAGATGAAAAGTCCGGAGACTCCTCAGGGATATCTGTTCTCAAGAAGATATACCAATTACATATTTATACTTCTGTTCCTTCTTTATATGTTCGATTATATTGACAGGATGGTTATTACATCAATGTTTCCTGCAATCGAGAAGGACCTGGGCATTTCACACACGCAAAGCGGAATGCTTGTTTCTGCTGTCTACTGGGCAATAGTCCTGCTGACATTTCCGGTTTCGTTACTTATTGACAGGTGGAGCAGGACAAAAACGATAGGGATCATGGCGATCATGTGGAGTTTAGCCACAGCTCTTTGTGCACTTACAGGCAATTATGTCCAGTTATTCATGGCACGGGCATTAATCGGAATTGGTGAGGCAGGATATGCTCCGGGAGGAAGTGCTGTGATTTCAGGCTTGTTTCCCATGGAACGGCGGGCAAAAATGATTGGACTCTGGAACGCGTCCATCCCCATCGGCACAGCAATAGGTCATTTTCTGGGAGGTGTCATTGCCGTGCATCTCGGATGGAAACATGCTTTCGGTATTGTTGCTATTCCGGGACTTATAATTGCTATACTGTTCCTGTTTATGAAAGATTATAAAACAGTTGATCTTGCTTTCATTGACAGGAGCAACAGAAAGATCAAAATGGAAAGGAAAGATATGGTCAGGGAGTTTCTGACAAGACCATCGGTTCTTTTCACTTATTTTGGTATGGCGGCAGTAACGTTTACAACTACTGCTCTTATAACATGGTTATCGACATATTTTCAGAATGTTCAGGGGATGGCAATGGATACAGCGGGCGGGAAGGCAAGCATAGTTATGGTCCTTGCTGTAATAGGAGCCCCGCTGGGAGGTTATCTGACCGATGCATGGCGGAAGAAACAGGCAAATGCAAGATTGCTTCTTCCGGCAATTTCCACTTTAATGACGGCAGTTTTACTGTTTATAGCATTATATTTATTAAAGGGGACCATACAATACGTTTTTCTTCTTTTAATGGGTGTCTGCATTCTGTTTTTTATTTCAGGGGCAGCTGCAGTTACCCAGGATGTCATTCATCCCGGATTAAGAGCTACATCGTATGCAGTGGCAGTTGTGGTCATGAACCTTATTGGGTCTTCGACAGCTCCTGTAGTTATAGGCAAGTTATATGATATTTACAATATCAAAACGGCTCTTTCAATATTACCTTTCATTCTTATTGTCGGGTCAATACTGTTTTATCTGGGATCCAGGTATTACGACAGGGACATGGAAAAAGTCGCGAAAATTGAACTGGAAGCAGCCTGACAGGAAAAATTCAGATTATTTGTTTCTTGAGGTTGTATAATTGACAAATCTTTTTAATGACTCCTTTACCTCCGAGTCGGGGTAAGAATCAAGTATTGCAAGTGCCTTGTCGCGGTAAAGATTCATTTTATTCTCTGCATAGTCGGGTCCGCCGGAAGCTGTTACGAATTGTATGACTTCGTTAATCTCCTCTTTTGTTTTTTTCCTGCTTTTTACAATTGACAGTATATGTCTCTTTTTCAAATTTGAAGCATTTTCGAGTGCATGGATCAAAGGGAGGGTTACTTTACTTTCCTTTATATCGTTTCCAGCAATTTTCCCTGTCAGTCCATTGGCTTCATAATCAAGAAGGTCATCCCTGATCTGAAAGGCAATACCGATATTCTCGCCAAGATCCTTCATCGACTGAATTGTATCAGTATCTTCGGTTACCGACCGTGCTCCGGTGGCCGTGCATGCCGCTATTAATGCTGCAGTCTTGCTCGTGATTATTTTAAAATAATCTTCTTCCCTTATGTTCATCCTTCTTGCCTTCTGGATCTGCAGCAGTTCCCCCTCAGTCATTGACTGTACTGCCTCGGAAACAATTTCAAGCATGTCGTAACGTGCTTTTTCAACACATACGAGCAATCCTTTCGAAAGCATGTAATCACCGATAAGGATTGCAATTTTAGAATTCCATAATGCATTAATTGAAAGAAAACCGCGGCGTTCATGGGCATCGTCAACCACATCATCATGTACAAGCGATGCAGTGTGAAGAAGCTCAATACATGTAGCAGCAACATATGTCGGTTCAGATATTTTCCCGTTGAGACCGGCTGTGAGAAATACAAGCAAAGGCCTCATCTGCTTTCCCTTGCGGCGGAGGATATAGTTCAGGATTATTTTTAACAGAGGGATATCACTCTTCATCGTTTTACTGAAATAGGATTCAAATTCATCCATCTCCTTTCCGACAGGCTTTCTGATTTCAGTAAGAATCGACATAAAAAGTTATTTCATCCAAACTTACATAAAAATATCATTTATACATTAAACTCATCAATCAGACCTTAGTTCATTGATTTATGGATTTTATTGTTAATTAATTAACAGACAGTTGATTAGTTTTATCCGGATATCTTATTAACATATTTATATATATTTGTACAATAAATTTCAAAATATGGAATTCAACGAACTGAATCCGGAAATCCTTGAGAGAGCAGCAAATATGCTTAAGGCAATGGCGCATCCTGTAAGGATCGCTATAGTAAGTTTCCTGGAAGACGGTAAGAAACATACTGTTACGGAAATTCACAAAAATGTAGGGATTGAACAGTCTGTTGCCTCACATCACCTTGTAATCCTGAAGGACAGGGGAGTTCTGCTTTCAAGAAGGGAAGGCAAAAACACCTGGTATTTTCTCAAGCATTCCAACCTCAGGCAGATGCTTAACAGCCTTAGTAACTGCTGCAGGGATTAAGAACGACAGATACCTTAAATCAGGAATCAGTTGAAATCCCTGAACATTTTCTTCTGAAAGATCAGGATTGCAAATACACCACAGGTTATCGCGGAATCTGCAATATTGAATACCGGTCTGAAAAAAACAAGTGATTCACCCGGCCGAAATGGCGACCAGTCGGGCCATGTGGTATTAATAACCGGAAAATAAAGCATGTCAACCACCCTGCCGTGCAGGAAAGATGAGTATCCGCCGCCCGGAGGAAACAATACTGCAGGCTGATGAAAGCTTTCACTGAAGATCATGCCATAAAATGCACTGTCGATGATGTTGCCGATAGCGCCGGCGAGAATGGCACTCACGGCAAGGATCAGACCTGTGTATGCTTTTTTCCTGATAATGGAATTAAGAAACCATATAATCCCGAAAATTGCAATTATCCTGAAAACACTTAGAATCAGCTTCCCGGGTTTGCCGCCCATCTCCATTCCAAAAGCCATCCCGTTATTTTCAATGAAATGAAGCATACCCCAGTTGCCGAAAATACGGATATCCTCACCAATCACCAGGTGGGTCTTGATCCACAGCTTTAACACCTGATCGGCAATTAGTATAAGCAATATCAGCCCGATAGCCTTCTTCCCTGATGACATTTCGTCATAATAAATTCAGGGATGCAAAATAGCAAAAATATTTAAAACTGACACACCGGTTTTGACTGTTAATATCAGTCTGCTGTGGAATCCCTGTTAAAAAGCTTCAGTTTTACCGATAACCTCATTGTGATCGCCAGAAGTATAAAAAGGCCGATATTACCAGCCAGGTAGGCGTAATCTGCGAGTGTCAGCAAAACAAAGATGAACGAATAAAGAAAGACCAGTATTCCTGATATCAGTAAGACTGGACGGTAATTGGTGATGAGCGTCCGGAGGAAGAATGAGATCAGTGCAATAGTCGCAACCGCTGCCACGAGATATGCGGGATTAAATCCGATATGCTCGCTTAAGGCATTCAGGAGCGAGAAGAAAAGTACAAGAGCAAGTGCAACCAGCAGGTAATGGAATATGTGTAACTTTTCGCGCAGAGTGAGTTCGGCAAATATCAGTGCCAGAAATGTCATGGCAATGAACAGAATCCCGTACCTGGCGCTTCTGAGCGATTTCTGATAATGATCCACTACCAGGACAAAATCAACACCGAAAGAATCATTTACAGGATTGAATGACCGCCCTGTCCATACCTGTGGAAAATTCCGGTTCAGGTTTGTTACTTGCCATTCAGCACTGAAACCCTTGTCATTAATTGACCGGGACGCAGGAAGAAAACTGCCTTTGAAACCGGGCGCATTCCATGGAGATTTAAGGCTGACGCTGGTTGTTTTACCGGCAGGGGAAAAGCTCAGGCCTTCAGATCCCGAGATATTCAGGATTGCAGTGAATGGTATCTTTTTCCGATCAGCGGCCAGTACTATCGGGAATGTGACACCCGAACTGAATATATCACTGTCTTTCAATCCCGGCATTGCTTCAATGGAAGATGAATCGGTTCGCATGATAATGCCTCCTTTGATGCCACGGTTATCGCTGATACCCAGGGTTATGTAAGCTTCATTCCAGAGTATGTCATTCCTTTCTCCTGTAGTGAGAGCAGGGATCAGGAATTCTCCTGTCAAATTCAGCGTACCCGTATAAACCACGGTCTTGTAAATACTTCTGTGTCTTTTCTCGGTCTGAACATCTCCGCTTATATCCAGGGTTTCGGGCATCAGATGAAAAACAGTCCGGTAGGGTTCTCTTTCCTTTTCAGCAGGATATACTATAGCCGGAATGTTAAGCACAGGCCCGCAGATATTCTGTGTTCCGGCCCATTGGAGAGCAATTTCTTTCTTTACATTTTCAGAATTCTGCTGCCTCTCCCTGATGAGCTCTTTGATCAATTCAAGGGGAACAAGCAGCATCAGGCCAATAACTGCCAGCAACGCCATCTTTATTGTAAGTGACAGCTGCCATTTTTTGTCGTCGGTAATTTCGATTTTCATAATATTGAATTTTAGTTTAAAAGTACTTTGTAAAACAAAGTGTTTTTATAAAAAAATTAGAGAGATTTAATAATATCCTCGAGTGCTTTTAAATGAGACCTGAATAACCGGGCTCCGGTTTCCGTAACTGAATAGCTTGTGTTGGGTTTTCTTCCGATGAATTGTTTGTTGACTTTAATCAGGTCATTCTCCTCCAGGGCTTTCAGATGACTTGCAAGGTTACCGTCGGTAACACCCAGCGTCTCTTTGAGATTGTTAAAATCATAAGAATCATTTACCATGAGGACTGACATGATTCCCAGTCTGATCCTGTTCTCGAATAATTTATTCAGATCCGATATTGAAATTCTCATCATTCGTATTTTCTGTACATGATAAGACCGTAAACGATATGGAGTAATCCGAATCCCAGGCACCAGGAGATAAATCCGTAAACCGGAACTACTGCACATATCAGACCGGTTATAATTTCGGCAAGTCCAAGGTAGAATACTTCGCTGTATGTGAATTTCCCGGCGCTTACAAGGGATAGTCCGTAAAAGACCAGCATAGCAGGTATTAACAGCAGCCACTGGTGCTGAGTATAAAGTATGATGGTGAAAATTGCACCCGTTGCAAGGGGGATTAAGAGGTTGACAAGCAATCTTTTTGAGACAGGAGTCCAGATCCTGATCCCCTGCCGGAGAGTTCTCCTGTATGAAAGATAAACCGAAATGCCGATTGCTGCACCAAGAACCACCATTGCATCAATTATCAGAAGGGTCCTCTGATTTTCTGAACCAGCGGCTGATAATCCGAAAAGGAACTCATCCGTAAGCATAATCCCGGGCTTAAATAATATCAATGCGGCAACAGTTGCTCCGGCCAGAGCAAAAAGGCCTGCAAAAAGGCCTGATAATCCACTCAGTGAGAGGAACCTGGATGATTCCTCCATTACCTTCTTGATTATTTTAAGGTCTTCAAAATAACTCGATTTACTATCCATGTCAGATATTTAAAAGTACTTTGAAATACAAAGTTACTAATCTAAAATTAAATAAACAAAAAAAAATCATAATAAAATCAGATGTTCACATGTACTCACTCTTTTCTATTCCCCTTTCAATCGCATGTACTCACACCCTTGCGTCCCCCTCTCTGCTTCTGGATCATACGTACTCACCCCCTTGCGTCCCCCTCTCTGCTAACGCAAAGAGGGGGAGGTTCTGGAATATAATTCAATAGTCACCCCCTTCTTTGCGACAGCAGAGAAGGGGGCCGGGGGGATGAGTACATGAAAAACAAGGCAGAGAAGGTGCCCGGCTTTGCAAGCCGAAGCTTTAGCGAAGGCTTGGGGAATGAGTACATGAAAACAAGGCAGAGAAGAGGCCGGGGAATTGCCGGGAAATAAAAAATCCGGCGTTAAGCCGGATTCTTTTTGTTTTATTACTCCTTACGGACAAACAATATTAACATAGCCGGCATCCCAGCAATGCCACAGAGCATCATTGAAGAACTGCGGGCACATAACCCTTCCGTTCTTGCCTGTTGAACTCCAATCCACGTCGAGGCTGGAAAAATCAGCACCATCAAAGTAATAGATTTCATAGTATGAATCAAACGACCCTGTTTGTTTCCCGTACTCAATATAACTTGTCTTAAACGGGTCGGGCTGTCGTGAATTATTAAGTGTTCTGACATAAGTATACCTGATAGATGCTATTTCATTATCCGTTCTTGTCCAGTCGATCTGAAGCACCGGTTCCTTGAACTGAGGACTAAAGTTAAGTGTCCACTCTCCTCCATTACCGTCGAGGTCTGAGGTACCCTGAAACCAGAGGAATTCCTGAAATGCACCAGCTCCTCCTTCCTTGGTGATATACATCTTCCACTCCACCTCGTTGGTCATGATCTGTCCGGTGAGCCGCGCTTTATAAGTATCGGTAAACACATTGGTCTGATAGCTCCACTGCCACAGCCTGTTATCAAGATATACAGGAACCTGGTTAGCCGCTACCCGAAAAGATAATACAGGCACGGCAAGTGTTGTGAAAATAACACCTCTGAAAATTGCTGCAACTCCTGCAGCGAATTCCCAGTTAGCATTTTCAATTCCTTTAGGCAATATAATGTCAGCTGATTTTTTCCCGGTTTCAAAATTGCTGAAATCAATTTCCAGCGTCTCTTTAGGTGGTAGTTTGGGGGGATCTCCCTTATCCTTTTTACAACCTGTAACAAGGCTGGAAACCAAAACCAGTATGAGTAACAGTTTAAAAGTATTTTTCATGTATAGAAAGTTTATGTTTGATCCTATAACGGCAAAACTTCACAAAAAGTTGCAATATGAACCGAATAATTAATTTTATGAGTATCGGCAATTAGTAATAATCTGCAAAATATCAGGTGTGTGAAATTTACATCGTATTAATTATCAAACACTTTCAATTTCATCTTCTTACCCCCTTTCTTATTTCCCCCTGGGGGAAATAAGAAAGGGGGTAAGAAGATGAAATTGAAAGTGTTTGATAATTAATACGATGTAAATTTCACACACCTAATATTTTGCAGATTATTACTAATTGCCGATACTCATAAAATT
>Ga0105107_10000997_pt1 | contig 18409 bp, 15 predicted proteins | sample PPLLaktember2015_6_FD_79335 | JGI IMG/M metagenome (GOLD analysis project Ga0105107, IMG submission 79335) | Freshwater sediment microbial communities from Prairie Pothole Lake near Jamestown, North Dakota, USA - PPLs Lake P8 Core (1) Depth... | ecosystem: Environmental > Aquatic > Freshwater >... | reverse complement strand
GGCCCGGACGCGATCCGCCTGGCTCGCCTGGCCGAGGAGCTCGGCTACCGGCGGGTCTGGCTCTACGACTCGGCGGCTCTCTACGGCGACGTCTGGATCGCCCTCGCCGAGGTCGCCGCCGCCACGACACGCATCGGGATCGGCAGCGCCGTGCTGGTGCCGAGCTTCCGCCACGTCCTGGCGACGGCGTCGGCGGTGGCGAGCGTCGAGCAGCGCGCGCCGGGCCGGCTGGCGGTGGCGGTCGGGACCGGCTTCACGGGGCGCTACGCCCTCGGCCAGAAGCCGCTCCCCTGGCGCGACGTGGAGCGCTACGTCGCGGACCTCCGCGCGCTGCTGCGCGGCGAGACGGTGCGCGTCGAGGGCAGCGCCGTGCGCATGCTCCACCCGCCGGGCTTCGCCCCGCCGCGACCCATCGAGACGCCCATTCTGGTGGCGGCGAACGGACCGAAGGGACTCGAGGTGGCCCGCAAGCACGGCGACGGGGTGATGTGCATCGGCGCGCCGCAGCCGGGCTTCGACTGGTGCGCCCTGTTCGGCTTCGGCACGGTGCTGGACGAGGGAGAGACGCCCGACGCCCCGCGGGCCTTCGAGGCGCTGGCTCCGGCGCTGGCCGTGATCTACCACGGCGCCTACGAGGCGGGCCCCGAGCGCGTCGACGCGCTGCCCGGGGGCCGCGGCTGGCGCGAGGAGATCGAGCGCATCCCGGCCGAGCTCCGGCATCTCGCCATCCACGAGGACCACATGGTGCGGGCGACGGCCCGGGACCTGCGTCATCTCTCGCCCGCCCTCGCGGGCGCGACCTTCACCGGCGAGCGGGCCGCCCTGCGCGCGAGGTTCGACGCCCTCGAGCAGGCCGGCCTCACCGAGTTCGTGTACGCCCCTCACGGGCCGAATCCCGACCGGGAGCTGCGCGCGATGGCGGAGGCCGCCGGCGGCTGAGCGAGCCCCCGCGCTATGCTGGTGAGCGCCGTCACCCCCCGGCCCAGGCTCCGGCGTTAGCCTGTCTTTCAGGGCCCCTCCCATGACGCTGCTCTACGAGGCCGCACTCCTCGCGACGATCGCGATCGTGGGCTGGATCGTGCTCGACGTCGCGACCGATCCGCGGCGCCGCCGGCAGCTCGCGCCGGTCGGCACGCTGGCTCTGTCGGCGCTGCTCTGGGCGGCGGGGGAGCTGCTGCTCCAGCACGCGGACACGCCGGGCGAGCGCATCGCCGTCCGCCGCCTGCTCTTCGCCGGCGTCTGCATGCTGCCTGCGACCTGGGTCTGGAGCGCGCTCGTGGCGGCGCGTCCGCACGGGCGCCGGCCGCGCGCCCTGCTCGCCCTGCTGCTGGCTCCGGGGGCGCTGGCCTGGTCCTGTCTCTTCTGGGACCGCGGCGGCCTGTTCCTCGACTGGTACGCGTTCCCCTCGCAGCGGGGGCCGCTGTTCCTCCCCTTCGCGGTCTACGCCTGGGCGCTGATCGCCGCGGGCGCCGCCGTGCTGCTGCGAGCCGTGCCGGGGCGCGCGGAGGGGCGCCCCCTGCTCCGCACGGCGATCGTCCTCGGCGCCCTGCTGCCGGTGGCGGTGAACGCCGAGCACGTGCTGCTGCACCTCACCGCCGTGGATCCGACGCCGATCGCGCTCGGCTTCTCGGGGCTGCTGTTCCGCGCGCTCGTGCTCGACTTCGCCTGGGCCTCGGCGGAGCCCCCGCTCGGGCGCGAGGAGGTCGTCGAGCAGATGCGCGACGGCGTGCTGGTGGCGGACCTCTCCGGGCGGATCCTCGAATGGAACGCCGCCAGCGAGAAGATCCTCGGCGGCAGCGCGCTCGAGGGGCGGCCGCTCGGCGCGCTGATCGCGGACCTGCGCCGCCGTCGCGGCCGCGAGATCGAGGTGCGCAGCTTCCCGCTGGCGCGGCGCGGCCGCAGCTTCGCCCTCGGCGTGGTGCTGGTCGACCGCACCGAGCTGCGCCGCTCGGAGCTGCGGCTCGAGATGGCGACGCGCCACGAGGCCCTGGGGGTGCTGGCCTCGGGCGTGGCGCACGAGATCAACAACCCGCTCACCTACGTGTCGGCCAACCTGGCGCTGCTCGACCCGCTCGTCGCCGCGTTCGAGAGCGAGACGCTGCGCGGCGCGCTGCCGGAGGAGCTGCGCGCGCGGGCCGCCGACGCCGGCGACCTGCTCGCCGACTGCCGCGAAGGGACCGAGCGCATCCAGCGCATCGTCGAGAAGCTGGCGCTCTACACCGAGCGGGGCGCCCCCGCCGAGACGTCGCGGCCCCACGACGTCGCCTTCCCGGTGCAGAAGGCGCTGGCGATGGTGGGCTTCGGCAAGCCCGGCTGGCGGATCCAGGTGCTGCGGCCCGACTGGCTGCCGCTGGTGCACGCCGTCGAGCCGGACGTGGTCCACGTGGTCCTCCACCTGCTTTTGAACGCGATCCAGATGGGCGGCGAACAGGTGCCGATCACGATCGAGCTCGGCGACGACGAGAAGCTCGTGAGCGTGCGCGTATGCGACGGCGGGCCGGGCATTCCCGAGGCAGACCTTCCCCACGTCTTCGACCCGTTCTTCACCACGCGACGCCCCGGCCCCAACCTGGGGCTCGGCCTCTCGCTCTCCTGGGAGCTGGCGCGGCGCAACGGCGGGCGGCTCGAGGCCGAGAACCGGCCCGAGGGCGGGGCCGCCTTCACCCTCTGGCTGCCGGTGGCCGAGCTCTAGCCGTCCCGGGTACGCTTCGGCCGGTCGGAGGGAAGCGTGGACCGCCGCGAGGTGCTGAAGGGGATCCCCCTGTTCCAGGGGATGAGCGACCGCGAGCTCGACCTGCTGCTCGCGCTCACCACCACCAAGAAGCTGAAGAAGCGCGCCTACCTGTTCCGGAAGGGCGACCCCGGCAACGCGCTCTTCGCCGTCCTCGAGGGCCGGCTCAAGGCCACGGGCGAGGGCCGCGACGGCAAGGAGATGGTGTTCAGCGTGATGGACCCGGGCGAGGTGATCGGCGAGATCGCGCTGCTCGACCAGGAGCCCCGCTCGGCGACGGTGCAGGCGGTCGAGGACGTGACCTTGCTGACGCTCCACCGCCGCGACCTGCTGCCCTTCCTCGAGCGCAACCCGAAGGCCGCCATCAAGCTCGCCGCGGTGCTGGCGAAGCGGATCCGGAACCTGACGGAGCTGGCCGAGGACACGGTGTTCCTCGGCCTGCCGTCGCGCCTGGCCAAGAAGCTGCTCTCGCTGGCGGATCGCTACGGCAAGCAGACGCCCGAGGGGCTGAAGATCGACCTCAAGCTCCCGCAGCACGAGCTCGGCGAGCTGGTCGGCACCAGCCGCGAGAGCATCAACAAGACGCTGCGCCAGTGGGGCGAGGAGAGCCTCGTCTCCTTCGCGAGCGGCTACCTCACCATCAAGGACCGCGACCGCCTCGAAGACCTGGCGGACCTGCTGCCCTCGTAGCGCTAGCGCCCGCCCGCCAGCTCCTTGAAGATCGCCACGAAGTTCGGCTGGCCGGTGTGGGCGGTGAGGCCGCCGTCCACCTCCAGGCAGGCGCCGTTCACGTAGCTGGCGTCGTCGGAGGCGAGGAACGCGATCGCGGCGGCGACCTCGTCGGCGCGGCCGACGCGGCCGAGCGGGATCGCGCGGGCGTACTCGGCGACGATGCGCTCGCTGGAAACGAGCACGGCGGCCAGCGGCGTGTCGATGGGGCCCGGGCAGACGGCGTTGGTGCGGATGCCGTCCTTGCCGTGGTCGATGGCCAGGGTGCGCGTGTAGTTGGCGACGGCGCCCTTGGCGGCGTTGTAGGCCGCGAAGCCGTGCCGCCCGTCTCGCCGCCGAGCTCATTGGCGAGGGCCGTTCCCGCCGGCTCGTTCAGGTTGCCGATCGCGACGCGCGCGCCCTCGGCATGCAAGCGGCGCACGGTGGCTGCGCCGATGCCGGAGGCGCCGCCCGTCACCAGCGCCACCTTGCCTGCGAAGCGTTGCGTCACTCGGGCTCTCCTCAGGCGCGGAGCGCCCGCGCGATCTCCGCCCAGGTCTCGGGATCCGGGGCGTAGGGCGCGACGAGGGCGACCCGCGTCGCGTAGCCGGCGCAGCGCCGGCGCACGGCGTCGGCGATCTCGCCGGGCCGCCCGCACACCGCCACCGCCTCGAGCAGGGCGTCGGGCACGAGGCGCGCCATGCCGGGCCAGTCGCCGCGCTTCGAGAGGCCGTTCAGCTCCTCGCCGATCGCGGCGAAACCGTGGCACTCGAGCACCGGGCGATACGCGGGCGTCGAGCCGTAGAAGGCGATCTGGCTCTTCACCGCGTTGCGCGCGCCGGCGAGCTGCTCGTCGGTCTCGCCCGCGGCGACCAGCACCTGGGCGGCGACCTCGTAGCCCGCCAGGTTGCGCGCGCTCTTCGCCAGCCCCTTCTTGAGTGCCGGGAGGGTGATCTCCGCGATCGAGCGCTCGCTGTGCAGCGGGTGCACGAAGAAGCCGTCGCCGACCTCGGCGGCCACCTCGGTCATCTGCGAGCCGACGCCGGCCACGAAGATGCGCGGCGGACCGTAGGCGGAGGGCGGCGGGCTGAAGAACGGCGTCATCAGCGTGTGGATGTAGAACTCGCCCTTGAAGCGCAGCGGCTCGCCCTCGTTCCAGGCGCGCCAGATCGCGCGCACCGCCAGCACCAGCTCGCGCATGCGCGCCGCGGGCCGCGACCAGGGCATCGAGAAGCGCTTCTCGATGTGCGGGCGGATCTGTGAGCCCAGTCCCAGGATGAAGCGCCCCTTCGAGAGGACCTGGAGGTCGTGGCCGATGTTCGCGAGCAGCATCGGCGAGCGCGCGAAGGCGATCGCGACGGCCGTGGCGAGCTCGAGGCGCTCGGTCTCCGCCGCGGCGAGCACGAGCGGGAAGAACGGGTCGTGCTGCCCCTCGAAGGTGAAGGCGCCGTCGTAGCCCGCGCCCTCGAGACGCCGGGCGAGGGCGCCGGACTCCGCGAGGCTGCGCGGCAGGAGTGCGCCGTCGACCTTCAGAGCGGGCCCTCCACGACGAAGCTCTGCTGCGCCAGCGTGCCGAGGGCGAAGGTCCGGTAGCCGCCCTTGAAGAACGTGGCGCAGCGCGAGGAGTGCTCGAGGGCGCGCTCGCTGGCGGTGCGTCGCACCTCCTGGCGGAACGAGCCGTCGGCAAAGAGCCGGTAGTGGCCCCAGCCGCCCGGGTAGTCCTTGGTGCAGTTCACCTCGACCCAGGGCGTGGCCCCCGAGGCCCGGTGCCGGCGGACCCGGTTGCGGTGGGTGTGCCCGATCAGCACGCCGCGCACCTGGGGGTTGCGGCCCACGAGCTCGAAGAGCCCGATCGAGTGCTCGGGCACGATGCCGATCGTGTTCGGGTAGGAGTCCCGGAACTCGGGCGGGACGGGGTGGTGGTGCATGAAGAGCAGCGTCGGCGTGCCGGTCTCGCGCGTCGCCCTGAGCGCGCCCGCCAGCCAGGCCAGCCGCTCGGCGTCGAACTCGCCGTGGTGGTGGCCGGGGCGCACGGTGTCGAGCAGCAGCAGGCGCCTGCCGGCGAAGTCGACCGCGCGCGGGGCGGGCGGCTGGCCGAGCAGGGCGTAGCCGTCGACCTCGCGCCCCTCGAGGCGCGCGTAGTGGTCGTGGTTGCCGAGGAACGCGTGGTGGGGGCGGTCCAGCTTGGCGAAGCACTCGCGCGCCGCGACGAACTGCTCCGGCTGGCCCCGGTCGGCGATGTCGCCCTTCACCACGGTGAAGTCGACGCCCGCCGCGTTGATCTCGGCGACGGCGTCGTCGTTCATGAAGCGCCAGTAGGGGACCTCGCTGTCGGTCTCGCGCGCCGCGGGCCAGTCGGGGTGCTCGCCGCCCCACTCGCCGTCGGGCGTCAGCACCCCGCCGAAGCGCGGCTCGCCGAAGTGGAGGTCGTTCAAGGTGGCGAAGCTCGCAACCTGCTCGGCGGCCGGCGCGGCGTGCGTCTCGAACCACTCGGGGAAGTACGGCGAGCGCGGCGCGGGCTCGCCGCCCGGAGCCTCGACGTCGATGCGGTGGCGCGAGCCCGGCGCGAGCCCCTCGATGCGCACCTGCCGCGTCCCGGCCGGTCCCTCGGAGACGGCGCGCTCGGCGCCGTCGAGCAGCACGCGCACCGGCGCGTCCACCGGGCCGCCGCCGTCCTCGACGCGGAAGTGGAGCGTGACGCTCGACTCGGTGACGCCGAACAGCTCGGGATCGCGGATGGCGAGCGGCATGCGGGCTCCGTGCGAGGGACGTCCCAGGGTAGCGCCCCGCGTGGTACCCTCGCTCCCCCGATTTCCGAGCGGAGGAGACCCCCATGGGCATGCCCACCGGCGTACCGATCGTCGACCTGTTCCTCAACATCCCGAGCCCCGAGGAGAAGCGGGTCTACGAGTTCATGCGCCCGCTGTTCCGGGACAAGGAGAGCCTGCAGAGCTTCGACTTCCCGGTGGAGTACATGTTCAAGGACTTCCCGAAGGTCTCGAAGCAGTCGGACTACATCGGCTACACGATCCAGCTGATGGACAAGTTCGGCATCGAGAAGGCGATGATCGGCGTCTCGCCCGAGAACGAGGTCGCCCAGCAGGCGCTGAAGGACCACCCGGACCGCTTCTTCGGCGCCGCCAACGTCGACCCGAACCGCGGCATGGAAGGCGTGCGCGAGCTGGTCCTGTGCTACGAGCGCTTCGGCATCAAGGCGGCCACCGCCTTTCCGTGCGGCTACTTCCCGCAGGTCGCGATCAACGACAAGAAGTTCTACCCGATCTACGCCAAGTGCGTGGAGCTCGACATCCCGATCTGCTGCTGCGTCGGCGTGCCCGGCCCGCGCATCCCGATGGAGCCCCAGAAGGTCGAGTACATCGACGAGGTGTGCTGGTTCTTCCCGGAGCTGAAGTTCGTGATGCGCCACGGCGCCGAGCCCTGGACCGACCTCGCGGTGAAGCTGATGCTGAAGTGGCCGAACCTCTACTACTCGACCAGCGCCTTCGCCCCGAAGCACTACCCGAAGGCGATCATCGACTACGCCAATACGCGCGGCGCCGACAAGATCCTGTACGCGGGCTACTTCCCGGCCGGCCTCACCCTCGAGCGCATCTTCAGCGACATGCCGAAGGTGCCGTTCCGCGACGACGTGTGGCCTAAGTTCCTGAGGGAGAACGCGGTGAAGGTGTTCAAGCTGTAACCTGTTCGGGGTACAGCGACGCACGCGTTCGGCCGATCTCCTCCACGCCCGCGGAGGAAGCCTCATGCGCCGGTCCGCTGCCCTCGCGCTCGCCCTCGGCCTCGCGCCGGCCCCCGCGGGCGCGGCTGCCCTGATCGAGATCCCCACGCAGAACGGCCTCGAAATGGTCGACGTCTGGGACGTTTCGGGCGACGGCCGCGTTCTGGTGGGCGGCTGCACCGACGGGGCGGGGGACACCGCCTGCCGCTGGAGGGAAGGCGAGGGGCTCGAGGCGCTGGAAGCGCCCTCCGGGGCCGGCGTGCTCGCTCTCGGCACCTCCCACGACGGCTCGGTGGTGGTCGGGATCCGCTGGGCCGCGCTGACGCCGAATCGAGCGGTCCGTTGGAACGCGGACGGAGCCATGGAGGTGTTGCCCCTTCCGCCCGGAGCCGACGAGAGCTTCGCGGAGGCCGTGTCCGCCGACGGATCCGTGATCGTCGGCGGCGTCTTCCTCGATGGCGCCTCGTACGCCTTCCGCTGGACGGCGGAGACGGGCATGGAGCTGTCGCCGCAGCCGGGTTACGCGTACGCGGTGTCGGGCGACGGATCCGCCGTGGTCGGCTGTTGCGCTCCGAGCGGATCGTTCCTGTGGTCGGAGGGGGACGACTTCAGCTTCCTGCCCGGGCTCAATTCGGCCACGGACCCGGCGCTCGGGATCTCGGCGGATGGAGCGGTCGTCGTCGGCTGCGGTATCTGGGAAGGCGACCTTCCGTGGCGCTGGACTGCAGCGGAGGGCGTCGCACCTCTCGGCGCTCCCGGAGACCCGCTGGGCCTCTCCTATGCCCACGATGCGTCGGGCGACGGGGCCGTCGTCGTCGGGAGCGAGAGCCGCTTCTGGGGTGAGTCGTTCGTCTGGGACGCCGAGGGCGGCAAACGCCGCCTCGCCGACGCGCTCCTCGAGGTCTCGGTCTTCTCCCGCTTCGCGTCGCTCGAGGAGACGCGCGCCGTCTCCGACGACGGCCGTCGGATCGGCGCCACCGGGGTTCGCAGCGATGGGTCGCGCGTCGCGATCCTCGCCGTCCTCGGCCCGGCTTGTGACGACGGCGTCGACAACGATCGCGACGGCTTCGTCGACATGGCCGACCCGCACTGCCTCTCCCCTTCGCACGGAACGGAGCGGAAGCCGGGCTGCGGGCTCGGGTTCGAGCTGGCGCTCGTGCTGCCGCTGGTCGGCGCCCGCTTGGTGCGCGCGAGGCGGCGCCGGAGCTGAGCCGGCTAGTCGAATTCGCCCGTGAAGCGGATGTTCTTCCGCTCGAGGCCTTCGAGAACCACCGAGAGGCCGCCGCTGCGGATCATCCACTCGAGGCGGTGGTCGCGGTACTCGCGCTTGAACAGGCCCTTGGCGAGCAGCTCCGCGATCTGACCCATGCCGCCGCCGCCGCCGCCGGCGAGGAACGCGGCGGCCTCGGCCGCGGTCTGCGCCACGGCGGGGCGCTCGTTGGCGCGGGCGAGCCAGCGGCCGAGGCGACTCTCGGGCTCCGGCTGCATGCCGAAGCCGCGCGAGCCGTTGAGGTAGGGCGCCACCGAGAGGTCGGCGCGGCCGAAACGCTCGCCGTCGAACCAGGGGCGGTCGCCGAGCTGCGTCTCAAGCCAGCGCCGCCAGGCCGCCGCCTGTGCGGCGGCGCTCTCGGTGAGCGCCTGGGCCAGCTCGCCCTCGGCGCGCCGAAAGAAGTGGATCTCGCCGAGCCCCCAGTTGATGGGCTCGTAGTGCGTGTCCATCGCCTCCTCGATCATGCGCACGCGCGCGCGCTCGGCGGGCGTGCTCGGGAGGAGGGGCGGCTCGGGCCAGCGCTCCTCGACGTAGTCGAGGATGATGGTCGAGTCGAAGACGCGGGCCTCGCCGTCGACCAGCGCGGGCACCTCGCCGCGCGGGCTCGCCTCCAGGAACGCGCGCTCGAAGCCGGCGCCCGGGCCGAGGCCTGCGGGGAGGCGCGCCTCGAAGGCGACGCCCTTCTCGCGGAGGGCGATCTTGCACTTCTGTGCGTAGGGGGAGAGGGGGTGGTCGTAGAGCAGCGGCACGGCGGGTCTCCTCAGGAGGCGCCTGCCTTCTCGCGGCTCTCGCGCGCGGCGGCTCCGAACACGCCCTTCGACATCGTCGAGCTCTCGGCGGCGACGCGCCGCGCGTAGACCTCGGCGCGCAGCGCGTGGGCTTCGCGGCTCGCGGGGTCCGCGTCGGCGGCGAAGTCGACGAGGTGCGAGGCGATCTTCAGGTCGCCGGCCTCGAGGGCGGCGCGCGCGCGGGCGAGAAGCGGCGCGAGGCCGCCGGCCAGCGCCGCGATCTCGCGCGCGAGCTCGCGCCGCGGCGCGGGCTTCAGCTCGCTCGGCACGCCGGAGTACCAGCCGCCGAGGTGGCGCACCACGTTGCGCACGATGAACTCGGGCTCGTCGTAGACGGGGCGCAGGTAGGGCTTCTCGGCGAGGGCGGCCGGCGGCCGCACCGTCTCGACGATCTCGTAGATCGTGGCGCCCTGGTTCAGCAGCGCGAGGGTGTCGTGATACAGGGACTCGAGGTAGGCGGCGGTGTCCTCGAGCACCTGGCGCACCGGGCCGGCGCCGGCGATCGGGAGGCCGTGGCCCGGCAATAGCAGCTCGGCGCCGAGGCCGGCCATGCGGCGCAGCGCGGCCGCCCAGTCGCGCGCGTAGCGCTGCACCTTCTGCGGGTTGCCCGCGTTCGGCGCGCACCAGATGAAGAGGTCGCCGGTGCAGAGGACGCGCGCCTCCGGGAACCACACGAAGGTGTGGTCGTCGGTCTCGCCGCGCGCGTGCTCCAGGTGCGCCACGGTGTCTCCGACGCGGATCTCTCGCGCGCTTCCGTAGACCTCGGTGGGCGGGAACGATTGCTTCGGCCACTCGATCGGGATTCCGAACTGGCGCTGGTTGATCACCTGGTTGTAGCCGGCGGTCTCGGCGTAGCGGGCGAGGCGCGCCGGCACGGCCTCGTGGGCGACGATGCGCGGCGGCGCCCAGCCCTTGTCCTGCGCCTCGCGCAGGAAGGGCGGCAGCCCGAAGGCGTGGTCCACGTGGCCGTGGGTGTAGACGGCGGTGTGCACGCGCTCCGGCGCGAAGCCGCGCACGCCCTCGAAGCTGCGCCGGTGCTGGATCGGGTGGAAGCTTCCGGTGTCGACCAGCAGCACGCCCTCGCCCGTGCGCACCGCGACGACGTTCACGAACCCTTTGTAGAGCCCGAACCCCGGCGCCACCTCCTCCAGCCGCTCCGCCGGATGGAACGGATGCATCCCGGGCTCCGCCGTCGACCCCTCCCCGCGCAGCAACTGCTCCGACTGCTGGATGAAGCTCGCCATCCCGCAACGCTAGGGGACGGAGTCAACTAATCAACTAACTCTCCCCCAGGGTGCAGGACATGTACCCCGGGGTGGAGTTAGTTGATTAGTTGACTCCGTCCCCCAGCAGAAGCCGGAGGTGGTCGTTGAGGAAGACGCCTTTGGGGTCGAGGCGGCGGCGCAGGGCGCAGAAGTCGGCGAAGCGGGGGTAGAGGTCCGCCAGCTCGGCGGCGGTGCGGGTGTGGAGCTTTCCCCAATGCGGTCGGCCGCGGTGCTCGCGGAAGATCGCCTCGAGGTCTCCGAACAGCGCGCCGCACGGGAGGCTCGCGTCCTGGTGGATCGAGATCGTCACGGTCTCGCGCCCGTGCGCCGTCGAGAGCCAGGCGTCGTCGGAGCGCAGGGTGCGATACTCGACCGGCCACTCGACGTCGGGCCAGCGCGCGCGCATGCGCGCCTCGACGGCGCGCATGCAGTCGGGGCCGGACTCCGCCGGCACCGAGTACTCCATCTCGTGGAACTTGAGCTCGCGCACCGAGGGCAGGATCCGCGCGCTCCAGCCGATGCGCTCGTACTTGCGCCCCGCGAGCGACTCGGGCTCGGCGCTGGTCGGATTCAGCGCCTTCGTCTCGACGAAGTCGCGCGCCGGGAACCAGAAGAACTCGAAGTGGCGGTTGCCCGCGATGTCCTCGGCCAGGCGCTCGAGGGTCTCCGCCAGGCTCTGCCGGCGCGTGCGCTCGTGCAGGCGATACGCGGGCAGCAGCCGCAGCCGGGCCGCCGACACGACGCCGAAGGTGCCGAAGGAGACCCGCGCCGCGCGCCAGAGGTCGGCGTCGCGCTCCGCGGAGCATTCCACGACGTCGCCCGAAGCGAGCACCAGGCGCAGCGACGCCACCTGCGCCGACAGGTTCGGCAGGCTCCGGCCGGTGCCGTGGGTGCCGGTGCCGAGCGCGCCGCCGAGGGACTGGACGTCGATGTCGCCGAGGTTCGCCGTCGCGAGGCCGAGGGCGAGCAGGGCCTCGCCGAGGGCGTGGAGCTTGGTCCCGGCGCGCACCGTCGCTTCGAGCAGCGAGGCGTCGTGGGACTCGATCCCGGCCCAGTCGTCGAGTGAGACCACGTAGCCCGGGGTCGCGACGAGCGGAGTGAAGGAGTGCCCCGTGCCGACCACGCGGACGCTGCGGCCCTCCGTCGCCGCACGCCGCACCAGCGCCGCGATCTCGGCCTCGCTCTTCGGCGCCGGCAGGCCGGCCGGGGCGCACGAGACCGAGCCCGCCCAGTTGGTCCAGGCGAGCGTCACTCGGCGCGCTCGAGCTGGTCGCGGCTGAACATCCGATCGGGAAGATCCGGGTCGACCTCCACCGCGTGGGTCACCAGCCGCGTCTCGGTGTCCCGCTCGAGGTCGCGCATCTGCACCGAGCGCGGCACGTGGACCGCGCCCTCCTTCGTGATGCGCGCCGGGTCGACCGTCAGCCGCTTGCGCGGCGCCTCGCCCTTTCCGTAGAAGGCGATCTCGAGGGGCACGCAGGTCTCGCGGTCGACGAAGGAGAGGACCTTGCGGTAGTCCGATCCGGAGTCCGCCGCGGGCGTCGCCTCGAGCACGAAGACGGCGCGGCCGTCCTTCTCGGCGTCGGGCAGGCGCACGGCGTCGCTGCGGCTGCCCTGGGCGAAGAGCTCCTGCAGCTCCTCGTAGCTGAAGTCCGTGCCCAGCAGCTTGCCGCGCAGGTTGCGCGCCGAGATGCGGCGCACCTTCTTCATCTCGGGGAGGTAGACGAACATGTCGCTCCCCTTCTGCTTCTGGACCAGCAGGAAGGCCGTGCCGCGCAGGTCCGCCGGCTCCTCGACGCGCAGCAGCAGGCGCCCGTAGCCGTCCTCCGCGCGCTTCAGCCAGAGCTTCGCGTTCTGGGTGCGCTGCTCGCCGCCGCGCCCCGTCGAGGCGAGCTCGACGCTCTGCACGAGCGCCGTCTTGGGCGCGTTCGCGCGCATGCACCCGAGCACGTCCTCGAGGCTCCCCTGCGCCCCGGCGGGCGCGGCGAGCGCCAACCCGAGCCCGAGCCCTGCCAGCATCCAGCTCCTCACGTCTCCCTCCCGCGCCGCTCCGCGCGCCGCACCCGCGCGATCAGCTCGCGGAAGATCTCGAACGAGATCTCGGGCATCGCCAGGATCAGCTCCTTCAGTCGCTCGCCCGCCAGCGAGGCGAGTCGCGCGTCCTTCGTCACCACGATCGTGGCGGTGCGCGTCTCGTCGTCGAGCACCGCCATCTCGCCGAACCAGGAGACCGCCGCGAGCTGGTTCACGCGGCGCTCGCTCGGCAGGCCGTGGTCCACCACCACGTCGACCTCGCCCTCGAGCAGCAGGTAGAGCTGGCTGCCCGGCTCGCCCTCGCGCACGACGATCTCCCCGCGCACGTACTCCTCGTCGCGCATGGCGCGGTGGATCGACTCGAGCTGGTCGAGGCGCAGGTGGGCGAAGAGCGGAACCTCCCGCAGCGCCAGCAGACGCTCCATGGTGTGGCGGACCTCCTCCTCCCCGCTCTCCGCGACGTAGCGCGCGGCCAGCCGGATCCAGGGATCGCTGACCTCGCGGCCGGCCGCCGCCACGTCCTCCGCGCTGCGCGGCCGGTCCGCGAATCCGGCGACGCCGCGGATTCTATCCTCGATCGAGCCGCCCTCGTGGAGCAGGGCCAGCAGCCCCGCCGCCTGGCGATCCCCGAGGTTGGAGAGCACCTCCAGGGCGTCGGCCCGGGCGCGCCTTCTCCCGAGACGCAGCGTCCGCTGCACGCTCCGCACCACCACGGGCCCCTCGAGCTCCTCGAGCGCCCGGAAGGCGAGCCGCAGCTCGCGGCCGAAGGCGCTGGTGTGCGCGGCGCGCAGGAAGCGCAGGCCGAGGTCGGCGGGGTCGATCATCGCCTCGAGGGCGAGCAGGTGGTGCCAGGCGCCGCTCACCCGGCGGCGCAGCTCCTCGCGCAGCACGCTGCGCGCGCCGGGCGTCTCGGCGCGGCCGAGCGCGGCGAGGGCGGCGTCGACGGTCCAGAGGCCGCGCGCATCCAGGTGCGGGCGCGCCGCCAGGGCGCCGAGGTCGCCGAGGCGGCCGAGGGCGGTGGAGCCGGCCTCGCGGACCGCGCGCACCGGGTCGTCGAGGGCGCCGCCGATGCCCGCCGCGGCGGCCTCGGTGCCCTGCGCTCCGAGCAGCGTCACCGCCGCCAGGCGGACCTCGGCGGCCGGATGCTCGACGAGCGGCGCGACGTCCGCGGTGGCCAGGCTCTCGGCTGCGCCCACCCGGGCGAGGGAGCGGAGGGCGGCGGCGCACACAGCGGGCTCGGCGTCGGAGGCTCGCTCGCGCGCCAGCCACTGGAGCGAGGACGGCAGCCGATCGAGGGCGGCCACCACCTCCTCGGGCCGCTCCGACCGCGCCATCTTCTCCAGCACCGCGTGCCCTTCCGCGCCGAAGAGCACCGCCGCCTCGGCGCGCACCTCCGGATCGTCGTCGAAGAGCCGCTCGCGGAGCGCGCGGGGCAGGGGCTCCGCGAGGACGCCGGCGCCGAGCGCGCGCAGCGCCGCCGCGCGCACGCTCGGCTCCTGATCGTCGAGGGCCCCGAGCAGCGCTCCGTGCGCCGCGTCTCCCTCGAGCCCGGCCAGGGCGGCCACGCTCGCGCGACGCACTTCGGCGTCGCGGTGCCCCGCTGCGAACACCAGCGGCTCCACCAGCCCGCGCTCCGCCAGGAGCGGGGCCAGCTCGAGCGCCGCCGTCACGCTCCCCGCGCTGCCCGGCCTCGCCAGCAGCTCGCGCCAGAGGCTCGCGAGGCGCGTCACCTCGAAGTCGCCGAGGGTGTCGCCCACGTCGCGCAGGTCGAGGCGGCCCTCGCGCAGCTCCTCGACGAGCGTCGCCAGGTAGGCGCGCCGCACGCCCAGGTTGGCGCCGAGGTAGAGCAGGGCGAGCGCGCCGCCGAGCGCGCAGAGCAGGCGCACGTCCTCCGGGCCGCGGATCCCGCCCGGCAGCGCGAGCAGCGCCGCCCCCGCTACGGCCATCCCCGAGTAGACGACGATGCCCTCCAGGAAGGCCCGCATGCGCCCGCGCAGCCGCAGGGGCAGCGCGTTGTAGACGAGGTTGCGGACCGGCTGCGCGAGGGCGTTCTCGAGCAGCTCGCGGTTGAGGCGAGCGGCTGCCGCGGGCGCCAGGCTGAAGTCCCAGGCGAGGCCGCCGAAGGCGAGCAGCGTCGTCAGCGGGTGGAGCAGGTTGGCGCTCGCCACGCCGAAGCGACGGATCAGCCAGGGGGTGAGCGCCAGCTCGACCAGCAGCTCGAGCAGGTTGGCCGCCAGCAGGAACGTGCCGAGGAAGGCCGCCAGGCGCTCGGGCTCCGGGTAGCGGCTCACGAAGGCGTCGGAGTAGAGGTACTGGCTGGTGAGGAGCGCCATCACCATCGCCAGCGCCGAGAGCACCAGCCAACGGCTGATCGCCGAGCGGCGGGCGTAGCGCAGCGCCGCGCGCAGGCCCGCCACCGACGTCTCGTCCGCCTCCTCCCAGCCGAGCGGGCCCCAGCGCCGCATCTGCGAGCGCCCGAGGCGCAGCAGCAGCGCCGCCGCGGCGAGTCCGGCCGCCCAGGCGGCGATCAGCGCCTCCGGCTCGGCGTGCCGCGAGAGCAGCAAGGCGAGCCCGCCGCCGAGGGCGCCGCCCAGGCTGCTGCCCGCCATGAAGAGCGGGAACAGCCGCTTGCTCGCCAGCGTGTCGAAGAAGTCGCCCGCGAAGGTCCAGTAGTGGTTCACGAAGACGGCCTGGGCCACGAAGAAGCCGCAGAAGAGCGCGGTCGGGGCCTCGGGGAGGCCCCGGTGCGACGCGAAGGCGCCGCCGGCCAGCAGCGCGCCGGCGCCGGCGAGCATCGCGACGAAGAGCCCGTCGTTGCGCGCCCGCCCCACCACCGCCGCGTACAGCAGCGAGGCCGCGACCGTGGCGCACGCGGCGGTCACGAAGGCGGCCGGGAGGGCCCCGCTCCCCATGCGGGCCAGGAAGATCGATTCGGCGCCCACGAGCCCGACCGTCTGGGCGAGGGTCACCAGCGCGAGCAGCCCGAAGAAGAACAGGAAGCGCCCGCGCTCGCCGGGCCGGATGGCGGGGAACAGCCGGAGGAGCGCGCCCTGCATCGGGGAGATGGTATCGGACGGAGCCGGGACGCTTGCTACCCTCCCGGCCATGGACGAGTTCCGCGCGCTGCTCCGCCAGACCGACCCCGACGTCTTCAACGCCATCGCCGGCGAGGAAGCCCGCCAGAAGAAGGGCGTCGAGCTGATCCCGTCGGAGAACTACACCTACCCGGAGGTGCTGATCGCCCTGGGCTCGGTGCTCACCAACAAGTACGCCGAGGGCTACCCGGGACGGCGCTACTACGGCGGCCAGGAGTTCACCGACGTCGTCGAGAACCTGGCCCGCGAGCGCGCCAAGCAGCTGTTCCGCTGCGAGCACGCCAACGTGCAGCCGCTCTCCGGCTCGCCGATGAACCAGGCCGTCTACCTCGCCTTCATGAAGCCGGGCGACACCATCCTCGGCATGGACCTCTCCCACGGCGGCCACCTGACCCACGGCGCGCCCGTCTCGCACATGGGCAAGATCTTCAACTTCATCCGCTACAAGACCTTCCCCGAGGAGCAGGGCCGCATCGACTTCGACGCCCTGCGCAAGACCGCCCTCGAGGCGCGCCCGAAGATCCTGCTGTGCGGCTACACCAGCTACCCGCGCGACTACGACTACGCCGAGTTCCAGCGCATCGCCGACGAGGTGGGCGCCATCACCATGGCCGACGTCTCCCACATCGGCGGCCTGATCGCCGCCGGCGTGATGCGCAACCCCTTCGACTACGGCTTCGACATCGTCACCACCACCACCCACAAGAGCCTGCGCGGCCCGCGCGGCGGCATGGTGCTCTGCAAGAAGAAGTTCGCCGCCGAGATCGACAAGTCCGTGTTCCCCGGCCTGCAGGGCGGCCCGCACATGAACACCATCGCCGGCGTGGCCATCACCCTCGGCAAGGCGCTGCAGCCCGAGTTCAAGGTCTACGGCGCCCAGGTGCTGAAGAACGCCAAGGCCCTCGCCAAGGGCCTCGTCGACCGCGGCGGCAAGCTCGTCACCGGCGGCACCGACAACCACATGATGGTGCTCGACACCGTGAAGAGCTACGGCATCGACGGCAAGGTCGCCGAGCACGTGCTCGACCAGGTCTCGATCACCACCAACAAGCAGATCATCCCCGACGACCCCAACCCCCCGCTCCGCCCGAGCGGCATCCGCATCGGCACCCCCGCCGCGACCACCCGCGGCATGACCGAGGCGGACATGGGCAAGCTCGCCGGCTGGATGTGCGACGCCCTCGAGAAGCGCGAGGACGCCGCGGCGCTCGATCGGCTCCGCGCCGAAGTCGAGAGCTTCTGCGGCCGCTTCCCGGTGCCGGGGATCTAGCTCCTCGGCCCCGGCGACGGCACGGGGACGGTCCTACCAAGGCTTGCCCCGAAGCCGCGCGTTCGGCACAGCCAGGACCGTCCCCTCGCCAGAAGCGCGCGGCGCTCCCCGCAGCGCGAGGCATCCGCGCGCCTCAGCCCCCCTAACAACGTTCGCAAACCGCGAATAGGCTGCGAGCTCCGCAGCCTATCCCAGACGCCCACCCACGAAACGCGGCGAACCCCCGCGGGCGCGCCCGGGGGCGCAGTTGCATCGCAGCCTTTGCAGGATGCACAATATGGCTCGTCGCAATCGAATACTAGTTAGCCGGCCGGATTAGAGACTCATGATTCGTGCAATGGGATGTGTCCTGGCGCTGCTTCTGCTCGTTCCGGCTCGTCCAGCACAATCTGACAGTCCGGCGCTCAAGATCCGCGACATTGAGGTTCGGCTCTTCTACGACCACTCGGGCACCTTCTCCGAGGACATAACGGCGCGTCGCGAGTACCCCTTCATCCTTTGGAACACGCTTATCGGGGCAGGCGATGCCAAGGAGCCGTCTACTTCTGTCCTTGCCACAGTCATCGTTGAAGGTCCGGCGGGCTCCTTCGAGCCCGATCGCACTCTTGAGTTCGAGGCGCTCGAGGCTAACGGCAAGTCCTTGTTTTCCAGCTCGTCGACTCTCGGGGTCTTCAGTCCGGGTGGTCTTCATTACACCGGATTCTGGCTCGCCGGCGTTGCCTGCAAGGACCTGCGGCTCAAAGCGCGCGTCCGCGGGACATCGAGCGACACCGCAGAGTCCGTTACGTTCAATTGCGGCGAGTAGTGCGCCGGCCGTCTAACACGCCGCTGAAGCTGACGGCCGCGGGCTTCAGCTGCACGGGCCGCCGTGCTCGAGCCGAGTCGTGGTAGTCTCACGCGCGCCCGCAGCTTAGCGGCCATCCGTTAGCCGGCCGAGCGAGCGATGAGTCCGTCCGAAGCAACCAACCAGGCAACGCGCGAGGAGTGGCGAGAGCTGGGGTTCTTCTACGAAACCCAAGCTCGGCCGCCGTGTTGGCGGCTAGTTGGTTCCGCTACGGGTCTCGACAATTTCGTGAGGCTCTTGGACGAGTACGTCCGGAACCCTAGTAATGAAGCCATCTCAGAACATCAGCACTACGGGCCGTACATGTACCTCAAGGTTCAAACCGCGGAGTCGCCTGAGATCGACGACGAGGGCATCCGAGGCTCTCTCGCCGATCTTGACCGCCTTCGCGGGCTCGTCGCGAGCGGTCTAAAGCGCCTACGCCCCGGAGACACCTTCGTCATTGGGGCAGACTACTCGCCTCTTGTAAGCTTCCCGCTTCGCCTCGAGCTTCGTGACGCTGAGTTCGATCCGGCGTCCGCAGATCCCGCTCTGTCCGAGTCCGCCGTCTAACAAGCGATCGTGATCGAAGTCAACGGTCTTAGGCTTGCCAAGCGGTTCTCTCCCTGGCGATGGCGTTGAGGATCGTGAGGAGCTTTCGAGCGACGGCGATGAAGGCAAGCTTG
>Ga0105107_10000995_pt1 | contig 18429 bp, 18 predicted proteins | sample PPLLaktember2015_6_FD_79335 | JGI IMG/M metagenome (GOLD analysis project Ga0105107, IMG submission 79335) | Freshwater sediment microbial communities from Prairie Pothole Lake near Jamestown, North Dakota, USA - PPLs Lake P8 Core (1) Depth... | ecosystem: Environmental > Aquatic > Freshwater >... | reverse complement strand
TGCGAATCGTAGAAAGCGGAATGCACCGGGTCGGGCGTAAGGGTCGAAGCGTTGTCCTTGTAGAGTTTGACGAGCGCCGAGACGAGATCGCCGGCGCTCGCGTGCTCGGCCGCATAGCGGTCGGCTTCGAACTCGTGCTTGCGCGAGTACATCGCGGACAAAGGCTGGAGCAGAAACGTGAAGACCGGAACGACGAGGTAGAACAGCACGAGGGCGGTCGCGGTCGATTGGGTCGTCACGCCGAGCCCGCTGTAGAACCAGGGCTCGTGCATGAAGTAGTTCAGCAGAAAAAAGAATCCCAGCGTCAGCAGGAAACCGAGCAGTAGCCTTTTCAGGACGTGCTTCAGCTTGAAATGGCCGAGCTCGTGCGCAAGCACCGCTTCGACCTCGGTCGCGGTGAGGCGCGCGAGCAGAGTATCGAAAAACACGATGCGCTTGGTATTTCCGAATCCCGTGAAGTACGCGTTGCCGTGCGCGCTCCTGCGCGAGCCGTCCATCACCATCAGGGCCTTCACCTTGAATCCGCAGCGGGCGAGGAGGCGCGAGACGCGGTCGCGGATCTCGGGATTGTCGAGCGGCGAAAACTTGTTGAAGAGCGGCGCGATGACAGTCGGCGCGATGAACGTGACGAAGAGACTGAAGAAGACGACCACCAGCCAGGCGTACAGCCACCACGACGAGCCGACTTCCTGCATCAGCCACAGTATGGCGGCGATGAGGGGAATCCCGAGGCAGACACCCACCAGCACGCCTTTCAGCAGATCGACGGCGAAGAGCGCCGGCGTGGTCTTGTTGAAGCCGAAGCGCTGCTCGATCACGAACGTTCTGTAGAAGCTCTGCGGCACCTCTATCAGCGTGACGACGACCGACAGGAGCACGACGAACGATACCTCCCTTCCGATTCCGGGGCCCATGCGTCCCGCCGCGAGGTCGTACAGCCATTGCAGTCCGCCGCCGAATGTGAGCCATAGCACCACGCCCGCATCGATGACGATGGAGACCAGCCGGAAGCGCGTGCGCGCGGCGGTGTAGTCGGCCGCCCGCTGGTGCGCATCGAGGCTCACTTCGCTCGAGAACTGGCCGGGTACCGCACCCCGGTGGCGAAGCACGTGGCCGATGTGCCGCGCGCCGAGCCATAACTGTAACGCAGTGGCAAGGCCGAGCAGGACGAGGAAGGTGAAACCGAATGCGCTCACGCTGGAGAGAACCTAACTGTGACAGAATAACGGCCGACCGGAGCTGGAATCCATTATGGCACAAGACCCCACCCGCCTCATCTGGATCGACATGGAGATGAGCGGACTCGACCCCGACAAAGATCGCGTTCTCGAAGTCGCCATCGTCATCACCGACCAGGACCTCAACACGTTCGCCGAAGCGCCTGTTCTCGTCGTGCACCAGAGCGACGACGTGCTCGGCGCGATGGACGAGTGGAACACCTCGACGCATGCGAAGTCGGGCCTGGTCGGGCGCGTCAAGGCTTCGACGCTCACCGAGCGCGAAGTCGACGAGCGGATGGTCGCCTTCCTTGCAGATCACGTCCCGCCCGGCGTGTCCCCGATGTGCGGCAACTCCGTGCACCAGGACCGTCGGTTCATGGCACGGCACCTCCCGCAGCTCGAAGCCTATTTTCTGTACCGAAACCTCGACGTGAGCACGTTGAAGGAGCTCGCGCGGCGCTGGAAGCCCGCGATCATGACGGGGCTCACCAAGCATGGGAAGCACGAAGCGCTCGCCGATATCCACGAGTCCATCGACGAGCTCAGGTACTACCGCGAACACTTCCTGAAGCTTTGAGGCTCGGGCCTCGCTCTCCTGTCTCCGCGATCGGCCGCGCACGCGCACGCGGCGGCATCGCGATGCAGATCGTCGGCTGGCTGATGGCGATCGCGGTCATTACCTGGTTCGTTCACGACTGGCTTGCCCGCGAAGCCAATCCCAACCGCGTGCCCATGGTGACCGCCAGCGGCGAAGTCGTGTTGAAGCGCGGGAGCGGGGGCCATTTCATGGCGGGCGGAACGATCAACGGCGAGGCGGTGCAGTTCATGCTCGACACCGGCGCCACTCAGATCGCCGTGCCCAAGGCCCTCGCCGATCGCCTGCGGTTAAAGCGCGGCATGCCGGTCGAGCTCCTCACCGCCGCCGGGCCCTCGCGAGGCTACAGCACGCGGCTCGAGAGCGTGAGACTTGCCACGATCGAGGGTAAGGACGTGGGCGCGATCATCGTGGACGCGCTGCACCCCGATGTCGTGCTTCTCGGCATGAACTTCCTGCGGCGCCTCGAGATCGTCCAGCGGAATGACGAGCTGATCCTGCGCCCCGCGTCGCGCTAAGGCACCGAAGCGAGCGCAAGCGAGCCGAAGGAAAAGGTGACGCCGAAGGCGTTACCTCACTCCAGGCGAAGCTCGCCGTCGAACTTGATGTTGACCGAGAGCTTTCCCACCACCAGCGTCATTTCCGCCGGCAGGCTTTCGTTGCCTTTGAGCGTGCCGTCCTCGAGCGCCTGGCGAACCGCTTTCTCGATCGCGAGCTGGGAATTCACGCCGACGGTCTTCAGGAACTTGCGGATGCTCATGTTCAGTGCTTCGTCGTTCATTCAATCCTCCGTTCTTGCTCTGATGTGCTCGATGAGCCCTCTCGTCGAGCTGTCGTGGTCTTGCGCCGGACTATCGCCGGTGAGCTCGGGCAGGATGCGGTCGGCGAGGCGTTTTCCAAGCTCCACGCCCCACTGATCGAAAGCGTTGATGCCCCAGATCACGCTCTGCGCGTACACCTTGTGCTCGTAGAGCGCGATGAGGGCGCCGAGTGCGCGCGGCGTGAGCGCGTCGATGAGCAGCGTGGAGCTCGGGCGGTTTCCGGGAAAGACCTTGTGCGGGGCGAGGCGCGCGACCTCGTCGGGCGCGAGTTGCCCTTCGAGCTCCGCACGCACCTCGGCTTCGGTCTTCCCGCGCATCAGCGCTTCGGTCTGCGCGCAGCAGTTCGCGAGCAGCATCGCGTGGTGATCGGGCAGGGCGTGGTGGGGCCGGCGGCACGCGATGAAATCGGCGGGAACCACCTGTGTGCCCTGGTGCAGCATCTGAAAGAACGCGTGCTGGCCGTTGGTCCCGGGCGCGCCCCACACCACCGGGCACGTGGCGTAATCGACGGTCTCGCCTGCGAGCGTCGCGCGCTTGCCGTTGCTCTCCATCTCGAGCTGCTGGAGGTAATCCGGAAAGCGCTTCAAACGCATGTCGTAGGGCAGCACCGCGTGGGCGCCGGCGCCCAGGAAATCGCCGTACCAAACGCCGAGGAGCGCCATTACGACGGGCATGTTGCGCTCGAACGGCGCGGTGGCGAAATGCGTGTCCATCTCGCGCGCGCCCTCGCACATCGACTCGAATGCGTCCATGCCCACGGCGGTGGCGATCGGAAGACCGACCGCGGACCACATCGAGTAGCGGCCTCCCACCCAGTCCCAGAATTCGAAAATCCTTTCCGATACGATGCCGAAATCCCGTGCGGCGCGCGCGTTCGCAGTGACCGCGGCGAAATGGAGGCCGCTGCGATCGCCAGCCGCGCGCGCGAGCCACGCGCGCACGGTTTTCGCATTGGTGAGCGTCTCCTGCGTCGAAAAAGTCTTGGACGCGATGATCGCGAGCGTAGTCTCGGGATCCAGGCGGTCGAGCATCGATTGCACGTGCGCGCCGTCGATGTTCGACATGAAATGGACCTTCGGAGCCGCGGCCGCATAAGGCGCGAGCGCTTCGACCGCGAGGGCGGGACCGAGATCGGAGCCTCCGATCCCGATGTTGATCACATCCGTGATGGTGCGCCCGGTCGCGCCTGCGACTGCGCCGCCGCGCAGCGCGTCACAAAAACCGCGCATCTGCGCGCGCACGCGCTTCACGTCGAGCGTCACGTCGTGGCCGTCGAGCACGACCGGGCGATCCGACCGCAACGCCGTGTGCAGCGCAGGACGGTCCTCGGTCGCATTGACGCGCTCGCCCGCCGTGAGCCGGCCGATCGCTACACGCAGCGCGCGAGACTCGGCGAGCCCGATGAGCAACCGCATCGTCTCGTCGGTCACGAGGTGCTTCGAAAAATCGAGCAGGATTCCGGCGTGCTCGATCGAGTACCGCGCAAAACGTCCGGCATCGCGCGCGAAGAGATCGCGCAGATCGAAAGCGGTTGCGCTCCTGTGCCGTGCGAGCGCCTGCCAGGCGGCCGAGCGCGTGAGGGTAGTAGGCATGGACGAGGACTTCGGAGTGAGGCGATTCGCGCCCCGATTCTACGCGGAAGACGCAGCCGCCGCCGCTAGAATGGCACGATGATCGGTCTCTACTCGGCGATCGGCCGCGCGTTGCGCGATACCCTGCAGCCCCGCGTGCTGGCGGTGCTCGTGCTCCCCATGCTGGGCGCGATCCTGTTGTGGTCGCTCCTCGCGTTTTTCTTCTGGGACGCGTGGACCAGCGCATTGCGGGGGATCCTGGAAGGGACCATCGTCGCGGGATGGCTCGCGGGGTGGGGCGCGACTTGGGTGCTGGAGAGCCTCGGCGGTCTCGTCGTCATCGCCATGCTGCTGCCGGCGATGCTCGTCACGGCGGTACTCATCACCGAGCTCGTCGCGATGCCGGTGATCGTGTCGGTCGCGGGGCGCAGCCATCCGGGCCTGGAGAAAAAGGGCGGCGGCACCACGGTCGGCAGCGTGGGCAACGCGTTGTCGGCGGTGGCGGTTTTCGAGGTGCTGTGGGTGATCACACTGCCGCTGTGGCTGACCGGTATCGGTGCGGTGGTGCTTCCCGCGCTCAACTCGGCCTATCTCAACCAAAGGCTTTTTCGCTACGACGCGCTCGCCGATCACGCGAGCCGCGACGAGTACCGGGAGATCGCCCACCGCAACAAAGGCGCGCTTTTCATGCTCGGGCTTTTCCTCGCGCCGCTCTACTACGTCCCGATCGTCAACCTCGCCGCGCCCGTCGTTTCAGGGCTCGCTTTCACGCACTACTGCCTGAGCGCGCTGCGCGCCCTGCGCGGGCGTGATGAGGGCTACCGCAAGAAGTGACGGCTACCGAAGGAGTGACGGCTATCGAAGAAGTGAGGGCTACCGAAGGAGTGACGGCTACCGAAGGAGTGACGGCTACCGAAGAAGTGATGTGAGAAACAGGCTACCAACAACCCCTTCGATAGTCGTCACTCTTTGCAATAGCCCCGTCACTCTTTGCGATAGCCCGGTCACTCGTTCGGTAGCCGTCACTCCTTCAGATCAGATTCGTTCAAAGACGGCGGCAATCCCCTGCCCGCCCCCGATGCACATCGTCACCAGCGCATAGCGGCCTCCGGTGCGCTGGAGCTCGTATAGCGCTTTGACGGTGAGCACCGCGCCGGTCGCCCCGATGGGATGCCCGAGCCCTACCGCGCCGCCGTTGGGATTGGTTTTCTTGGGGTCGAGCTTGAGGTCGCACGCCACCGCGAGCGCCTGCACCGCGAACGCTTCGTTCGATTCGATCACGTCCATGTCGTCGACGGTGAGGCCCGCTTTCTCGAGCGCGCGCGTGACGGCCGGAACGGGGCCGATTCCCATGATCTTGGGATCGACGCCGGCGAGCCCGTACGACACCAGCCGCGCCATCGGTTTCAACCCGGCTTTTTCCGCCGCGGCCTTCTCCATGAGGACGACCGCCGCCGCGCCGTCGTTGATTCCCGAGGCGTTGCCCGCCGTCACGCTGCCTTCCTTCTTGAACGCGGCGCGCAGTTTCGCCATGCCCTCCAGCGTGGAATCGGCTTTGACGTGCTCGTCCTTGTCGAACACGACCGTGCCTTTGCGCGTTTTCAGCTCGACCGGAACGATCTGCTCCTTGAAGTAGCCCTTTTCGATCGCGTTGGCCGCGCGGCGATGGCTCTCGACCGCGAAGGCGTCCTGCTGCTCGCGGGTGATCTTCCACTTGTCCGCGATGTTCTCCGCAGTCATGCCCATGTGCACCGTATCGAACGGGTCGGTGAGCGCGCCGACCATCATGTCGGTCTGGGTGCTGTCGCCCATGCGCGCGCCCCAGCGCTTGGAGGGGTCGAGAAAACCGCCGCGGCTCATCGATTCGACGCCCCCGCCGACCGCGACGTCGGTATCGCCGAGCTGAATCGATTGCGCCGCGCTGACGATCGCCTGCAGGCCGCTTCCGCACAGGCGGTTGACGGTGAGCGCCGTCGTGTCCTGCGGCAGACCGCCCTTGATGCACGCCACGCGCGAGATGTACATGTCTTTCGCCTCGGTGTGTATGACGTTGCCGAGCACGAGCTGGCCGACGTGGGCAGGATCGATTTTCGCGCGCTTCACCGCTTCCCGGATGACGGTGGCCGCGAGCTCGCTCGGCGCGACGTCTTTCAGGGCGCCACCGTAGTCGCCGATCGCCGTGCGCGCGCCGGAAAGGACTACGACTTCGCGTTCGCTGCTCATGAGATTCTCCTTGAACGAGTTCGAATAGGATCGCGCTGCGGATACGGACTGGCGGGGAAGCCAGTTTACGCCGTGGGCGGCAGGCGCCGCTAGTGGCGGGTCGCGCTCACTCGCGGGTTGATCGCAGCCGCGAAAAGCTGCTCCGCGTCGACGCTGTCGTAGCGGTATGCGCGATTGCAGAACTCGCACGTGACTTCGATGTTCTCGCGCTCCTCGAGGATAGCGCGCACTTCCGCGTAGCCGAGCATGCGCAGCATGGCGCCGACGCGCTCGCTCGAGCACGAGCACCGGAAAGAGACGGGCCGCGGCTCGAAAACCCGCACGTCCTCCTGGTGAAAGAGGCGGCGCAGCAGCTTGCCGGCCGGAAGCTCGAGGAGCTCGTCACCCGTGATCGTATCTGCGAGCAGGGTCGCGCGGCTCCAATCGTCCTCGTCGGGCTCGGTGCGCTCGGGCAGCTTCTGCAGCAGCAGCCCCGCGGCACGGTCGTCGTTCGCGGTGAGCCACAGCCGCGTGTCGAGCTGCTCGGAGTGCCGCATGTAATGCTCCAGAGAGGCCGCGACACCCGCAGGGTCGATCGCGACCACGCCCTGGTAGCTCTGCTTCCCGGCGCCGGGAGCGAGCGTGATGACGAAGCGGCCTTCGCCGAGCAGCTGCGCCAGGGCGGCGCCGGCATCGAGCTCGCCGCTCCACTTCGCCGTGGCGCGCAGCGTCTGCTCGCTCGTGCATTCGACCACGATCAGCTTCACCGGTCCGCTGCCCTGGAGCTGGAGGATGATCGCGCCCTCGAACTTGAGCGTCGCTGCGAGCAGCGCCCCGGCCGCCATCAGCTCGCCAAGCACTTTGCGCAGGACCGGCGGATACTCGTGGCGCTCGAGCACGGCACGCCAGGTCGCATCGAGGTGAGCGACTTCGCCGCGTATCGGCGCGCGCTCGAAAAGAAAGCGTTGCAGGGTATCGTTCATGGCTCTCATTTTTCGATAAGCCCGATTGGACCGTACTCCCTCACAATAATTCCGGCTCTCAGTCCAGGAGCCCGGGCGTACGCCGGAGCCTTGCTCGTTGCGCCGGTTACTCCCCTCCCTGGCGTTAGGGAGGGGTGGGGGGAGGGTCTAGTTCACCGCCCGGGCCGCCTCGGGGACACGCCGATACAAGCGATAGCGTTCGGCCTTGTCCCCGGGCCTGTTCCCCTCCCAGATCCTGATCCAGTTCCCCGGCGGCGCCTTTTCCTCCTGCGGTATCCCCTGCACCAGCATGAGGTCGCAGTCGCGACGCCGTCCGGCGGCCTCTTCGCGGTAAGTCACGATGCCCGCGAAATAGTGCAGCATCGCGCGCTGCGCCTCGCCGAGATCGCGGCTCGAGACGCAGCGATAGGTCGCAGGCAGCGCGGGGGTCATGGCAGCGATCATCCCGCGGTAGCTTTTGCCCGTATCGACCCAGCCGATGAAGAGCGTCGCGGCGAGGCCCCAGGTGGCGGTCACGCCCGCCGCCCAGACGAATGCGGGGCGCTGCGGGTTGCGCGGAAGCTTCAAGAGCACCGCAAACCATGCTGCCGTGTACATGAGCCCGAGCGCGAACGGAATCACCCGGAAACCCGGGGTGTAGCCCGGCTGCATGCGGTGCAGGTGCGCGTGCAGTCTGGGCGGTACCCCGAGCTCCAGCCCCGACCAGTACACCCACCCGACCAGGATGAAGAAAGTGAACCCCATGACGCTGAACCAGTACCAGGCGTTGGCCGCGCCACGCCTCAGCGTCTCGACGCCGGGGCTCGCGAGCAGTGCGAGCGGCACCAGCAGCGGCATCGCGTAAAGCTCGCGCTTGTCGGCCGCTTCGGAGAGCGCGAGCAGCGTGATGACGAGGCCTGTCAAAGGCAGCGTAACGAGCGGCTTCACGGGCCCGCTGCCGAAGGCGCGCCACAACGCCCACAGCGCGAGTGGCCACACCGGCCACGCGTACCACGGCAGCACCCGCAGGTAATAGAGCCCGCCGCCGGCGCCTCGAAACAGCCGCCGCACCGTGTCCGCTTCGAGCCACATGCGGAAAAGCTCGGGAGAATAGTTGTGAAGCATGAGCGGCCAGATCGCGAGCCAAGGGAGCGCCGCGAGCACCGCGACGCCCAGCGCCTTCGCATACGTGCGCGTGCGCCACGCGCTGTTCACCAGCGGGACGAGCACCGCGATGAGCGCGACCACCACGGCTTCGGGTGCGCCGAGCGACAGGAACACGAGGCCCACGCCGGTCCCGAGCCACACGCCGCCCACGGACCCCCGCAGCGCTCGCGCGCAGCCGAAATACGCCATCGCGAAGCCGGCCGCGGCGGCGACGTGGGGCACGAGCTGGTGACTGCGCAGCACGAGGCCGAAGCAGCCGAGGAGCAGGGCGGCCGCGAGCGCTCCGGTACCGGGCCCGTTCAGCTCGCGCCCCGCGAGGCCGCAGAAGAGCAGCGCCAGCGCCATATAGAAACCGGTCGCGAGACGCGCCGCGTCGTGCAAGGGAAGCGGGGGCGAGAACAGGAGGCCGGACAGCGCCGCGGTCATGTAATAGAGCGGCGGCTCCTTGAGGAAAGGCTCTCCGGCGAGCGCCGGCGCGATCCACGAACCGCCGCTGATCATTTCGTACACGACGCCGAAGGTATAAGCCTCGTCGGGTTTCCACGGGTCGTGCGCAACCAGTCCGGGGACGATCCAAGCGAGACACAGCAGCGCTATCAGGAGACGGCGCTGCGAGATCACGAAGAGAGAGGGCCAGCGCGATGAATGCGCATCGGTCGGTGTTGTTGTGCGGGTGGCCCGATTATCTCACTTCGATCGCGCCTCGCCGCGCGCGGAATCGGTGCGCGGCGCACCGTTAGCGTGCGGGAAGCCCGCGCGGCGCTTTCGCGCCGGGCTTCCAATGCAAGGCGCGAAGTGCCGCAATTCTCAGCAAAAACAAAAGCGTCACGGCAATCGCCCGGCGTGGGACACAGCCTGGTATGCATCGTGCAAAAGGACGCGCTCGTCCGAAAACAACGAGGAGCGAGCGATGTCCGCTTTCAAAGATCCATTCGATCCCGATGCGAGGCTCGGCTGCGCGTGCGGCCATCACGCGAGCGCGGCCGAGCACGCCCAGGCGCTGGGCAATGCGGAAGCGCTCGGCAGCCGCGTCGTCGAGACCGCCGTCATGCGCGCGCTCTTTCCCCACGATGCGACGCGGCGGCGCTTCATCCGGGCGGTCGGCGGCAGCACCGCGCTCGCCGCCGTTTCGTCGCTCTTTCCGCTCGCCGCTGCCAAGGAAGCGTTCGCGCAGGGCACGAAGGTCGAGAAACCCAACCTCAAGGTCGGCTTCATCCCGATCACCTGTGCGACCCCGATCATCATGTCGCAGCCGATGGGTTTCTACGGGCGCCAGGGCCTTAACGTAGAAGTCGTCAAGACGGCGGGCTGGGCGGTGATCCGCGACAAGACGATCAACAAGGAATACGACGCGGCGCACATGCTCTCGCCCATGCCGCTCGCGATCACGCTCGGGGTCGGCGCGAAGCCGCTGCCCTACACGATGCCCGCGGTCGAGAACATCAACGGTCAGGCGATCACGCTCGCCATCAAGCACAAGGACAAGCGCGACCCGAAGCAGTGGAAAGGCTTCAAGTTCGCCGTGCCTTTCGATTACTCGATGCACAACTACCTGCTGCGCTACTTCGTCGCCGAGCACGGGCTCGACCCCGATCGCGACATCCAGATCCGCTCGGTGCCGCCGCCGGAGATGGTGGCGAACCTGCGCGCGGACAACATCGACGGTTTTCTCGCGCCGGACCCCGTCAACCAGCGCGCGGTCTACGACGGGGTGGGCTTCATCCACATCCTCACCAAGGACATCTGGGAAGGCCACCCGTGCTGCGCTTTCGCCGCCAGCAGGGAGTTCGTCACACAATATCCCGGCACCTATCGCGCACTCCTGAAGTCGATCATCGACGCGACGGCGTTCGCTGCCAAGCCCGAGAACCGCAAACAGATCGCAGAGGCGATCGCGCCCGCCAACTATCTCAACCAGCCGGTGACCGTGGTCGAGCAGGTGCTGACGGGCACATTCGCCGACGGCCTGGGCAACATACGAAAAGAACCCAACCGCATCGGCTTCGATCCTTTCCCGTACCACTCTTTCGCGGTGTGGATACTCACGCAGATGAAGCGCTGGGGACAGCTCAAAGGCAACGTCGATTACGCGAAGGTCGCGCGCGAAGTGTTTCTCGCCACCGACGCCGCGAAGCTCATGAAAGAGGCCGGCATGAAAGCGCCGGGAGCGCCGAACAAGAGCTTCACCGTCATGGGCAAGGTCTTCGACCCGACCAAGCCCGAAGCCTACCTCGCGAGCTTCCCGATCAAGAGGACTGCGTGAGATGAAAAGCCTGAATGCGTGGGGCGCGCCGCTGCTCTCGATCGTGATCCTGCTCGCGTTCCTCGGCATCTGGCATGCGGCGACGCTGCCCGAGACGGGCAGGCAGGTCGTCACCGACGAGTACGCCGCCCTCGTGGGGAATGCCGCCGCAACCGGCCAGAAGTCCGCGCTGCCGGGGCCCGCCGACGTGGGGCGCACGCTGTGGGGGCACCTCAACGACCCGTTCTACGATAAGGGGCCGAACGACAAAGGCATCGGCATCCAGCTCGGGTACTCGATCGCGCGCGTGGCGCTCGGGTATTTTCTCGCAGCGCTGGTCGCGATCCCGATCGGATTCCTGATCGGCATGTCGCCGCTCGTCTATCGGGCGCTCGATCCTTTCATCCAGGTGCTGAAGCCGATCTCCCCGCTCGCCTGGATGCCGCTCGCGCTTTTCACGCTCAAGGACAGCTCAGTGTCGGCGATCTTCGTCATCTTCATCTGCTCGATGTGGCCGATGCTCATCAACACCGCTTTCGGCGTCGCGGCCGTGCGCAAGGAATGGCTGAACGTCGCGCGCACCCTCGAAGTCGGACCTTTCCGCAGGGCTTTCCGGGTGATCCTGCCCGCCGCCGCCCCGACCATCATGACGGGGATGCGCATTTCGATCGGCATCGCGTGGCTCGTCATCGTCGCGGCCGAGATGCTGGTCGGTGGAACGGGCATCGGGTATTTCGTCTGGAACGAGTGGAACAACCTGTCGATCGCCAACATCATCGCCGGCATTCTCGCCATCGGCCTCGTCGGCATGATGCTCGATCTCACGCTCGCGAAGGCGACGAAGCTCGTGACCTTCCCGGAATGACGCACGGATTACGGAGCACACATGCTCGCCACTGAACCGCTCATCCGCATCGAAGGCATAGCCAAGCGCTTCGCGGGCACGACCATTTTCGAAAACCTGCACTTCTCGGTGGAGGCGGGCGAGTTCGTTTGCCTCATCGGGCATTCGGGGTGCGGCAAGACGACGATACTGAACGTGCTCGCCGGGCTCGACGAGGCGAGCGAAGGCTACGTGTTCGTGGGCGGGCGCGAAGTGAGCGGCCCCAGCCTCGATCGCGCGGTGATATTCCAGGGGCACGCGCTGATGCCCTGGTTCACCGTCATGGGGAACATCGCTTTCGCGGTGTCCTCGCGCTGGCCCGAATGGAAAAGCGAGCAGGTGCGCGCGCACTGCCAGAAGTACATCGATCTCGTGAACCTGACCGGCGCGGAAAAGAAGCGTCCCGCCGAGCTCTCGGGCGGCATGAAGCAGAGAGTCGGGATCGCGCGCGCGCTCGCCATCGAGCCCAAGATGCTGCTCATGGACGAGCCTTTCTCGGCGCTCGACGCCCTGACGCGCGGCGTGCTGCAGGAGGAGGTGCTGCGCATCTGCGCCGAGACGCAGCAGACCGTCTTCATGATCACGCACGACGTGGACGAAGCCATCCTGCTCGCCGACAGGATCGTGCTGATGACGAACGGCCCGCATGCGCAGATCGCGGAGATCGTCGTGAACACGATGCCGCGCAACCGCACGCGTCACGACCTGCACAGGCACCCGCACTACTACCGCATCCGCAACCACCTGATCGAGTTCCTCGTCGACCGTTCCAAGGCGTTCGGCGAAACCAGCGCGGCCGCGGGTCACGATCCGCGCAATCCGCGTGACGTGCGGCCCGGGCTCGATCCTGCGGAAGCCGCGGCGGCCGGCCCGATACCGGACCGGCACGGCGCGCCCGCGCTCGTCGCGGTCAGATAAACCTTCAACCAAGGAGATCGCATGAAAAAATCCGACGCACCCGAAGCCTTGCTCGCCGCCGCGAGCTACGCGAGGCCGATGTCGCGCGCCGATGTGACCGAGATGATCGTCATGGCGCGGATCAAGAAAGGGCTTACCTGGGCGAAGCTCGCGAAAGCCATCGGACAGAGCAAGGAATGGACGACCGCCGCGCTGCTCGGTCAGATGCAGTTGACGAAGGAGCAGGCCGAAAAAGCGGGCAAGCTCCTGGGGCTGCCTGCGGACGCGGTGCTGCTCCTCCAGCAGGTGCCTTACAAGGGATCGCTGCCCACGGCTGTCCCCACCGATCCGCTCATCTATCGCTGGTACGAGATCGTCAACGTCTACGGCACGACGATCAAGGAGCTCATACACGAAGAGTTCGGCGACGGGATCATGAGCGCGATCGACTTCAAGATGGACATCACCCGCGAGCCCGATCCCAAGGGCGACCGCGTCAACGTGGTGCTGTCCGGAAAATTCCTGCCGTACAAGACCTATTGAAGCGAGAGGTCCCCCGCGCCGATCCCTGATCAGAGCATCGCTTACAATCGCCTGTTATTGAACAGGCGATTGCACGATGCTCACAGCAGTACACGGACGGCGCGGCATGGCCGTCGCGCCTCACGCGCTCGCCGCGCAATCCGCGCTCGACGTGCTCCGCGAAGGCGGCAATGCGATCGAAGCGATGATCGCGGCCGCGGCGACGATCGCCGTGGTATATCCCCACATGAACTCGATCGGCGGCGACAGCTTCTGGCTGCTGCACGTGCCGCGCCAGTCGCCCGGGGCGATCGATGCGTGCGGCGCCGCCGCGTCACTAGCCTCCATCGACTGGTACCGCGAGCGCGGCATCGAAGGCTCGATCCCGTTCCGCGGCGGGCTCGCCGCCAACACCGTCGCCGGCACCGTCGCGGGTTGGGGAGCGGCTTATGGGCTTTCGCGGCGCGCGCTTCGCGGCCGCATTCCGTTCAGGCGCCTGCTCGAAGACGCTATCTGGTACGCGAGCCGAGGCGTGCCGGTGACCGCCAGCCAGGCTTCGACGACGGCGAAGCAGGCAGGAGAGCTCAAGGGCGAGCCCGGCTTTGCGGCCGCATTCCTCGTTCGCGGGAAAGTGCCGCACACCGGATCGCTCTTCATACAGCCGCGGCTTGCGTCCGCGCTCGAGCAGATCGCGAGGAAAGGCGCCGGGGACTTCTACGGCGGCGATCTCGCGCGGACGATCGCCAAAGACCTCGAGCGCATCGGAAGCCCGCTCAGGCTGCAGGACCTCAACGCTCATCGAGCGCGCCTCGCCGATCCGCTGCAAGTGAAGCACAGCGCGGGCACGCTCTACAACACGATGCCGCCGACGCAGGGTCTCGTGTCGCTTCTCATTCTCGCCATCCTCGACGAGCTTCGCGTGCGCAAGACCGGACCGGCGAGCCCCGATTTCGTGCACCTGTGCGTCGAAGCGGCGAAGCAGGCGTTCTCGGTGCGCGACCGCTACATCGAAGACCCGCGCTACATGACGGTGAACGCGCAGCGGCTCCTCGATCGCAGGCACATACGCGAGCTCGCGCGCAAAGTCCGCCGTCGCACCGCCGCGCCGTGGGGCTCCGCCGGGAAGGCGGGCAAAGGGCCCGGTGACACGGTGTGGATGGGCGTGGTGGACGAAGCGGGCCGGGCGGTCTCTTTCATCCAGAGCATCTACCACGAGTTCGGCTGCGGGGCCGTGCTGGAGAAGAGCGGAATCAACTGGCAGAACCGCGGCTGCAGCTTTTCGCTCGACCAGTTCGCGCTGAACGCGCTGCTTCCGGGCAAGAAACCTTTCCACACGCTCAATCCCGCGCTCGCCGTGCTGAAGGACGGCCGCACGATTGCTTACGGGTCCATGGGCGGCGACGGACAGCCGCAGACGCAGTCGGCGGTGTTCACGCGCATCGTCGATTTCGGCATGGACCCGCAGGCTGCGGTGAATGCGCCGCGATGGCTGCTCGGCAGGACGTGGGGTGAGGCGAGCGAGACGCTCAAGCTCGAGGCGCGCTTCGAGATGGGGCTCGCGAAAGCGCTGATGGCGTACGGCCACGAAGTCGAGATCCTGCAGCCGTACGATGACGCCGTCGGACACGCGGGTGCGATCGTGCGCCACAAGGACGGCACACTCGAAGGCGGTGCGGACCCGAGGAGTGACGGCGGCGTGGCCGCTTACTAGCCGCGGCTTATCAGCCGCCCGCTAGTAAGCCGCGGCCGCGGCGCAAATTACTAGACCCTCCCCCTACCCCTCCCTAACGCCAGGGAGGGGAGTAACCGACGCGTTTGGTCACCTGTGCGGCAAGCACCGCACGCCGTGGTCTGCAATGCTCGTCATTCCGGTGTAAGCCGCAATCGACACCCACTCTACAAAGCGGCGGCGACGGCTTTGCCGAGGTCGGCGGTGGAGGCCTTGCCGCCGAGGTCGGGCGTCTTGGGGCCTTCCTGCAGTACTTTCTCGATCGCTTTCAGCACCGCGGCGCCGGCGTCCTTGCAGCCGAGATGGTCGAGCATCATCGCGCCGGCCCAGATCTGGCCGATCGGATTGGCGATCTTCCTGCCGTAGATGTCGGGCGCGGAGCCGTGCACCGGCTCGAACAGCGACGGGTAGAGCCGCTCCGGATTCATGTTCGCGGAAGGCGCGATTCCGATCGTCCCCGTTGCGGCCGGGCCGAGGTCGGAAAGGATGTCGCCGAAGAGATTCGAGCCGACCACCACGTCGAAACGGTCCGGGTTCATCACGAAATGCGCGCACAGAATGTCGATGTGGTACCAGTCGGTCTTCACCTGCGGGTATTTCGCAGCCATCGCTTTCAGCCGCTCGTCCCAGTACGGCATCGAGATCGAAATCCCGTTCGACTTGGTCGCCGAGGTGAGATGTTTTTTCGGCCGCGTCATCGCGAGCTCGTAAGCGTACTTGAGGATGCGATCGACCCCCAGCCGCGAGAACACCGCCTGCTGCGTGACGAACTCGCGCTCGGTTCCGGCGTACATGCGCCCGCCCACCGACGAATACTCGCCTTCGCTGTTCTCGCGCACGACCCAGAAATCGATGTCGCCGGGCTTGCGATCGGCGAGCGGGCACTTCATGCCGGGCATGAGCCGCACCGGCCGCAGGTTCACGTACTGGTCGTAGCCGCGGCGAAAGGGAATGAGCAGCCCCCACAGCGATATGTGGTCGGGAACCTTGTCGGGCCAGCCCGCGGCGCCGAAGAACACACCGTCGTGCTTCTTCAGGCGCTCGAGCGCATCCTCCGGCATCATCGAACCGTGCTTCTCGTAGTAGTCGCAGCTCCAGTCGAACTCGTCGAACTTCCACTGGATGTCGAACTTGCGGCCCGCGGCTTCGAGCACGCGCAGGCCCTCGGGCATCACTTCCTTGCCGATGCCGTCGCCGGGGATGACTGCGATACGAAATTTTTTCATGGAGGTCCTCCAAAACAAAGGGCAGCCTGATGGAGGCTGCCCTTGCAGTGCCGCGAAACAGCCCTAAGCTGCTTCTTTGGGCTTGGCGGCGGGTTTGGTCGCGTACTTCTGGCGGAATTTCTCGACCCGGCCGGCGGTATCGACGATCTTCTGCTTGCCCGTATAGAACGGGTGGCACGCCGAGCACACCTCGATGTGCAGGTCCTTGCCCAGGGTCGAGCGCGTCGTCCACGAGTTACCGCAACTGCACGTTACGGTCATCTCTCTGTATTGCGGGTGAATTTTGGCTTTCATGGAATGCCCCGTCCGCGGCTGGCGCGGCGCTAAATCATTGAAAACCGCACATTATCCGGGATTCTGCCGCCAGCGGCAACCCCGCCGCCCGAACCTTTAGCGCACGATGAAGGGCCGCTGCCCCGGCGCCCAGTTTTCCAGGAGCGCGCAGCACGCGCGGACGCGCTCCCGGCCTTGGGCGTCGGTCACGACCTCGAAGTTGGAATGCCCGCCGTTGATGTTGACCGAGACGAAGTAGATCTCTCCGGCGCGGGTCTCCAGTGTGACATTGCCCAGATCGATGCCGGTGCCGTGCAGCACGTGGCGGCCCGGCGTCGTATCGAGGCGGAAATAGGCCCCGGGCACGGTCGTGCCGATAACGCGGCCGTCGAGATAGAGCACCGAATCGGTGTCGTAGTGATTGAACTCGCTGCGGTACACGTAGATGGTGGAGGCGTTGGGGTGAGTCAGAAACTCCTTCGCCAGCGCGTCGCGCTCCGGAGTGGCTTCGGGCGTGGAGGTACATCCCGCGATGAGCATCATCACGGTCAGAGCCGCCGCGAGGCGCGACACCAGCGTGCTCGGTCCCATCGGGCTAACCGATCCGGTCCGCGCCGACCATGGCGGCCCGCGCGCGCTTCTCGTCGATCATGCTGAAGAACGAAGAGAGCGAGCTCGCAGAGCGCTCGTAGCCGGCGACGGTCTGGCGGATGAAATAAACGCGGTCGGCCTGCGCGTCGACGGTGATCGAGCCGGTGTCCGAGGCGTAGCCGGAAAAGCGATGGCGGCCGGCAGGCACTTCGACCCGGAAGTAGGTCCCGGCGTGGGTGGTTCCGAGGAGCTCGCCGTTGAGCGTGACCGTCGCCGACACGGTGCTGAGATCCGGGTTCGTCCGCACGAGATAGATCACCGCTTTTCCGGGAGTTCCTTCGATGCGCACGGCCTCGAGATCGCGCGGTGACAGGGGCGCGCAGCCTGCGAGCAGCGCGATGAGGGCAAGTAGGCCAGTCCAGGTCTTCAGCATGTCAGCGTCCTCCTGTGAGCTCGCCGCGCTGCACCGCCGCGCGGCCGTAGATTTCCGGAACGGGCCGGAAAAACGATTGGGCGAAACCGTGGAACATGCGAGATACCGACTGCTGGATGAAATACATGCGGTCGGGCGCGGCATCGAGGGTGAACGTGCCCGCGTCACCGGCGTAACCCCTGATCTGATGGCGGCCGGGCTCGACGACCCACCGGAAGTAGGTGCCGCGAAACGTGCTGCCCATCATCTGATCGTCCAGCATGACCGTCGACACCTCGTCCGAGAAGTCCTGATAGTCACGGAACAGATAGATCACCGCCTTGCCGGGGACGTGCTCGAAGCGCTTCGCAGCGATGTCCTCGGGACTCGGCGGCAGCGGCGCGCAGCCGGTCAGCAGCAGCGCAAACAACATCAGGCGAAACATGGCCATAAGCACAGTTATTCCGCTGGGATGTTGCCAAAGCCGTGCCCAACCAACAGTTTAACCGCTCCGGGGCGTGCCGTACAACGTGTCCGGGGGCGTTTCGGGACGAACTTCCCCTTCGGGGGAAGGCAGGGATGGGGTGATTCCGGGGCTTGCGGTCGTGGGGCGACTACCCTCGACGCATGGAATCGAAGAAATCGGCGTTGCTCTTCGTCGCCTTGACTTTGTCGAGCAGAAACTCGGTCGCTTCGAGCTCGTCCATCGGGTAGAGGAGCTTACGCAGCACCCAGATCTTCTGCAGGATCTCGGGCTTGATGAGGAGCTCCTCGCGGCGCGTTCCCGAGCGGTTCACGTTGAGCGCGGGGAAGATGCGCTTCTCGTACATGCGCCGGTCGAGGTGGATCTCCATGTTGCCGGTGCCTTTGAACTCCTCGTAGATCACGTCGTCCATGCGCGAGCCGGTATCGATCAGGGCCGTTGCGAGGATGGTGAGCGAGCCGCCCTCCTCGACGTTGCGCGCAGCGCCGAAGAAGCGCTTGGGACGCTGGAGCGCGTTCGCGTCGACACCGCCGGTCAGCACTTTGCCCGACGCGGGCACCACGGTGTTGTAGGCGCGCGCGAGCCGCGTGATCGAGTCGAGCAGGATGACCACGTCTTTCTTGTGCTCTACC
>Ga0105107_10000992_pt1 | contig 18459 bp, 12 predicted proteins | sample PPLLaktember2015_6_FD_79335 | JGI IMG/M metagenome (GOLD analysis project Ga0105107, IMG submission 79335) | Freshwater sediment microbial communities from Prairie Pothole Lake near Jamestown, North Dakota, USA - PPLs Lake P8 Core (1) Depth... | ecosystem: Environmental > Aquatic > Freshwater >... | reverse complement strand
CTGATTATTTCGAAAAACACTATATCTGCAGAATGATATTGCCTGATATGGCCAAGCTCATGATTCAGCAGGTTATTATCAATGATTTTATCGTTGAAATCATTCCTGTGAATAAAAATTGAGCTAAAGAAACAATACGGATTAGTTCTTTTTTCAGTCAATACTACCTGATACCCTGAATAAACCAGTTTTTCAGATTGTTTAATCTCAAAAAAGATTCTGGAAATATTCATTATAAACCTCAACAGAAAGAGCATTACTCCTGCTGCATAGATAATCATCAGGATTTGAGATATATTAAGACTGAACGAATTTCCCTCATCTGCTGACTTTACCGCAACAGGAAGAACTTCGGCCTGTATTGTGTTTATCTGAGGCATATAACTATTGAAGGTTGTAATCACTTTTTCCGGGCTTCCCTGGATCTCTCTTTCAATCTGAATGGAAATAAATGGCACCAGGAGCGAAAAACAGAGCGATATTATAAGGAAATACCTGTTGAATTCCAGCAGTTTCTCTTTCCTGAGTACTAACCAGTAAAATCCGAACAATACGATCAGACTCAATGTTGATTTTAAAATATACTCAATCATTTGTCACGATTTTTTAAAGCGATCCTTTTATCTACAATATCTCTTAATTCCTTTAATTCGTCCGGTGTCATGTCGGCCTCATTGGTGAAAAAAGACGCAAACTGGGATGTTGAGTTATTAAAGAAATCTTTAATAATTCCGTTGAAATGATTCGAAAAATAATCAGCTTTCCGGACTAAAGGGTAGTATTCCCTGGAATTACCATACTGTTTGTAGCTGACAAATCCTTTGTCAATCATCCGTTTTAATAATGTTACAACTGTGGTTGTAGCGGGTTTTGGTTCAGGGAATTCGTTTAACAGATCACGTATGAATCCTTTCTCAAGCTTCCAGAGAAGTTTCATTATCTGTTCTTCGGCATTTGTAAGTTGCATGATACTCTACACGTATTGAGGATATTCTACAAATGTAGAGCTTAAATTTCAATTAAACAAATTTTTTCTTCTTTTTTTAATCCGATATGAATTACAGAGTGTTTTAGAAGAAGACCACCTCCCTCGCCCGACAAATGTCAGGGTTACAAGAGTATCTTAAAAGGCACCCCTTTTCATCTGCACCTGCCCGATAGATAGCTGTAAGGAGATCAGCGAGAGAGAGTTACAGAAGAATAGATATGTTGATTCAAAAGGGGCTTCGATCAAACCTGTACCGCGACACTGTATCAATGTTTATGAACATGTTCTTGTACAGGGAGTAAATTTTGCTCGCCCGAAAATTTGTACCACGATTACGCCAGTCCGAATTGAAATTGTGAAAAAATGCAAAAACTACAAGAGAAGATATTTGCTAACGCACAAGAAAGAGTTTTGCAGCCCACATCCGAGAAACCATCCCGTCGCTGCAAACACTTGCTTTTTTGCCTACACGGTCTCTGCAAAATCAAAGACTTTATCATGACACGAAATCCCAACCAATTCACCAGGACTTTGCCACCTTAACAACATTGGCAACTCCTGACTCTCTATCAGAACTTTGTCATCGCGACAATAATATAACGTCGTAACAACACCTTATACTTTCCTACGGCATTTCAACAAGTGATAAACTGTATATTATGGTTGACGATTTTAAATCACTGGAAAAAATTTATATTTGTTTAGGAAAACCTACTTGATTAAAAAATAAAATATCATGAAGATTAAATCGTTCTTTATAATTCTTGTTGTTGTCCTGTTCGTTTATAATCTATCAGCCTGCAAGGAAAAACAGACGAAGCAGGTTTTACCACAACAACATACAAAATTTGACATCGGCAAACTTCTTATAAAGGAAGATTACAGTACCAGAAAGGTGCAAGGTCAGATTCTTTACCTACCCACTTATTCTAATATTCCAAATCCTGAGATGGGCGGAATGTATGATATAAGTGCATTTATTGCGATTCATAATACCGACTTTGCTAATACGGTTAGAATCACTAAAGTCCTATTCTTTGATAATGATGGGAAACTGATTTCCAATTACCTTCAAAAAGACACAGTTTTACACCCATTGGGTACTGCAAGCTATTACCTGCCAACAAACGATCGGAGTGGAACAGGTGCAAATTTTATTGTGGAATGGATTGCTGATTCATTAGTTACAGAACCATTGATTGAATCTGTAATGGTTGGCTTTACAAGTGGGCAAGGAGTATCATTTATCAGCACAGGCAGGATAATAAGAGAAATTAAATAGAATTATTTACATATATTCACTTTACTCAAATTGACATAGACGTAATGATTACCAGACTTTTATAATTTTCATTTATTCCTCTTTGTACTTCATACAGAGTTTAACATAATGATCCGATTATGAAAAAAATAAAACGCTTACCTTTTGGAGTTTCATTAATGATGCTTTTCGGATATGCTCGCACCAGAATAGTCGGACAGATTAAATCAGTAGCTTTTATTATAATATATTTAATTGTCTTTCAAACTTTAATTTTAGGTGTACCACTTGCTAATGCGTTTAGTACTGCCGGGGGAATTGCATTGGTTGTTTTTGGACTTGCTTTTTTTCTGGAAGGCCTGATTCTCGGATTAATGCCTGTTGGAGAACGTGTCGGGGTGAAGCTTCCTACCCGTGCCGGTATTTTCATTATTTCAATTTTTGGTCTGATTCTTGGATTCGGGGCTACTCTTGCAGAACCTGCGATCAGCGCACTTAAAACAGCGGGTTCAACCGTAACAGCATGGGATTCTCCTCTTCTTTTTGTTTTACTGGGGCGTTATTCTCAATGGTTGGTTCTCTCTGTAGGTATTGGTGTTGGGGTGGCGGTAGCCTTAGGCATGTGCAGATTCTACTTTAACTGGTCTATAAAACCCATAATATTTATTATTATCCCTCTTCTTTTAATTCTTTCTGTTTATGCTTCATTTGATTCTAATCTGAGCAAAATTATTGGTCTGGCATGGGATTGCGGTGCAGTAACTACAGGCGCTGTAACTGTCCCTCTGGTACTTGCACTTGGCATTGGTGTATCGAGAGCTTCAAGTAAAGGCAAAGGTTCAAGTGGGGGATTTGGTATTTTTTTGCTTGCATCGGCCTTCCCGGTTCTTGCCGTATTGTTATTAGGTATTATCCTTAACTTCAATGTGCCCAAACCAGTTACAGAATCTCAATTTTTCTCACCGGCAGGCAGGGAAAATGCCCTCAGACTATTTGAAAATGAAAAGGTATTAATCCGGCATGCTTTTACTCATGGCAGCGAAGTTGGGCGGCAGGCATGTTATACCAGTGAAGATGCTTATAAGAAGGAATTAATATCCATGTCTGAAAACCCGGGAACATGTCAGGCACTAATTGGTGATATACCACTTACCAAATGGATAACTCAACGGGCCTCCGAACCGGAACGAAATTTATTATCTAATGTTGATTTATCCAAAAAAGAAATTACTTCTGCATCCTCCTTTTCAAAGACGATAAAGGAGGAGTCTGTTGCAGGTTTGCGTGCTGTTATACCATTATCTTTATTACTGATAGTTGTTCTTCTGGTTTTTCTCAGGGAAAAATTGAGGTATAAAGATGAAGTAGTTTTAGGTATTATTTTTACATTAATCGGAATGACCCTGCTTACCTCCGGGATCCGCCTGGGTCTGGCTTCATTGGGTGGAGAGGTAGGTGCTCAGCTGCCCCGTGCTTTTGCAAGTGAGGAGAAATTCGTTAACCGTGTTGTAATTAATAATTTTGATGCAACTTTAGTTTACAAGAGTGTTACTCCTGATGGCACACAAAAAAGCTTTTTCAATATCTATGAAGACAATACCATAAAGCCTGTTGAGTTTGAACAGGAACGATTTGATCAGGCTAATAAGCAATATACTCAAATCATTACTCAGAATCCGCTGTTTGGGAGCAAACTTTCCGTGTTAGGTATTTTCCTTGTGTTGATTTTTGCATTTGGAATGGGATATGGGGCAACAATGGCAGAACCTGCATTGAATGCAATGGGTATAACAGTGGAAGGAATAACCGTCGGAACCATAAGGCGGGTTCAGATAGTTCAGATAGTATCAATCGGAGTAGGAATTGGTATTGTTCTGGGTTTAAGCCGCATTCTGTTTGACCTCCCTTTAGTATGGCTGATTGTAGGATCATACCTGTTGCTTATTCCTCTTACTGTATTTAGTGAAGAAGAATTTACAGCCATAGCCTGGGACAGTGGTGGTGTTACTACCGGGCCTGTTACAGTCCCCCTTGTGCTTGCAATGGGATTAAGTATCGGTGGCGAGCTTAATATTGCTGATGGTTTTGGTGTACTGGCATTAGCATCAGCTTTCCCAATTATAACAGTACTCTTATATGGATTAATTGCACGTGCAAAACAGAAACGTTCTATTCTGAACAAACAAAAGGAAGAAGACAATGGATAACGAAACACCAAAAAAAGAAAGAGTGTTTTCTCCATCCAGAACTGTGTGGAGAACACAGATGACTAAAGGCATGTATACCCCTCACCGGGTTAGTCGTATCACATGTATCGTTAATCAACTGTTAAGCGATAAAGTGACTGGCCTCCTGAGTAATTTAGGTGTCATATTTTATATTGAAAGCGGAAGAACAGTGCGTGAATTTGTAAAACCACGTCCGTTTGGACTTCCGGGTGATATAACTAAACTTCAAAACTCTCCCGTAAATGTGTTTCGCTTCACTGTCCCCAGGGAAAATGCAAAAGAAGTTGTACAAGCTGTTATTCATGCCGGTGAACTATATATTCCAGGCAGAGGAACAATTTTTTCGCAGGATCTGATGGAATTCTGTAATGAGCCTCCTGTTATCAATATAGAAGCATTATCAACCTCATCAAAGGACATTTATGATGCAGTACTTCTGGATAAATTGTCATATGTGATTTGTGTTCTTTCTATTCCTGGCAGTAGCGATAATCTTGCAAAAATTGCATTAGACCTTGGTATCTGTGTCCCGTTAATAACCTTTGGGACAGGTAATGATATAAGGGATCAACTTGGCTTGATCCGAATTACAATTTCTGCCGAAAAAGAAATCGTTCATTTGATAACACCTGAACAAGATTCTGATAGTATAATCCGGCTTCTTATAGAACAAGGCAGATTAGATCGTCCAGGTCGTGGATTTATCTATCAGACTCCTGTAAGTATCGGACATATTGATACCCGTTTGAAAATTGGTACACAAAAGTATGCTGCCAGTTTTGAGCAAATTGTTGCAGCGATCGATCAAATTAAATCAGGAACAAGTTGGCGAAAGAGACTTGATGCTGATATGGATGAAAATAAAAGAAAAAAATCTTTTCTTCCTCAGGACAATTGTGAAATATCAATAATTTCTGATGAGGACAGAATTTTATTGCTCAGAGAAGCTTGCATGAAGATAGGTGCCACAGGAGCAACAACCTCCCGTGTAATACCTCAGGTAGCGATTGAAGAAGGGGAAATATCATCTACTATGATTCGCAGCGCCATAAGTGTCCCCGCTGAAATTACCGATGGTGTTGTAGATATTTTACTTGAAACGAGCACTATTAAAAACGAAAATATTGACCACATTCAGGTGCTCGACTCTCCAGCAGCTTATGTTCACTCAGTTTAATTGAAAAATAATATATCATTGAGCTAAGATATTAAACATCACTCCGTTTTTATTAATTTTTTGGGATAATAATATTTCTTCAAGGGGAAAGATATTCTTATCATTATTAAGAAAAGTTATATGAATCCTAATCTGCATATCACAGATCATTAAAGGAAACATAGTCCGTCTTAAATATATTAATTCAATACAATAGCGAAACCATTTCTTCTGTCAGGCACATTACACATACAAACAATTACTCATGAAAAGGTAATCTCAGGTTTGCGTAAAGAGCCTGCCAGCCCTGCCCTCCCTTAAAACCCCAAATTCGAATTATAACAAGCTTTCTTCCTGCAAATTTTTGCTCATCATAAGTAATATCCGTAACAACAAACTTCTCTATAAAAGAAAGCACCATGATTTCCGGCTCTGACAGCTATAATCGATTGCCTTTTTAATCCTGGTTACGCAGGTGGTATCGTTGAGATTGCAAGGGCAATTCATGTTTCGAAAAATCAAATTAATTTCATAAGACTATTGGAGTATGTAATAAGATTCAAATCTCAGGCTGTAATAATAAGAATGGGATTTCTTCTGGAATTACTTGAAATAAAAAGTGATATCATTATTGAACTGCAAAAATTGAAAACAGCTTCTTATTTTTTACTGGATACCGAACTTCCAAAAACAGGGAAAATGATCAACAGGTGGAGTATTCAACAGAATCTGGAAACTGAAACTATAAAATCAGCCATTTATACATGATCAAACCTGGAGAAATACAGCAAAAAACAAGAGAAACAGGAGTACGAGACCAGCAGATAGAGAAAGATTATGTTCAATCATGGATACTGAATGGAATTGCTCAACAATATAATCTCTCAAAAATGATTGTATTTACAAGGAGGAACTGTCCTTAAGCAATTCTATTTTAAAGATTACCGTTATTCTGAAGACCTTGATTTTACTTTAAATGGCGATCATATCACCAATGAACAGATTTTTGAATGGTTCAAACAAACATTTGAATTCGTTCGTGAGGAGGCAAATATACCGTTGGAGATCATTGACAAAAAAGCACTTAATTATATCATTATCTCGCTTTTAGCTTATATTTGAGCAGGAAAGATAATAATTTATGAGTTATATTTCTTCCGGCAGCACTTTGAGTCTCAGTAAATTTCTATTAATACGGTTACATTCTTCCGGACTTTATAGGGTATTGATGATCATCCTCATTTCTCTCTGTAATGCTCCAACTGAGATGGAAGCCCAAAATTCCGGCATAATCTGCACCCATTATAATGTCAATAACGGATTAATTACCAATTCTGTTGAATATGTATTTGTTGATAGTGAAGGTTATGTCTGGTTTGCTACCCCTACCGGATTGCAGCATTTTGATGGTTTTAATTTTGTGAACTATTTATACAGTTCCAATGATTCCTTATCAATCTCATATAACTTTATTTCTACGATATCTGAAGACAAAAAAGGAAATATCTGGATCGGAACACTGAGGACGGGATTAGACATTTTCAGTAAAGAAAAGGGTATATTTTACCATCTGAGCAATGAATCAGAGGATGCATCTATTTTAACCAGTAATATAATCCCACGCGGATGCAAAGTAATAGCTCAGGATTCACAGGGGTTTTTGTGGATCAATACCCTGATGGGACTGAACAAAATCAATATTGAGAAGTGGTCCGTAGAACAATTTAAAGGGGATCTGGCAGGAGATGTTATTTTTGACCAGGAACTGGGGGTTTTATGGATTGTATCTGACAGGCTTAAAAAATTCAATACTGAAACAAAAAAAATCGAACATTTCTATATTAATGAAGAGGTACTGCCTGGAATTACCAATATCGGATCAATTGTAATGGACAAGGAAGGGTTGATCTGGCTGGGGACTGATGCAGGTGTTGTTTTGTTTGATAAGGAAAGGGAGCAGTTTCAGAACCTTCCAGTTTATTTGAATGCTACCTCTGGTCAATCTGCTGATAAATATTCCTGGAGTTTGAGCCCAATTAATGCTCTCTTTGAGGATAATAAAGGATTTATCTGGGTTGCTATTGAAAAGTCACTCTATAAAATCAATAAAAGGAATGGAGAGTACTTTGTTTATAATCACGAGGTTGATAATCCCAACAGTCTCTTAGATGAAAAAATAACAGGGATCTATGGGAATAACTCCGGAGTAATTTGGATTTCATATATGGGAAAGGGTGTTTCAAAGATTAATATAAATATGAAGGATTTCAAACATTACAGACAAATTTCAGGGGATCCAAACAGCCTTTCTGGTAATGTTGTACGTTCAATTTATAAAGATAGTAAACAGAATTTATGGATCGGTATGTACAGCGACGGGTTGAACCGGATCTTACCTGAGGAAGATAAAAAGACAATACACTACAAACATAATCCTTCGGATAATATAACAATTAGTTCTGACTATATCACTTCAATCTATGTTGACAGGGAGAACAGATTGTGGATTGGTACATTCGATAAAGGTTTTTGTTTTGCTGAAAATATTTATTCTTCGGAGAATCTCGAATTTACCCGGTTTCACTTCGAGGACAACCTTGAGGTGCAGGATATAAGAGAAGATTCGGCAGGCAGAATCTGGATTGGTTCACAGAATGGTTTATATATATATGATCCTCACAATAAACAATTGATTCATTATGGCGATCTGGTCAATCAATCGTCTGATTTACAGGAGATTAATATACAATCCATACTTTATGAGGAACCCAATTTGTTCTGGATAGCTTCATGGAACAGGGGATTATGCAAGCTGTATATTAATTCAGATACCCTTTTAACACAACAAAACAAGAGGGATAGCCTTGTTATTTATGATAATAATATTGATATAAATAACACAAGAATCGATAACAGTTTTACTACGCTTTATTATGATAACAACAATACAATCTGGCTTGGTTCAAATGTGAACGGCCTTATCAAGGTAATTGAGAAGGATGGCCGGATGGAATTTATCAAATATGATAAATTAAAAGGTGCTCCCGATAATTCAGTCTATGGTATAGCGAGCGACGTATCCGGAAATATCTGGATCAGCACTACTCATGGTCTGGGAAAATTCAATCCTGAAACAGAACAATTTAACAGCTATTATGAAAGTGATGGTATATTATCCAATACATTCGTATGGGATGCATCTTTCCGGAGTGCAGACGGAGAAATTTATTTTGGAGGAATTAACGGGCTAATCAGTTTTTTCCCCGAAAGGATCATTAATGATACCTCTGTCTGTCCTGTTCATATTTCAAAATTAGTTATCCAGAATCGAGAGGTTAAGGTTGGAGATAGAATAAATGGGAGAAAATTACTGTCGCATAGTATTCAATATACTGATAACATAACTCTGACACATCTTGAAAAAGCTTTTTCTCTTGAATTTGTAGCTTTAAATACTCCTAATCCGGAAGAGATTCAATATGCTTACAAACTGCAAGGTTTTGATCAGGATTGGATCTATGCCTCTTATGACAGAAGATATGTTACATATACAAACTTAGGGCAGGGAACATATCAGTTTAAAGTCAAGTCTTCAAACAGTGATGGTATATGGAATGAAAATCCTGCTGTTTTGACTATCAGGATACTACCCCCCTGGTGGAAAACTTCTTTGGCATTTGTCTCGTTTGTAGTGTTGTTTATTTTGCTTCTTTATCTATTCAGAAGACTAATCCTGATGAGGGCACGCTTAATCCATGAAGCCAGACTGGAACTTATGCGTAGGGAAAAAGCAGAGGCGCTTTATAATGTAAAAATGGAGCTTTTAACCGATATTTCTCATGAGTTCCGTACCCCGCTTTCATTAATCCTTGCCCCGATGGAAAAGATCATTGCTTCTGCTGCAAATGATCCCAGACTTGCTAAACAAACTACGCTGATAAGGAAGAATACTGACCGATTATTAAGATTGATAGATCAGATTACTGATTTAAGGAAGATTGACCTTAACAAGTTGACACTCAAATTAAAGAAAGGAAATATTGTTGAAACTTTAAGGGAAATCACAAGCTCATTCGATGAGATTGCCCGGCAGCGATCGATGACTCTTGAGTTTTATTCTGAAATTGATTCTTGCGAGACATATTTTGACGAAAACTGCCTGGAAAAGATTATGTATAACCTGCTATCAAATGCATTCAAATATACTCCGGATGGAGGAGTTATTCAGGTGAGCTGCAGATTGTTGCAAAACAGTATTGATCCCTCCCAAAAGAACTTAAGTGATATTTCTGGTGGCGATTATGTCGAAATAACTGTAAGGGATAATGGCATTGGTATTCCGCCGGAATATATAGGACATCTTTTTGAAAAATTCTTCAGAGTAGAAAGGCATGATTCTATCATCCGCAGAGGGACTGGTATCGGTCTTGCATTGATAAAAGAGCTGGTAGAACTTCACAAGGGTAAGATAATCTTGCAGAGTGATGAAAAAGAAGGTACCTGTGTTAAAATCCTGCTGCCTTTAGACAATAAATCCGGGACTGATGATAAAATCACAGAAATAAACGGGGAAGGGAAAGAAAAGACAGGTTCATTGCAACCCTACATCTTAACTGATGAGCATGAATATGCCCACGAATATTCAGGGAAAAATGTTAAACCGGATTATCATAAGAAGAACGCTGTAATTTTACTTGTGGATGATGAGGCTGAAGTCAGAACCTTTATCAGGGATTACCTTGAAGAAAGTTACCAGATATGTGAAGCTTCCAATGGAGTAGATGGACTTGAGATAGCCATCAGGAATAATCCGGATATTATTATTACTGATGTTATAATGCCGGTAATGGATGGAAATGAGATGTGCAGGAAGTTAAAGGAGGATATCAGGACCAGCCATATTCCCGTAATAATGTTAACCGCCCGGACTTCGATGGACAACAGAATTGAGGGTCTTGAAACGGGCGCAGATGTATATATTGAAAAACCGTTTTCAATTGATCTGATTGAAGTACAGATGAAGAATCTTCTTGAAAACAGGAGAATCCTCAGGAATAAATTCAGCAAGGAAATGATCCTTAAACCATCTGAATTAACAATTACTTCGCTGGATGCTCAATTTCTTCAAAAGGCGATCAATATTGTTGAAAAGCATATGGAGGATTCAGACTTTGGTTCAGATGTCTTTTGTCTTGAAATTGGGATGAGCCGTAGTCAGCTTCACCGTAAACTTAAGGCTCTCACATCTCAGCCTGCTTCCGAATTTATACGTGCCCTGAGACTGAAACGTGCAATGAACCTGCTGGAAAAAAGCCAGCTTTCAGTTGAAGAGATCTCGTATAAGGTAGGATTTAATCATCCGGCCTATTTCTCAAAATGCTTCAAAAACACTTATGGAAAAACGCCTTCTGAGTTTAAAGAAAAATAGGCTCCCATCCTGGCTTTAATTCTGCACTTTATATCAATTTTAATTCACTTCCGCCTGTTCTCTCCTGAAACATTTGTTATCAAAAATGACACAATAGTTATAGCGATAAATAAGTGATCATCTTTGAAACAAAACAAGATATGTTTCATTCTGCCGTGTCTAAATTTCACTAAAAAAAGTGAATGAGATCTTCTGGCAGATTAAGACGGATATTGGGCGCATATTTAAATCCTTTAAAAAAAGAAAGAATTAAAAAGATGGAGGTTGCGATCTTCATATTCCTCGTCTTGATATTCACTCTGTGCATGGTCCTTATCTGGATAAAATGATTTCTTAATATGAATATATGTTGACGGTTAGGGTTAGTACAAAAATGGATTTTAGTTTAAGACAGGTACCAGTAAGGGATACCTGTCTTCTTTCCTGATAATTTAAAATCACACGATAAATAAATTACTCTAAAAACCTGACTATTAATTAAAAACAATGTAGCATGAAAAAAAAATCAAACCTCCTTTGGCATTTAAGGACAGATGAGAAATTTCACAAATTGGTATCAATTAAAAGATTAGTGATTTTTCTTCTGTTTTGTGGACTGGTACTTCCTGCAGGGGCATTGACAATTGATAAATCTTTAGGTCATGCAATAGGATTAATTGCTGATCAACAGCAAATTAAGGTATCAGGAACCATTACTGACGCTTCGACAAACCAGGCTGTGCCTGGCGTTAACATTACTATTAAAGGTACCGTAACGGGTGCAATCTCAGATCTCAATGGTAATTATACCATAACTGCTTCTGATTCAAATGTAACCCTGGTATTTTCATTTATCGGATATTCCACTCAGGAAATAGCTCTTGCAGGCAGGACTGCCGTGAATGTTGCTCTGATCTCAGAAGTATCCCAGCTCAACGAAGTAGTAGTAGTAGGATACGGAACTCAGAAAAAAGTTACTGCAACAGGTTCGGTAGTTTCAACAAAGGGCGAAGAAATATTAAAGTCAGCCTCGACTAACCTGACTAATAACCTTGTTGGCCGTATGCCTGGTCTTACAGCTGTTTCAAGAAGCGGTGAACCCGGAATGGATGGTGCTACTCTTCGTATCCGTGGTACAAATACACTTGGTAACAATAGTCCTCTTATAGTAGTGGATGGTGTTGCAAATCGTGGTTTGGAACGTCTGGATCCAAATGATATTGAGAGCATTACTGTTCTGAAAGATGCTTCAGCTGCTATTTATGGTTCGGAGGCTGCAAATGGTGTAATACTTGTTGTTACCAAACGTGGTAGCATCGGGAAACCGATAATCTCAATTAACTTAAACAGTGGTGTCTCCCAGCCGACAAAAATACCTGAAATGGCTAACTCCAATCAGTATGCTACCATGCTTAATGAAATTGCTTATTATAAGACCCCTTCATTTGGTCGTAACCAGAAGTATTCAGAGGCAGAACTTCAGAAATTCAGCGATGGATCAGATCAATGGGCCTATCCGAATACCGATTGGTTTAAAGAGGTGTTTAAGCCTTGGGCAGGCCAGAATTCACAAAATGTTTCTATCTCCGGCGGAACTGATAATATGAAATATTTCCTTTCACTTGGAGCCAGGTTCCAGGATGCTATTTACAAAAAAAGTGCAACCAACTACAGGCAGTACGATTTCCGCACTAATATCGATGGCAGGGTGAATAAATACATCAATATTTCTTTTGATGTTTCCGGAAGAGAAGAGATCAGAAATTATCCGACTGTTAATTCTAATGACAACTTCCGCATGCTGATGCGTGGTAAACCAAATTGGCCTGCATACTGGCCCAACGGGGATCCGGGGCCTGATATTGAATATGGCCATAACCCGGCAGTTAGTGTGACCGGTGTCACAGGATACAATAAAAGTAAATGGTATATACTTGAAAGTAATGTACGTGCCACTATTGCAATTCCATGGGTCACAGGGTTGACAGTTACAGCTAATGGTTCTTTTGATAAAGCTATCCAGTTCCAGAAAATATTCCAGACTCCCTGGTATCTGTATTCATGGGATGGCAATGCTGCTCATACAACTGTAGCGTCCAAAAGAGGTCTGGAGGCTCCTCAGTTAACTGAACAAATGCAGGATGGACAAAAGATCAATGTAAATGCATATGCTACTTATGAAAAGACATTTGCAGGTATACACAATGTCAAAGTGATGGCAGGAACTGAAAGAAGGAATGGAATAAACGATTTCTTCACCGCTTTCCGTAAAAATTACCTTTCGTCCGCTATTGACCAGTTATTTGCAGGTGCTACGGACCAATATATGTCTAATAACGGATACGCCAGCCAGAATGCTTACATGAGTTATTTTGGCCGTGTTAATTATGATCTCAGAAGTAAATATATTTTAGAATTTGTTTGGAGATACGATGGTTCCTATATGTTCCCTCAAAGCAAGAGATTCGGTTTCTTCCCCGGCATTTCTGGAGGATGGCGTATTTCAGAAGAAGATTTCTGGAAAAACAATTTGTCTTTCTTTAATGACTTTAAGATACGCGGATCATGGGGCCAGACAGGAAATGACCGTATTGCAGAATATCAATACCTTACCACTTACGGTTTCCTCTCAAACAGAACCTATGTTTACAATGGAGTTGATGCCAAGCTTTTAAATGAAACAAAAATACCAAACCCAATTGTAACATGGGAAGTAGCCAATCAGGCAAATATCGGATTTGATGCATCTTTGTTTAATAATAAAGTAACCGTTTCAGCTGATTATTTCAATAACATCCGTTCACAGATTCTCATTCAAAGAAATGCTTCAATTCCCAGTTCTACCGGTTTGACTTTACCCCCGGAAAATATCGGGAAGGTTAAAAACAGCGGATTTGAAGCAATAGTTGGCTATCGTGGATCTTCAGGAGGCCTCGATTATGCCGTTTCTGTAAACGGAAGCTATTCCAGGAATAAGATCCTCTTCTGGGATGAAACACCAGGAATCCCTGATTATCAGCAATCTACAGGAAGACCAATAGGCTCATCCTTATATTACGAGGCAATAGGGATCTTTAAAGACCAGGAAGCAGTTCTTGCTTATCCACATTGGTCTGGCGCCAGGCCCGGCGATATCATTTTTAAAGATGTAAACCTTGATGACAAAATCAACGGTTTAGACAAGGTAATGAACGAAAAGAATAACATGCCAAGGTTTATTGGCGGATTATCTGCTGACGTCAAATATAAAGGATTCGATCTCACCGTTCTGATACAGGGTGCAACAGGCGCTATGGTTTACATTCAGTCGGAATCTGGTGAAATCGGCAACTATTACAAAGAATTTGCCGACAATCGCTGGACTCCTGAAAATATCAATTCTACCTACCCAAGAACATTTAACCGCAACGATGAATACTGGATGGCAGTAGCACAGGCAAATACTTACTTTCTGAGAAACATGAATTATGTAAGGTTGAAAAACTTTGAATTTGGATATAGTTTACCGGTAAGTCTAATTAAATCATTAGGTATTGAAGGCCTTCGTTTATATGTAAACGGTAATAACTTATTCACTCTCGCTAAACAGAACCTTATTGACCCTGAACTTCTTGGAGGAAGAAGTTATCCTCTTGCAAGAATTGTTAGCGGTGGTATGAAATTAACATTCTAAATATATATACAATGAAAAAGACATTTAATATATTGATGATTTTATCAATCATCCTAATGCTTTTCTCCTGTGAGACAAAGGATGAGTTTCTGGATAAGCAACCATTAGGAGACTATTCCGAAATTGCAGTATGGAGCGATCCTGTTCTTATACAAACTTTTGTGAACAGTATGTACAGAGATGTAATGGGTTTTCCATTTTCAGTTATAAGGCTTTCTGATTTTTGTGATGAATCTATCTTAAGTTGGGACTGGGGTGTCGGCACTTTTAACAAATGTTTGATCAACCCCGACGATTTAGCAGGTTGGGATCCTGGCTGGGATGCAAGTCCGCAACAAGCACATTTCCGCTGGTCCCCCTTATATGGTAATGTCAGGCGCACAAACATCTTCTTTTCGAAAATTAATTCGGTAAAAGCTAATGAAGCTACTATTGACAATTTGAAGGGGCAGGTTTATTTTTTGCGTGCATTTACATATTTTTATCTGACTTCCCTTTATGGTGGTGTTCCGATTATTACCAAAGCTTATACATTAAATGACACATACGATGTTCCAAGGAATACCTACGAAGAGTGTATCAATTTTATGGTAGGACAGCTTGATTCATCAGCACTGTATCTTGGAGATTCATATCCGACTGACGGTCATGTTTCCAAAGGAGCTGCAATGGCTTTGAAAGCCAGAGTATTACTCTACGCGGCAAGCGATTTACATAATCCCGCTAAAAACAGTGCTTTAGCAAGTGACAATCCCGAATTGATAGGCTATACCGGTGGTGATGCATCTGCACGTTGGACTGCTGCTAAAAATGCTGCTAAAGCAATGATCGATCTGAATAAATACAGCTTATATAAAGCAAACCCGCAGCCCGGTGATTCAGTAGCTCAGAACTTCGTTGAACTTTTTACATCAAAAGGTTCAAGTGAAGACATACTGCTTCAGTTCTTTACTCCAAAAACTGAGGAAGGAACGTGGAATAATGGATATAACCCCGGTTATTACGTTCAACCAAATGGCTACCATTGCTGGGGTGCAAGTGCTCCTCTGGGAGATTTAGTAGATGACTATGAGATGAAAGATGGTTCCATGTTCAATTGGAATAATCCTATACATAAGGCTAATCCTTATGTAAACCGCGAAGCCCGTTTTTATGCAACCGTGCTTTATGAAGGGGTACAATGGAGGCCTCGTCCGGCAGATGGCCTTGCAATTGATCCATACAGCCTTATTCAGACAGGGCGTGTTTATAATTCATCCGGGATTATGATCAAAGCAGGTTTAGACACCCGGCAGGGTCCGTTAGAAGACTGGAATGGCAGTCTAAGCGGTTATTATTTAAGGAAATATGTCGATCCTTCATTAGATCCTCAGTACGTGAAACAGGATATTCCTTTCAAGCATTTTCGCTATGGCGAAATATTGTTAAACTATGCAGAAGCTTGTATTGAATTGGGACAGGATGCTGAAGCCCGCACTTACATCAATATAATCCGTAAACGCGCAGGGCAGCCTGATCTGTCTGCCTCTTTAGCAGGTGATGCATTACGTCAGGCATATCGTCACGAACGTCGTATTGAGCTGGCTTATGAAGATCAACGTTTTTGGGATATTCGCCGCTGGATGATCGGTCCGGAAGCGTATCATCAAACAAGCTCTATAGATATACGTTATGTAACTTCTGTAGCAGTAACAAGCTACAGGCAACCTGATGGATCGACCTGGGGTGCTCCGATATTTTCAAAGATTAATACGCCGGGTGATGCAAGGGCCTGGATCAACAAGTGTTATTTCTTCCCTATCATGAGAAATGAAATGAATAAAAACACCAAATTGATCCAGAATCCCGGATATTGAGAATCTTAAAATGCTCTGAAGTTCAGTTGTGTTTTAGGTTAGTTAAGGGTACGCCCCGGATAAATTTAATCCGGGGCTGTCCTTAAACCACTACGGTTAATGCTATGTAAGCAATAAAAAATTCTTTGCCTTCTCGAAATAATTAATGAAATATATTCGCTTAATTATGAAAAAACTTTATTCATTATTATCTATATTTTCTATCCTGACTCTGTATTTTTTTGGTTCCTGTAGTGAACATGAATCTGAAATAACTTCAATCAAGGTTTTTCCCGATTCTGTTTTAAACAATGTATCCAATCCTCCTGTCGGGATCAATGTTAATTATTTTATGGACGATGATAATTATCTTAAACCAGAACGTCGTACTGCTGATGCCCTGAAAGAGATGGGGGTGAAATACCTGAGATATCCGGGTGGAAATAAATCGGACCTGTACCTTTTCTCTGTTCCTCCCTGGGAGAAGTCTGTACCCACTCTGGCAAGGGCTGGTAAAGGTGCAGCTGACTATGATCGGGTGATAAAAGATAACAAGGAATACAAATTTGATGTCCTTGATTTTGATGAGTTCATAGCTTTGTGCAGCGAGGTAGGCGCAGAGCCGGTTGTTGTTGTTGCAGCAGATGAATACCTGGTCAAGTATCCTCCGGGGACAACTGTTACAGACAAAGCCGGTTTGATTGCCAATGCAGTTGAATGGGTCAGATATTCAAATATCAAAAAATACAATGTAAGATACTGGATGATAGGTAACGAATGCTGGCATAAAAATAATGAAAACTCGACGCCGGAAATTTATGCCAGGGATGTTGTTGACTTTTCCCGGGCAATGAAAGCGATTGATTCCTCAGTCCTTATCATACCGAACGGTAATTCAGCTGAGTTTTTTAATACAGTGCTCAGAATCGCCGGCAACGATGTGGATGTACTATGCTTGAGTAATTACCCGGTGTGGAACTACTCCTCGGGCTATAAAACATACAGGGATTCAGTTGTGGATTTACTTGCTCCTGTTAAAAGAGCTGTGACTGCAATGGAGGAAGCGGAGAAAAACTACGGTATCAGGAAGAAAAAGATAATTGTTGCTGAATATGGACCTTTCGACTGGGCCTATAAATGGCCTATGGTTAACGACATGGGGCATAATCTCTGTAATTTCGAGATGACAGGAGAGCAGCTGAAAATGCCGGAAATTGAGTTTTCCTGCTTCTGGAATACCCGGTGGATTGATAATGATTCTATCGAAAACAGTGTTTTTGATGCCCTTGATAAAAATGGAAATTTCAATGCAAACGGACTTGGACTTATGATCTGGGGAAAATGGCTTGGTGAGGAAATGGTTAAGACTACAGCAACAAATCATATAAGATCTTTTGCCAGCTTCAGCCCTGATAAGAATCAACTTTTTGTGTATCTCCTGAATAAGGAGGAAAGTCCGGTCAAAGTAAAAATTATAGTTGAAAATTATAAAATTGCAGGGATCATTTCATTGAGTCAATTGACCGGGCAAGGATCAGATGATGTCAACCCGGTTTGGACTGAAAACCTGCCTGTGCCGGGAAAGGATCTAAGTAATCTCGTTCTTCCGGGTATTTCGATTTCAGTTTTGAATGTCAATCTAAAGAATCAACAAGTCCCTTAAAAAATCAATAATATGAAAATCAGAATCATTATTTTATTTTTAATTGCCCTTTCGGCATGTTCTGTTAATTCCTGTTCAACAGATGTTAAAATATCCCTTATTGAGCGTGGAATAAGATCGGATGTCCGTTCAGAGATCCTTTTTGATGATGACTGGCGTTTTTTCCGGGGCGATACCCTGAAGGCTGAAGAAACCGGGTTTGACGATTCTTACTGGCGTTTACTGGATCTTCCTCATGACTGGAGCAT
>Ga0105107_10000991_pt1 | contig 18460 bp, 13 predicted proteins | sample PPLLaktember2015_6_FD_79335 | JGI IMG/M metagenome (GOLD analysis project Ga0105107, IMG submission 79335) | Freshwater sediment microbial communities from Prairie Pothole Lake near Jamestown, North Dakota, USA - PPLs Lake P8 Core (1) Depth... | ecosystem: Environmental > Aquatic > Freshwater >... | reverse complement strand
GCCGACGGCGCTTGAACCCGGCCTTGGCCCTTACGGCCACAGCCGAAAACGGGGCCGCGATCCAGAACGCCGGAGTGAACAGGAGGAACAGCGACTCCGAGGCGAGATGGCGGATGTAGCGCGTGCAAAACCCCGAGATGTGTGCGGCGACCGCTTCGATGCGCGAGCTGATGGCCGCACGCGGCTCAACGAGCAGGTAGCAGGACCCGAGGAGCAGGGTCATCCAGCATTTGCGCCGCCAAACGCCCCGATGCAGCAACAGGTCCTTGGGCTTCGGACGCTCCGCTGCATACATCGGGCCCACCACTGCGCCGTTCCTGTGCTGATAGATGATGATCGGCGACGGTGTATAGGCAATCGGGCCGAGCAGACATGCCTGGAGACAGAACAGGTAATCGTGACCGAAGTGCTCTCGAAGCGAGGCGGCGTCAATCAGTGGGCGCCGGTACATGCCGTAGAGCATGCCGTTGTGTTCGAGACCGCGGGTGAATGCGCGGACTCGCTCGTAAACCGAGGAGCTCGACAAATCCATGCGGTTCAACACCTCGACGCTTCGTGCCGAATTCAGGCGCGCGTGAATCGGCCCGTGAACCATCACCGCTCCGGGACAACGCTCGAGCGCTTCGACACATGACGCGACCGCATTCACAGGCCTGCAGTCGTCCGCGGCCGTCCACATGAAATAGGGGCCGTGCGAGAGCTGCAGGACACGCCTGAAGTTCGGGATGGCGCCGATATTCTGTTCGTTGCGGACGTATCGGATGCGAGTGTCCCGCTCCGCGTAGTCGCGGCAGATGGCTTCCGTGCCATCCTGCGATCCGTTGTCGCAGATCACGACCTCGACCTGTCGATACGTCTGCGTGAGTACGGATTCAATTGCGCGGCGCAGCACGCGAGCGCCGTTATAGACCGGCATTCCGACGCTGACCAGTGGCGTCCCTGTCAACGTCGGTCCCGCCTTCATTCGGTTCGACTGGATTGACACGTGCCTTTGGAGCGGCCGGACTCTGATGTCTCAGAGGGCGCTGGAACCACGAGGAATACCCCGAATTCGGGCGCCGTGCTCGATACCACGTTCGCCCATCCCAGCGGCGCCGCCGCGGGGCCACGCTTCGACGTGAGCGTCAACGCTCTGCCCGGGACGTATCGGCCCGATGCCACCGGTGCGCCGAACAAGTCTTCGACGTCCCACACTTCATAACACTGACCGACCTTCAAACCCGTCTTCGCCAGCCGCACGGTGACCGATGGCCGCCGCGACCAGTTGTAGGCCACGATGTGAGCCCGACCCTGCTCGTACTGGTTGGGCAGCACGAAGGTCTGGTCTGGGGGGGTGTCTTCCTCGTATCGGCTGCTCCAGTCACCCGACGCCGCCTGCCACTCCGAGAACGCTCCGCGATAGCTCGGCGGCGAGGGCGCCAGGCCGAACGCTCTACGCTCCGTGTTCTCAGGAGTGGATTGGTCGTAATACGCGTTGTTGGCCCAGACGTGGGCGCCGGGCCCGAGATGCTCGACGAGCAGTACGGCCTCGTGGAGCGTGACGCCGGGCGCACGAAGGGTCGCGAACACGGTGTTCCCTTCGAACGTTGTCGATTCCCACTGGCTGACGACCATCGGCTGAGTCCCGCCGACGAAATAGTTGTCACGAACGACGAAGGCCTTGTTGACTGCCGTGTAGCCAAGGCGGACGCCGATGCCCGCAACCCCTGGCGGGTGGTACGAATGCGATCGGCGGATATGAATGCGATCCGCGGGGTGGCTTCGCGGCCCGACGAACAAATTTGCATCGCGCCTTGCGATGCCTTCGTAGGGCGGCGCACCGTTGTTGAAGGCCACGAATTGATCGAGTGCCAGCCCCTCGATCGTGCCGCCTTCGCCATACCCATGCAGACCCATCTGAAAGTTGTTGAAGGAGAGCGAATTCGTGACGCGGGTTGTCGTGCCGTTCCCTTCGTTCTGGATATAGAAACCATGGCCGTTCGGGTTCGGATCGAGGTAGCCGTTGTTGAACACCAAGGCGCCATACACGTCCGTGTCACCGGCATTCCACAGCCCGATCCCGTTGCCGGCGTCATGAACGATCGGATTGATCAATTTGATCCGCTGCCCATACACCGATATCCCAATCGGTCTGGGCGGCGTCGTCCGGTCGGGAAACACGCGTACTCGGGCCGAGTCGCGGACTTCGAGATTCCAGAACTGCGCGTCGGCTCCCCGAATTATCAGCACTCCACGATCTTTCCAGCGATCCGCGATGCCGACGCCATCGAGCACGACTCGCTCCCGTCCGTACGGCCGCACCACGATGGGTGCGCCGGGGGCACCAGCCAACTCGCTCACGAACGCACCGCTATACACACCGCCGCGAATCCAGAGCGTGTCGCCGGGTTCAATCCTGTCGCTTCGCAGGGCATTGGAGAGCGTGAACGGTTTCGAAAGAGTGCCTTCTCCCGATGCGGGCGCTGTCGGCGCCGCATACCAGTCGCGACCCGGGTTCGCGGCATTCTGCTGCGGCATGTATCGAAGCTCGCAGTTCGCGAGAACGAGGACCGCCATGCACAGCCCGGCGCGCAATATGGCGAGTGGGATCGGATTCGAGCGCATCGAATGACGAGACACTACGACATCTCAGCCGGCCGCACGCGCTCGGCAATAGTGAGTTCTCCACAAACGGAGATTCTGAATGGACGCCCGTGCAGCGCCGCATGAAACGCCCGGGCCGACTGCGCATCGTGCAACTCGACCATCAGCATCCCGACCCTGTCGATCCAATCGGTATCCCCCGCAAATACCTCCGCCTCGGCGCCCTCGATGTCTATTTTCAGACTGTCGACGAAAGCCGCATCCGCCCGTGCGAGGACGGAACGCATCGTCGTCCCCGTGAGATTCGGCATTTCACCGTCGCGGCATTCCCGCACCTGTGTGGCCCATTCGAGGCCATCCCGGTAGCTCCCCTTGAGGACGCGCAATCCGGCCTCGCGCCGCCACACGGCGCCGTGAATGGTCTGCGCGCGATCATCAAACGCATCAAGATTCCGCTCGAGAACCGCGTAGTTTCGTTCGTCCGGCTCCACTGCGACGACTCTGGCGTTTTTGAAGCGGCTGAGAAAGAACAATGAGGCATACCCCCCATTGGCCCCGCAGTCGACAATCCGCCGTGGAGCGAGATGCGACGGCACCGGGTATCCCCGGTCGATAAAGATCTGTGCGAAGGCGAGGCGATCGCTCGTGAATGGCCTCCACCACATCGTCGTCGGACATTCGGGCGAATACAGGGCATATGGCCGCGCGCCCACGGAAGCCGACGGGACCACTGCCCGCACGGCGGCGAGGATCCGTTCCTTCAACAGGTAGTGCGCAGCGCCGACGACACCGAGCTTGCGGAGCACTGACATCGTGCGACCGGGCGCCTCCGCAAGAAGTGAGATTCCGGACACTCCTGCCCCCTTCGGCGTAGTGACGTCCACAGCTGACGGACTATTGAAGAACACGACGCTTCACCCGATAGGCGCGCTGCCTCACCCAATCGACCGGACCGGCAGGAATGCCGGCGCTGTATTGCCAGTCGGCCTCGCACTCGCGGTACGTGCGCAGCTGCCGATTCATCTCAGCCTCGCCGATCGGCCGCACAGGCGCAGGAGCCACAGGGGCCAGCAGATATCCAATCTGATCGGGGCCCGTGGTGACGTGACTTGACAGAATCTCGAATCCGCAGGCATGGAAGATCGGGGCCGCTGATTCCTGGGTCAGCCAGAAGCAGTGATCGATCTTCGTCGCCGCCTGAGGCGGCCCGTCGCGGCGGCATACCTCCATGAATTCAGCGATATCGCAGAAACACAGGCCGCCGGGCTTCAACAAGCCGCTGATGCGCTGAAGTGACGAACGCAGATCGAACACATGCTCTATCGTTCTGCATAACAGGATCAGATCGAATTGCTCGTGACTATCCCAGGTTTCCACGCTACCGACGATGGCCCGCAGACCCAGCTGTTCGGCGGCATGCACTTCCCGCGAGGGATCGATGACCGTGCCGGAAAATCCATACCGCTTCACGAACTGCTGCGCCACCAGGCCGACCCCGCCGCCAATGTCGAGCACCTGTGCGTTCGACGGCAGCTTCTCGAAATACTCGCGGAAGGCGCTGCCGATTTGTCGAGCGTAGCTGACCTGCGTCGCTTCGAGCCAGCCGGGGTTCGGACGGTCACACGGTGCGTGCCCTTTGAAGGCGGCGACCAGGCTTCGATAGAGTCCTCGATGGTAGAACTCGCCGTACGAGGCCGCCGTGAACCGATCGACGAGATAGATCAATCCGCAACAGGTACACATGGCGGTCCGAATCGGGAATCCGTAACGATCCTGGCTCGCAAGGATGACCGCTCTGCTCCCCCCGCACACGTTGCAGCCGTCCACTGTCTCGCGCTTGAAACTTCGCAACTGCTCGATGATCGGTTGGCACCGCAGACGCCGTTTGCGGAGGTCCGATGGATGAAAGAGAAAGGCGCGGCGCACTCGCTCGTCTCCGGCTATGACTTGGCAGCCGTCCCGACGGGCTCGTCCCGATCGACCGGGACGCCAATGATGTCGGTCAGCCGCCTCCCGCCCCCTGTGGGGACTTGCGACGGCTGGTTCGGGTCGCGCCGGTCGACGAAGACCGCCGCGCTGCGGGCCGGCCGCCCGTGCGCGCGACAACCGGCATCCGCCCAGCGAGGCAGAATCGGCCCTGGTTCGTGCCCCCCTGAACGCGACACGGACGACACATCCTCGGGCCTGAAGCTGGGAAGCAGGCGGCAGAGATGGCTAACCATCTGCAACGGCTGGTTCGCTGATGCCAGGCGCTCCAACTCGGTAACTTCTTCTTCGACGAACAGCCGATCTGGAATCCACCCGCCTCGGACGCGGAATATCTTGGACACGCCTGACTCTTCGATGGTCTCGTCCGAGCCGACGAGCTCTTCCGATAGCTTCTCGCCCGGCCTGAGCCCGACGAACACGATCGGAATTTCCTCGTCCGGCACGAAGCCCGACAAGCGAATCAGGTTTCTCGCCATATCGAGCACCTTGATCTGATCGCCCATCTCGAGCGTGTACATCCCACCGTTTTGCCCGCTGGCGGCCGCATGCAGCACGAGCTGGACGGCCTCTGGAATCAACATGAAGTAGCGGCGAATTTCGGGGTGCGTCACGGTGACCGGCCCTCCGGCTTTGATCTGGCCCAGAAACCGCGGGACCAGGCTGCCGTTGCTGCCGAGCACGTTGCCGAAGCGAACCGTCAGGAACGACGTGCGCCCGTGGCCGGCCATGGTTTGCAGAATCAGTTCGGCCACGCGCTTGGTCGCGCCCATGACGCTCGACGGGTTCACGGCTTTGTCGGTCGAGACGAGGACGAACAACTCGACGCCGTTCCTCTCAGCCGCCTCGGCAACCATGCGAGTGCCCGCTACGTTGTTCTTCACCGCCTCGCACGGATTCTGCTCCATCAACGGCACGTGCTTGTGCGCGGCCGCGTGGAACACGAGTTGCGGCCGATGCTCCGCCATCACCGCGTTCAGTCGTGCACGATCGGTCACGTCGCCGATGACGGGAGACACCGGAACGGGCGTGGCACCGTCGAGCAGATCGTTGGTGATGTCATAGAGACCGTTTTCATAACGCTCGTACAGGATGATCGCCTCCGGCTCGAACGCCGCAATCTGGCGGCTCAGCTCGGAACCGATCGACCCGCCGGCCCCCGTGATCAGCACGCGTTTCCCGGCGATCAGCCTCTCGACCGGTGCCGAGTTCAACCCGACCGGAGCGCGCGGCAACAGGTCGTCGATCGACAGGCCCCGAATCTGATCGACAACGAACTTGCCGTTGAGAATGTCGCGCAGGGCCGGCAGTGTCGTGATCGGCACTTTGTACGGTTGCAGTGCCTCCACGACGCTGCGAATGACGGAGGGGTCGCCATCGGGCAAGGCAACGAGCACTTCGTGCGGCTTTTCGCGCTCCATGATTCGGGGCAGCGCGCGGCGCGTTCCCAGGACCCGCACTCCGTGGATCCGTTGCCCGACCTTGACGGGATCGTCGTCGATGAAGCCGATGGGCACGTACTCGGCGTAACGCTTCATGTCCCGGATGATCATCTCGCCGGCATCCCCGGCGCCGTAGATGAGCAGCCGCTTGCCGTTCTTCGAGTTCAACAGTTCGCGGTAGAAGCGGCGAACGAGGCGGATGCCACCGAGCAGGCAGATGAGCACGACCGAGTCGATGATGTAGACCGATCGCGGGAACGCCCATTGGCCGTGGAAGCCGTGCACCACCAGGAACAGCAGAAGCGTACTGAGCACCACGGATTTGATGATGTTGAGCAGATCCCAGATTCCGGCGTACCGCCACAGTCCTTCGTAAAGACGGAACGGGACGAACATCACCGTTCTGATGCCGATCACCCAGGGAATCGTCCTGTAGAACACGATCTCTTCGGCCAGCGGAAGATTGCCGTCGAATCGGAGCCAGAAAGCGGCGTAGTTCGACAACGCAACCAGCACGGCCTGGATGCCGATGACCATGACGCGCCGCCCCTTCAACCGCCAGTGCATACGTCCCTCGCTCATGAGTTCGGGTTGTCTCGGGACCACGACCGACATGAGGGTCTTCGCAATCAGCAGCAGATCGAACAGGAACGACGCCTGCCGAAGGTACTCCTTGGCCAGCCCGATTTTTTCCGGCAGCACGCGATCGACGTACTCCTTCAGCGGGTCGCCAACACGCGACAGCACGGTGGCTTCGTCGCGGTACTTGAGCGAGGCGAGGTCGGTCAGCCCAGGACGCACCGTCAGAATTTCCGCGTAGTCGTGCTGAAATTTCCTCACGTACTCCTCGACCTCGGGACGCGGGCCGACCAGGCTCATCTCCCCCTTCAACACGTTGACGAGTTGAGGAAGCTCGTCGATCTTGGACCAGCGCAGACACCGTCCGACGCGTGTGATGCGCGGGTCTTCACCGCACGTGATGAGCGGCCCGCACTGCGCGCCATTGACCGCCATGCTCCTGAACTTGTAGATGGTGAACGGGCGGAAACCGCGGCCGATTCGGCGCTGCCTGAACAACACGCCGCCAGGTGACTCGATCGCGATCACCAGCGCCACGAGCAGCATCAGCGGCGACAGAATCAGGAGACCGGATCCCGCCGCCACGACATCGAATCCGCGCTTGATCACCGTCGGCAGCTCCGGACGATCTCGCGAACGGTCGCGATCACATCGTCCACGTCGGTCTCGGTCATCGATGGAAAGATCGGAAGCGACACGATGCGTTCGAACACCGACGTCGCAACAGGCAAACCGGTCTCCGAATATCCCATCCGCCGGTAGTACGGATGCAGATGCAGGGGTATGAAATGGACGGACGCGCCGATGTTGTTCCGTTTCAGCGCTTCGATGAACTCCTTCCGGGTGATCGTCAACCGGGAGAGCTCGAGCTGAATCACGTAGAGATGCCAGGCGTGCTGCACCGACGGGCGGCACACGGGCCGGGAGATTTCCGGCAGATCCACGAACCCGGCGTTGTATCGCGCCGCGATTCTGCTCCGCGTTTCCCAGAAACGGCAGCACTTCTTGAGCTGCTCTATGCCGATCGACGCCGCGATGTCGGTCAGGTTGTATTTGAAGCCCGCCGAGAGCACTTCGTAGTACCAGGATCCTTCGGCGCTGTACCGCTTCCACGCGTCCTTGCTGATGCCGTGGAGCCCCATAATGCGCATCCGCTCGGCATATTCATCGTCATCGGTCGTGATCATCCCTCCTTCGCCCGTGGTAATCGTCTTGGTCGCGTAGAAGGAGAAGCATGTGATATCGCCGATCGTTCCCACCCGGCGGCCGCGGCTCGCCGCCGGCAGCGCATGGGCCGCATCCTCGATGACCTTCAAGCCGTAGCGCGAGGCGATGTCGAGGATGGCATCCATGTCGCAAGGCTGCCCTGCGAAGTGAACCGGAATGATGGCGCGCGTGCGGCGGGTAATCGCCCGCTCCAGCTGTGTCGGATCGATGTTCAGCGTATCGACCTCGCAATCGACGAGGACGGGCCTGGCCTTGAAGTACACGACCACTTCTGCCGTGGCCGCAAACGTCATGGTCGGCATGATCACTTCGTCGCCTTCCCGTACGCCGGCCGCTTCCAACGCGAGATGGAGGGCCGCCGTGCAGGAGTTGACGGCAATGGCATGCCGGGCGCCGATGAACTCGCCGAACGCGCGCTCGAATCGGTTGACCTGGGGTCCGGTGGTCAACCACCCCGAGCGCAGGGTTTCCACCACGGACTGGATTTCTTCGTCCGCGATCTCAGGCGCGTGAAACGGGAGGAACTCGGTTCTCATAAGTGTCTGATCGGCCGAAGAGCGGCCATCGATTCCAGAAAGTGAACAGGCCGGCGAGGAATCCACTTCCGTACGCGCCATGCATGATCGCGAACACGACTGAAAGTGGGGCAACCGCGCGGAGATGCCCGCGCCCGGCAGTGCGAATCGATGCGAAGAGATTGGCTATCGTGTAGGCGCCGGCGACGGCTGCCAGCAGCCACCACGCTGCGCTGGTGAATGGCGCCGCCAGCAGCGAACCCATGAGCGACGCGACGAACACCGGAGGGGCGAACTGGCGGACGCACATCTGATACGGATGCTTCTGCAGCACCCGCACTTTCCAGTAGCCGTATTGGAAGAACTGCCGCCACACCGAGCTGAAGGAGCTGCGACTGTAGTATTGCGCCCGCACGTCGGCCGCGAGCAGAACGCACCCGCCGCTCTTGCGAAGCCTGTAGTTGTATTCGTCGTCTTGATTGCGGACGAGCTCCTCATCGAACGGCCCGAGCCGATGGAGCGTGGAACGGCGATACGCGGGAAATGCCACCGTGTCCACGGCGAGCGTCTTGTCTGAGGTCGTGCGGAAGGCCGAGTTTCCAACGCCGAACACCGAGCTCATGGCGCAGGCAATGATCCCGGCCGATCGGGTCTCACCGACGGTGTCGAGCGGCCCTCCAACGGCATCGACGGTGCTCGCCTGCAAATGGCCAACGCAGCGCCTGACGTAATCGGGCGCGATGACACAATGGCCATCTACCCGCACGATGACATCGCCGCGGGCCACCCGCAGGGCGGCGTTCAGGCCGCACGGCGCGGTCCGGCCCCCGTTGTCGACGACGCGGATCCGCGGCTCGATCGCCTGCCACCGGGCGAGCGCCTCTCGAGAGCCGTCGGTCGACATGCCGTCTGCCACAATCACTTCCAGCCGATCGCGCGGATAGTCCTGTTCGATGACCGCTCCGAGGCTGCGTGTGATGAACGCACCTTCGTTGCGAACGGGCATGATGACGCTGACGAGCGGCGGTTCGGGAGTCGCGGTTGTCATCTATCCTGCAATCTGACGGAGCAGCCGGCGCCCGGTGAGCGCGGTCCGCATGAGCGTGGTCCTGCATCGTTGAGCTGTCGCCGTCAGGGTGCGGCAGCGCAATTGCTGCGGCGTCCATCGGCGCGGGCCGAAAGCGAAGGCGTACTGCCCGTTGCGCAGATCCGCCAGCACGTCATCGGTCTGCGTGTCCAGAAACAGGCTGGAGAGGTGCTTCGGTTTGTGGACGTCCTGCCCCACCATGACCCGCTTTCCCGCGGCGAGTCTCACCGAAGCCGGATGCGGGCCCAGCGCACCGTCGTAGATCCATTTCGAATTCCAGATCTCCACAGCGTCCACGGTGCCGAGCAGACCGGCATCGATCGTCCAGTGGTATTTGCCCGGATGGGCGAGGCACAGAATGCAACCCTGCTGGTGAACGGCCACGGCAAGCTCGGTGGCGGTGCTCGGCCGGCGAGGCAACTCGCGAAGGCCATAGCAGAGAACGTGAAACCCATCCTGGTTGCATTCGAGACCCGGGACGAGACCGACATCCGACGTCGAGGCGCGGCGGCACGCCGACTGGTAGGCGAGATAACGGTCGGCCGTCCAGCCGGTCTCTTCGTGCTCGGTCAGCAACACTCGAGTGCAGCCAATTTCTCGTGCGATCGGGATCCATGCAGACAGGCTCAACGAGCCGTCGTGGGACCAATCACTGTGCGCGTGGGCCAGAACTCTCGCCACTCGATCTAGCCGTGGGTCATGACTTCCTGCACGCCCTGAATCCACTCGCCCATGGCCGGCCACGGATCGCTTGGGCGCCACACCTCGAGGCGTGTTCCGGAGGGTTGAGGACCGAAGAGCTCCGTGACGCCTTGCCATCGAGACGGATACGGACCGGTGTATCCGGATGGCGGGCCTGCCGCAATGCGCAGAAAGCGCTTCACATCGCCCCAGAGCCAGCGGCTGGTGACGCCTTCTGTATACGAGCTCACTGGTGGCACCGAACCGCCGGTCAGTAGATCGATCCACATGCGGGGGAAATCGACCCCGGCGTCCACGGCGAGCTGCAGCGAGTTCCAGAACCGTCCGTTCACTTCCATCAGAACCGGCGTCGAACCGCCGTCGTCGCGAAACTCCACCATCGCCGGCCCGTGCCACTCCATGGCCGCAAGCAGCCGAGCCGCCGGTTGCCGCAGGCGGTCGTCGAGCGCAATTGATCGGCGCAGGCTGCTGCCCGATCCGGTTGGCTGCACGTCTCGCAGTCGTTCGTGGGCAAACCAGGCGACGACCCGACCGCGGTCGCAGAGCGCGAAGACGCCTCTTCCGGTGCCGGCGACGCAGGCCTGAATCATCGGCCACGCACCCGCCTGCCTGCGCAGCGTCACTGCCTTGCGCAGGGCGTCCACTTCAGACGCGTATGCGCAACCGCGGTCCGGCAGAAACGTCCGGCCATCCCAGGAATGGCTGAAGCGTGGCTTCACGACACACGGCCAGCCGAGCGCGACAGCAGACGCGACACATTCCTCGTCCGACTCTGGAAAGCGCGTCTGCGGAATCGCCACGCCGCACGCGGACGCAAGATGAACGGTGGCGGCCTTGTCGAACGCCAGCATCAGCATCGCGTCCGGACCGCAGGCAATCGTGATACCCCCGCGTTCCCACTCCGCTCTGGTGTGGTTGCAGAGCCGACATGACCGCTCCGTCAGCGGAAGCACGATCTCCACCTTTTCGCTTTCAGCCCACTCACGAATCGCGCTGAACGATTCGGCCGTCTGCGCTCGAACGTGGAAGGTTCCGCGGCAGAAACGCGACCAGGCCGCAAGGGGCAGGCGCCATTCGCTCCCGACGAGCACCTCATGCGCCGCCTGAGCAAGGGAGCGGACGCACGCGAGCGCCTGGTTCGTATGGCCGTCGAGGACAAGCACTCTCGCCATGTCAGACCGCGCGATCGGCGCGCCGCAGTCGATCCACCAGTCGATGCGGCGCCAGCACGCCTCGCGCCTTCGCGTGCAACAGCGCAGGGGTATCGACGGCGTGAGCCTCTACCCGAGGGAGACAGAACCGATCGCTCTCCCGTGAGGCGAGCCCGAGATCCGTTGAGAGCGCGACGTCATAGCCGGACGCGCGTACTGCGTTGATATAGTCCGCTGAGGTCTGACCTAACCGCGTGCTCCCATATGGATAGGCGTAGGCCCACGCGTGTGATGACCCGAGCCGTTGCTGCAGGATCGAACGCGAGCGCTGTGCTTCTTCCATGAGGTCCGCCGGTGAGGACTCGCGCGCGTTGAGGTGCTGGTGAGAATGCGCGCCGATCGTCACGAGTGACGAGCGCGCGCCGTGCTCGAGGTCGCGCCACGTGACAGGCCGCCACGCATCGGGTGCCACCCGCGCGCGATGTGCGGTCCCCCAACGGTCGAACGGCATCGGGTCGCCGCCGTCCACGAACTTCGTCACGACGAACAGTGCGGCTGGAGCGTTGAAGCGCTCGAGTACGGGCAACGCGGTCGAGAAGAAATTGTGAAAGCCGTCGTCGAACGTCAGGCACACTATCGGCTTCCCTGCCGGCCCCGACGTCAGACGTCGGAGAACGTGGCTTAGCGACACGAATTCCGCAGACTCTGACAACGCGGCAATCTGCGATGCAAATCGGGCGGGCGACACGCACCAGTTGTCGAGCCGCGGATCGGTGAACGCCACGTCCGCAATGCGGTGATACATCAGAATGCAGACGCGCGGCTGAGGATCGCGCCGTTTGAATGGCGCACTCGCTGCGCTCACGCACCCAGCCACGTGCTTCAGCACACGTTTGACTCGTGCGCGTGGAAGCATCAGGCCGACACCTCCGTTCCGCGACGGCCGGCCGGCACCTGCACGGCAGCGCGCCTGACGATGTCGCGCTCGGTCGCGCTGAGCGCGCACACGACAGCCCGGAACTTGCCGCGCGCGGTTCGGGGAATCACGTCCACCTGCTCGAGAACCACGTCGATCGGGCCGATCCGATCTTTCAGCCTCTGGACGATTGCGCGCTCGTGATGCCGATCGAAGCCGCTGGCCGTCACCACACGTACTCGAACCCGCGTCAGCGCTTCCTGGATGACCTGCGCTTCCACGATCGGAAGATCGGCCTTGAAGACCGGGTCGAGCCGTCCAATCGAGGCGCCGTGCGCAGTGTAGAGAACATCGTCGGCTCGCCCTTCGACGCGGGCGACAATCGGCAGCGTCCGGCCACATGCGCATGGCGTATGTCCCGGCGCCATCGCGCCCCGATCCCCGACTCGGTAACGGATGAGCGGCATCCCGGCGTTCAACAACCCGGTGACGACGAACTCTCCAGTCTGACCATCGCGCACGGGCCGGTCGTTTTCGTCGAGCACTTCCAGCACCCCGAGCTCCGGCCACGCATGGAGTCGGCCGCGCTCGCATTCGGTGGCCGCGAACGCCATTTCCGCCATGCCATAGGTCTCTCGGACGGGGCATTTGAACGCGTCGCCGATGACCTGCCGCTGGTGCGCGCTCACCGGTTCGGCGTTGGTGATCGCCACTTTCATCGCGAGATCGTTCCGCCCCGCCTGCAACGCTCCGTACGCAAGCGCGTACAGGGCCGAGGTGTACCCCCACACATATCCAATCCGGTGTTGAACGAGGGCATCCAGATAATCGGGGATGTGCACGGGATCGAGGTGATATGCGGACATGTAGAGCTGATTCAGGGCCTTGTTCCATACCCAGAACGGCGGCCGGCGCTGTTCGATCGCGGCCACGAGTTGGCCGCCCAGCATCGCCCAGGGCTCGTCGAGTGACACGCCGGACCATCCTCGCTCACGCCCGTCGGAGAGCGCGTACAGCTGCTGAATCGCCTGCCGGCTCCTCCACAAATTCAGTGGTGTTCCGGTGGTTCCGCTCGTCTGCTCGTGCACCATGTGCGAGGGCTTCGAATCGTCTGCTAACAGGCGTCGTGGGTGTTCTCGCAACACGTGCTTCTCGAGAATGGGCCAATGCTCGAGCTCGTCCCAGGTCCGACAGTCACCTGCGCGTTGCCGCGCCGCCCATTGCTCCCGGTAATGTGGCACCGTGGTGGCGGCCCGGGTCAGCACTTCCTGCAATCGCGCGGCACGCCAGCTCTGCAGCTGCTCAAGGGGCCATCGCTCGCGCTCGATGGCTTCGGCTCGAAATTTCGAACTCTCCCCGCCGTATCGCTGAGACCGTAGAGACAGGCCCCGTAACGTGGCGACGAGCGACCGACCCGACGGAGGAAGTCGGTGGTACAACCGGAGTAGTTGGTGATGAATGGCGGAACCCGTGAGCTAGTCTGTTGTTTTCGGGGCGTAGGCGGAGCACTTCTGGCACAGCGACGGAAGTTCGCCGGTTGTGAAACGCCGCCGCAACTGCTTCAGTGTCTGGCTGTGCCAGATCTCACCGAGCGTCTGCGTCGTCGCATCGCCGATGACGAGCGGATCGTCGATTGCCTCGTTATTGAATCGACAGCCACAGGCCCGCACGCGGCCGTCCGACAGCACGGTCAAGGTGAAGGTGTGCAGACACGGAATGGATTTGTCGCTCGGCGGCGGGGCCAGCTGCATCTCGCCGAACAGATCTTCCTGCTTGATGAGGCCTCCCCAGCTGTCGTAGCTGAGCATCACCCCCACATCGGTCGCCTCATTGATATACGGCTTGATGTGCGTGACGTAATCGGGAAGCGACAGCGCCGTGCGCTCATCTACAGCGCTTCGCAGATGGAACTTGATAGCCACGGGCCGACCCAGTTCGATGTTCCGCTGCAGCAGAGCACGTAGATTCGTCAGCAGCCGTTTGTAACCCTTGTTTCGGTACAACTTGACATACATGTCTTCATCGAACGGAGCCGACGAAATGATCAGGAGATTCAACCCGCTCGAGAGCAGCTCATCTGTATCGAACTTGTGCAGCAGAAGGCCATTCGTGTAGGTATAGATGTCCGCCATACCGCACCGCTTGGCTTCCTTCACTTTGACGATGAACTTTCTGTCGATCAGCGGCTCGCCCACGATCGGCACGTACGACAAGCGGCGGCCGCCGAGCGCGGCGTACTCTTCGAGACTCTTTGTATACAGCTCGTCCGGCATGAACGACTTCGGCCGGTCCTCGTACTGATACGCGCAGAAGATGCAGTCGGCGTTGCAGATATTGGTCGATTCCACTTTGAGGACGTTGGGGGGGAGCTTCTCGAATCGCTCCCATCCCCTGTGTCTGGTGACGAGCAGATTCAGCCGATCGAGACCTCGCTGCGAGGCCTTTCGGAGCCGTCGTACGAGCTGCGCGCTACGGATTCCTGACAGCCTGGCGCTCGTCATCACACTTCCCATTCTCGACAGCAGCGGACGGCAGCAGTGATCATCCCGCTGCCGTCAGACCACGGAGCGGCAGGTCAGCGGCGGACGCCTCCTGTGACGCACTGAGGAGGGCGGTCGTCAGGGCGTTCCACACCAGAGCGTCGGGCCTCACGAACGCATGGTAGTAAGCAGCGTTCGCGCGCATCATCTCGAGCCGGCGACCCGGACTGTCGACCAGGGTACCGACGCATTCGACGCAGTCCTGAGGATTTCGAAATACGAGACAGTTCGTCGGCGGGCCGAACGTCCCCGGAATCCGAACGTTCGTCGTCTCGGTGACGATGGCTTTGGCACCGGCAACGTACTCGGCGAATTTCCAGCCTATCGAACCTCGCAGTCCCGCCGTCGCCACGCAGATGCTGCTCTGGTGCATCAACTCGACATACGCATGTTTGTGAGACACGTGGTCGTTCGGAACCACGCAATCGCGATAGTGCCGCATTGCGTGCGGGTCGCGCGCCAGGCCTCCCCAGAACAGCGACGGGAACGCGTTTCTGAGGTGGCGGACGCACTCCGCGCGCATCGAATTGATCTCCAGTCGTTCGGCTTTGAAGGCCGGAGTGCGGTCCGGATCCCACACTCGCGCCATCAACAGCACCCGGGGGACCACGTCGAGGCGCGGAACCCCTTCGAACCGCCGTGCGCTGCACGCGGCGATCGACTGCTGCAACGGGATGGCGCGCGACAGCCATCGACTGTGCCGGACAATCATCGTCGCGAAGTCCCTCGGATTGCGCGCCCACAGGGCGCGCCGCAATCCGAAACCTTCTGAATCCATCACGCTGTAATTGAGTCCCAGCGGCAGCGTTCGATATGAGGTGCGTCCGGCACTGACGACCGAGGGATCGTAGGTGCGCTTGAACAGGAAGTCCGTTCCCTCGACGCGCGCCGCCGGTGGAAGGCTGCCGTGATCCTCGAGGTCGAACGTGAGCCGCAGTCCCCCGCCTGGCACCGATTCGCCTCGCACGTCAGCATGAAGGAGCGGAGTCGAATAGGGACGGGAGGAATACTCCGCCGCCCGCCGGACGCGCAGGGAAATCAACCGTTTCCGCGCGAGCAGTCCAAACCCGGTGTAGAGCTGCTCCAAGTGCTCGGTCGAAGAAAGACATTGAAGCTCACAACTCAGCATGCGAGCGCCCTAATGAACATGAGCACTCAACGTGGCGACGATAGGCAGGTACCTATCCGTCGCCTCAACGGCGGTTGTCAGAGGCACACGTCGAAGCATCATCCGCGTTCTGAGCTGTTTGAAGTACGCGTCGTGCCACGCCGTCACCATCGTGAGCTGACGCACAAGCGGGCCGCAGCTGTCGTCGCCGCTTATGAATCGCTGGACGACGTTGCGGACCTCGCGCTCGCGGAAGGGCCCTTCCCTGATCATGTCGTGCACCGGCAGGCGCGTGACCATCGCGGCAAGACTCGGCACCTCGCGCAGATAACGATGCCAGGGAACCGCGAACCCCCACTTCCTCTGTTTCAAGACCGCATCCGGCAATCGGTGACCGATCGCCTGCCGCAGCAGGTGCTTGCTCTGCCCTCTTCCAAACAGATGCCGCGAGGGAAGCCCTGCGATTCCCTCCACCAGCCTGTAGTCGAGGAAGGGGGTCCGGCATTCGATCGACGCGCCCATCGTCATTCGATCGTTACGGTCGAGAAGCGAACAGAGAAACGTATGCTGATCGCTGTACATCGCCTGCCGCGCCAGCTCACCGGGATACAGTGATTCGGCCTCCTGGAGGACCTGCTGCCTGAACGGGAATTCATCGGTCGGGGTTACGCCGAGCTGCTTCAGCTCGCCTGGCAGCACTTCGCAGGCGTTGAAAAGGACGAAGTCGCGAAGCGACCCAAGGCTGAGAAAGTCGGCCAACTTGCCCAACCGTCGGCCATGCGGCACCAGCCGGCTCATTGTGACGAACGGCCTCGCGAGCATCAGCAGATGGGGATACATCAACGGCCTGTACCGGACGTACCCGCCCAACAGCTCGTCCGCGCCTTCGCCCGATAGCAGGACCGTGACGCGCGCCTTCGCATACTCCGCCAGCGCCAGGAGATGGACGTCGCTGGCGTGCGCGAGCGGCTCATCGTTCACCCATGAGCTTCTCTCGATCCGATCCAGCAGCTCGGACGGTTCGATGACGAGCTCATGCGGCTGGAGCTTCCAGCGATCAACCACGCGATGCGCCACGGCGCCCTCATCGAAGGCGCGTTCCGCAAACCGGACCGTGAAGCTCGACACTCCTGCCCCCGCGCGAAGCGCCAGTGCCGCCGCCACGCTGCCGGAGTCGATTCCGCCGCTGAGGAGAACACCGAGAGGCACGTCACTGATCCGGCGAAGGTCAACAGCACTGTCGAACGTCTCCCGAAACCACTCGGTGGGGTGAACCGACACGGTCCGCCGGTCCAGGGCGCGCTCGCGCAGATTCCACCACCGCTGGATACGGATGTCGCCGTTACACCACGTGAGGAAGTGGCCGGGCAGCAGACGCGTCACGCCGACAAAGGGAGTTCGCTCGCCAGCCACGTAGCGGAAGCACAACAGCTCTTCCCACGCCTTCTGATCGAAGGCTGCATCGATGCCTGAGGCGAAAAGCGCTTTCTGTTCGGACGCGAAATGCAGAGCGCCGGTCCGTGTGGCGTAGTACAACGGCTTGACGCCCATGCGATCGCGCGCCAGAAAGAGCGTCCTGCATCGTTCATCCCAGATCGCGAAGGCAAACATTCCGTTCAGCCGCGGCAGCATGCCGGCTCCATGCCGCTCGTACATCCGCAGGAGTACCTCTGTGTCGCAGTTGGATTGGAACGAACACCCTCGCGCTTCGAGCTCGGATCGCAACTCTTGAAAGTTGTAGATCTCGCCGTTGTATGTGATCCAGTACCTCCGCTCGGCGGTCGTCATCGGCATGTGCCCGCGAGCAGACAGATCCAGGATGGCCAGCCGCCGGGATGCGAACGCCACTCCGGACGCGATGTAGCCGCCGGCATCGTCGGGTCCACGATGGACCATCGTGTCTCTCATGGCCGCCAACAACCGTTCGTCCGGCGGCGGCTCGTGTTCGGTCCAGACGATTCCGCAAATGCCGCACATCAGGCGATACCAATGAGGGAGGCGGCGACCGGCTGTGTGTGTGGAGTGATCACGCGCTGCCACTCGGGCCCGACGCGTTTCCAGGCCGACTGTTCCGCGAGACGCCGGGCGTTGGCTGAAAGCCGCCCAGCCAGATCCGGATCGTTCAGCAGTCGCAACACGCCGTCGGCCATGCGCACGTCATCGTTGTCTGGGACGAGCAGGGCGTTGTCGCCGTCGGTCAGCAGATCCGGTATGCCACCGACCTTGGTTGCGACGACGGGAAGCCCCAAGGCGCACGCTTCCACGACCGACACCGGCATGTTGTCCACGCGATTTGTGTTCAGAAAGATATCCGCCGTGCTTCCCTCTCGGATTTTCGCTTCCTCGTTTAAAAAGCCTGGAAAACGCACGGCATCGCCCAGATTCAAGTCGCGCGCGAGTTCCATCGTCTGTGCCTGAAAGCCTTTGTCCTGCCCGGCCATGACCAGGACAGCGTGCGGCAGATGGTCGTGCACCCGGCGGAATACGCGCAGCGCCATTTCAGGATTCCATAGCGGATGAAACGAGCGCATCCACAACAGTCGCGGCTGAAGCTGGCGGCGGTGGCGGTACGGGTAATTTTCGAGATCGATCAGATTCGGGATCAGTTCTGCATTGAAGCCGTG
>Ga0105107_10000990_pt1 | contig 18466 bp, 11 predicted proteins | sample PPLLaktember2015_6_FD_79335 | JGI IMG/M metagenome (GOLD analysis project Ga0105107, IMG submission 79335) | Freshwater sediment microbial communities from Prairie Pothole Lake near Jamestown, North Dakota, USA - PPLs Lake P8 Core (1) Depth... | ecosystem: Environmental > Aquatic > Freshwater >... | reverse complement strand
CTCAGACCAGCTACCCATCGTCGCCTTGGTGGGCCGTTACCCCGCCAACTAGCTAATGGGGCGCGGGCTCATCTCCTGGCGATAGCTTTCAAGAAGAGGCCATCGTTTTCCCGCGAGGCCCGAGGACCTCGTGGTCTCATCCGGTATTAGCCCCAGTTTCCCGAGGTTATCCCAGACCTGAAGGTAGATTACCCACGTGTTACTCACCCGTGCGCCGCTGAATTGGAGCCGAAGCCCCAATCCCGCACGACTTGCATGTCTTAAGCACGCCGCCAGCGTTCGTTCTGAGCCAGGATCAAACTCTCCAGTTTGAACTTGGCCGAACCGACTCGAGGTCGCCGAAGCGATCGCGGCCGGTCCGTTGTTCGGTGTCGTGGACTCGAAGCTCTGCCAGCCTCGAATCCACCCATTGATACTTGGGACCCGTGACGTCCTGGCGGGTTGCAGGCCCCGCCGGACCGCACGCTATTCGGTTTTCAAAGACCGATCGAAGCCCGTCGGAGCCTGTCTTGGGCTCCTCGAGCAGCCAACCTGTGTTGGACCGACGGGGTGGCAACCCCATCGAGCAAGGGTGCGGAGAGTAAGCGTCTCCGCAGGGGCCGTCAAGCGCCGAATCCAGGGACCCCCGGGGGCCCCATCCCCCTACCCCTCTAGTCTTTCCAGAGTACCGCGTGCCAGGCCTTCTTGCCCCGTCGCAGGAGCAGGGTGCCCCCGTGCAACAGGTCCGCCGGGGAGACGCGCTCCGCCTCGCCGGCGCGCCGGCCGTTGATCCAGACCGCGCCGCTCTTCAGGAACTCGCGCGCCTCGCGCTTCGAGCCGGCCAGCGTGGTGCGCGGCAGCAGCTCGGCGAGCGCGAGGCCCTCGCCGGCCAGCGACGTGCGCGGCTCGACGGAGTGCGGCAGGTCCGAGACGACATCCGCCAGTGTCGCGGCGTCGAGATCGCGCACGTCGCCGCTGCCGAACACCGCTTCGCTCGCGAGCTGCACGCGCTCGAGCTCCGTTTCGCCGTGCAGGCGCGCGGTGAGGTCGCGCGCCAGCGCGCGCTGCGCGGCGCGCTCTTGCGGCGCCGACTCCTGGGCGCGCGCGAGCGCCTCGATCTCCTCGCGTCCGAGCAGGCTGTAGATGCGCAGGAAGCGCACGGCGTCGGCGTCCGGCACGTTGAGCCAGTACTGGTAGAAGGCGTACGGGCTGGTGCGGTCGGCGGTGAGCCAGACCGCGCCACCCTCGGACTTCGAGAACTTCTTGCCGTCCGAGCGCGTCACCAGCGGCGCCGTCACGCCGTAAGCCTCCGCGTGCCCGCCGAGGGTGCGGTGGATCAGGTCGATGCCCGCCACCACGTTGCCGTACTGGTCGGAGCCGGCCAGCTGCACGCTGCAGCCGGCGCTGCGCCGGAGGTGCAGGAAGTCGTACGCCTGCAGCACCGCGTAGCTGAACTCGGTGTAGCTGATGCCCTGCTCGCGGTCCTCGAGGCGCGCGCGCACCGATTCGCGCTGGATCATCGCGTTGACCGAGAAGTGCTTGCCGACGTCGCGCAGCACGTCGACGAAGCGCAGCTCGCACAGCCACTCCGCGTTGTCGAACAGCCGCGCCGGGTTCGCCCGCCGCGCGTCGAAATCGAGCAGGCGCTCGAAGATGCGGCGCTGCCCGGCCAGGTTCGCCGCGACCTGCTCGCGCGAGAGCAGCGGCCGCTCGGCGTCGCGGTGCGAGGGGTCGCCGATCAGGCCGGTCCCGCCGCCGACCAGCGCGAGCGGGACGTGCCCGGCGCGCTGCCAGTGGATCAGCATGGTGATCGGCACCAGGTTGCCGATGGTGAGGCTGTCCGCGGTCGGATCGAAGCCGCAGTAGGCCACGCGACCGGGGGTCGCGAGATGGGCGTCGAGCTCGGGGCCGGCGGTGCGCTGATAGAGCAGACCGCGCCAGGCGAGCTCGGCGAGGAAGCCTTCGGGACGCGGGTCGCTCAAGCGGCGCCGCCCCGCGCGCCCGTCCGCAGCAGCCGCCGTTCCGTCACCACCATGTCGACGCGTTCGTCCCCCTCGCCCGCCGGCACGAGCTCCACGAGCTGGAAATCGTAACCGACGCCCACGCGGAGCGGTCCCCGCACGCGCGCGAGCAGGCGATCGTAGTGGCCCCCGCCGCGGCCGAGGCGGCGGCCGGCGGCGTCGAGGGCGAGCACCGGCAGCACCAGGGCGTCGCCCGGTCCGAGGATCGCGAGGGGAAGCGCCGCGGGGGGCTCGAGGATTCCGCGGAAGCCGGGCACCAGCGCGGCGGAGGAGCAGGCGGCGAAGACGAGGGAGTCGTCCGCCACCCGGGGCCAGAGCACCGCCACGCCGCGCTCGCGCGCGACGCGCTCGACCGGCTGCGTCGGCAGCTCGCCCCCTGCCGCGCAGTAGAGCGCCAGCCTCCCGCAGGCGGCCAGCTCGGGCGCCTCCGCCAGGCGGCGCGCCACCTGCTCGGCCGCGTCGTCCGCGATCTCCGCGGGCACGCGCCGCCGCCGCTCCGCGAGGCTGCGGCGGAGCTCCGCCTTCCGCGCCGCGAGATCTCCGCCGCTCAGGACGCCGCCGCGTCCTCTGCCAGCGCCGACTCGACGAGCTCGATCAGCGCGCCGAGCTGCACGTCGCCGCTCGCCGGGCGGGCCGCGCCGGACTCGCCGGCGGCGAGCAGCCGGTGGGCGATGTTCAGCGCCGCCAGCACCGCGATGTCGAGGGTGTCCGCGGTGCCCGTGCGCGCCCGCACGCGCGCCATCGTCTCGTCCACCAGCGCCGCCGCGCGCCGGATCCGCGCCGCGTCCCCGTCGCTGCGGATGCGGAGCTGCTGACCGAAGATCTGCACCGGCACGGTGCGCTTGGGGGCCATGGGACGCGCCGCCTGGCGCCGCTCACGAGGCGGACTCCAGCCGCTTGTCGAGCTCGTCGATCTGGGCGACCAGGTCGTCGATGCGCTTCACGGCGTCCTGGCGGCGCTGGTTCAGCTCGCGCAGCCGCTCGTCGCGCTCGAGCAGGCGCCCGCGCAGCGCCTCGTTCTCGGCGCGCAGCGCCCGGAACCGGGCGACCAGACCCTCGATCGCCCGCTGCAGACGCTCCAGATCGTGTGCGCTCTCCGCTTCGGAGGCGGCGCGGTCCGGCTGCTGCGCTAGGTCGGGAATGGCCCTGCCCCCCGCGTCGAAGCGAGGGTATCCGGCTCCGGCGAAGCGAGTCAAGCCGGAAGCGTGGGCCGGGGGCCTCGCTTCGACTTTCTAGACGTAGGCGTTGCGCGCCGGGAGCCGCGACGCGCCCATCAGGTACTCGTCGACGGCGCGCGCGGCCTCGCGGCCCTCCCACTGGGCCCACACCACGAGACTTTGACCTCGCCGCGCATCGCCGGCCGCGAACACGCCGGGCTCGGAGGTCGCGAAGCCGCGCGTGTCGGCCCTCACGTTGCCCCGGGGGTCGAGCTCGACGCCGAGATCCGTGACCAGCCCCTCCCGCACCGGGCCGACGAAGCCCATCGCGAGCAGCACCAGGTCCGCCGGGATCTCGAACTCGGAGCCCGGGACCTCTCGCATCGTGTTCATGAGCGGCCGGTCCTCCGCGTCGCGGTCGAAGTCGACCCGCACCGCGCGCAGCGCCTTCACCCGGCCGTCCCGCCCCACCAGGCTCTTCGTCGCCAGCGCGTACTCGCGCTCTCCCCCTTCGGCATGGGACGAGGAGACCGAGAAGGTGTACTTCATCGAGAGCGGCCAGGGCTCCGAGAGATGGCGCCCCTGCGGGGGCTGCGGCAGCAGCTCGATGGACGTCACCGAGGCGGCCTGCTGGCGGTGGGAGGTCCCGACGCAGTCCGAGCCGGTGTCGCCGCCGCCCAGCACCACCACGTGCTTGCCGGTGGCGAGGATCGCGTCGCCGGCGTCGACCTCGTCGCCGGCCACGCGGTGGTTCTGCTGGGTCAGGAACTCCATCGCGAAGTGGACGCCCCCGAGCTCGCGCCCGGGCACCGGCAGGTCGCGCGCGCGCTCGGCGCCGGTGCAGAGCAGGATGGCGTCGAAGCCCTTGCGCAGGTCCCGCGCCGAGAGGTCCACCCCCACGTGCACGCCGGTCTGGAAGAACACGCCCTCTTCCCGGAGCTGGGCCAGGCGCCGGTCGATCAGCCACTTCTCGAGCTTGAAGTCCGGGATGCCGTAGCGCAGCAGCCCGCCGATCCGGTCGTTCTTCTCGAAGAGCGTCACGGTGTGGCCGGCGCAGCTGAGCTGCTGGGCCGCCGCGAGCCCGGCCGGCCCGGAGCCCACCACCGCCACCGAGCGACCGGTGCGCCGCTCGGGCTTCACGGGGCGCACCCAGCCCTCCTCGAAGCCGCGGCGCACGATCTCCCACTCGATCTGCTTGATCGCCACCGGGGAGGCGTTGATCCCGAGCACGCAGGCCTGCTCGCAGGGCGCCGGGCACACCAGGCCCGTGAACTCCGGGAAGTTGTTGGTCGAGTGCAGGCGGAGGAGCGCGTCCTCCCACTTGTCGCGGAACACGAGGTCGTTGAAGTCGGGGATCACGTTGCCGAGCGGGCAGCCGTTGTTGCAGAAGGGAATGCCGCAGTCCATGCAGCGCGCCGCCTGCTCGCGGCTCTTGTCCGGCGGGAAGTCCCGCTGCACCAGACGCCAATCCTCGAGCCGCTCCTCGACGGGGCGGTAGGGGGTCCCCGCGCGCGGGAACTTCAGGAACCCTCGCGGGTCAGCCATTGCCGCTCTCCGCAGCGATCCGCTCGGTGAGCGCCCGCTTGTAGTCGCGCGGGAACACCTTGACGAACCGGGGCGCCAGGGTGTTCCACTTGCGCAGCACCTCGTCCGCGCGCGCGCTGCGCGTGTACGCGAAGTGCCGGCGCACCACGCGCTGGATCAGCTCGAGGTCCTCCTCGCCCAGGGGATCGAGGTCGACGGTGTCCTGGTTCACGTGGCGCTCGAAGTCGCCCTCGAGATCCAGCACGTAGGCGATGCCGCCGCTCATGCCCGCCGCGAAGTTGCGACCGACGCGGCCGAGCACCACCACCAGACCGCCCGTCATGTACTCGCAGCCGTGGTCGCCCACCCCCTCGACCACCGCCTGGGCGCCGCTGTTGCGCACCGCGAAGCGCTCGCCGGCGAGGCCCTGGAAGTACGCTTCGCCCGCGGTGGCGCCGTAGAGCACCACGTTGCCGACGATCACGTTCTCCGCCGGGTCGAAGCCGGTGCCCTCGGGCACGCGCACCACGATGCGCCCGCCGCACAGGCCCTTGCCGCAGTAGTCGTTGGCGTCGCCGTCGACCTGCAGCGTGATGCCGCGCGTCACGAAGGCGCCGAAGCTCTGGCCCGCCGAGCCGGCGAAGCGACACACGATGGTGTCGTCGGGCAAACCTTCCTCGCCGTACTTGCGCGACACGTCGGAGCCCAGGATCGTGCCGACCGTGCGGTCCACGTTGCGGATCGGCAGCTCGATGTTCACCTTCTCGCCGCGCTCGAGGGCGGGGGCCGCCAGCTCGAGCAGCTTCATGTCGAGCACCGCGCGCAGCTCCTGCTCGAGGCTCTGCTTCTGGCAGTGGCGGATCGCGTGGGGCACGTCGGGCTTGTAGAGCAGCTCCGAGAAGTCGAGGCCCTTCGCCTTCCAGTGCGACACCGCGCCGTCGACGTCGAGGCGCTCGACGCGCCCGATCATCTCGTCGACCGTCCGGAAGCCGAGCTTCGCCATGTACTCGCGCGCCTCCTCCGCCACGAACAGCATGTAGCGGGTGACGTGCTCGGGCAGGCCGGCGAAGCGCTTGCGCAGCTCGGGGTCCTGGGTGGCGATGCCCACCGGGCAGGTGTTCAGATGGCAGACCCGCATCAGGATGCAGCCGAGGGCCACCAGCGGCGCGGTCGAGAAGCCGAACTCGTCGGCGCCGAGCAGCGCCGCGATCACGACGTCGCGCCCGGTCTTCAGGCCGCCGTCGGTCTGGACGCGGATGCGGCCGCGCAGGTCGTTCAGCACCAGCGTCTGCTGGGTCTCCGCCAGGCCGATCTCCCAGGGCACGCCGGCGTACTTGATCGAGGCGAGCGGCGAGGCGCCGGTGCCGCCGTCGTGGCCGCTGATCAGCACGCCGTCGGCCTTGCCCTTGGCCACGCCGGCGGCGATCGTGCCGACGCCGGTCTCCGCCACGAGCTTCACGCTCACCTTGGCGAAGCGGTTGGCGTTCTTCAGGTCGTAGATGAGCTGCGCCAGATCCTCGATCGAGTAGATGTCGTGGTGAGGCGGCGGCGAGATCAGGCCGACGCCGGGCGTCGAGTGGCGCACTTTGGCGATCGTCTCGTTCACCTTGTGCCCGGGCAGCTCGCCGCCTTCGCCGGGCTTGGCGCCCTGGGCGACCTTGATCTGGAGCTCGTCCGCGTTCACCAGGTACCAGCTCGTGACGCCGAAGCGGCCCGAGGCCACCTGCTTGATCGCGCTGCGCCGCAGGTCGCCGTTCGGGTCGGGGGTGAAGCGCTCCGGATCCTCGCCGCCCTCGCCGGTGTTGCTCTTGCCGCCGAGCCGATTCATCGCGACGGCGAGGGTCTGGTGCGCCTCCAGGGAGATCGAGCCGTAGGACATCGCCCCGGTGCAGAAGCGCTTCACGATGGCGCTGGCGGGCTCCACCTCCTCGAGCGGCACGGGCCGCTCGGCGTAGCGGAAGCGGAACAACCCGCGCAGCGTGCAGAGGCGCTCGGCGTCGCCGTCGGCCGCGCGGCTGAAGTCCTTGTAGGCCTCGTAGCCACGATCCTGGTCGGGGCTGCGCACCGAGTGCTGCAGGCGCGCCACCGTGTCCGGGTTGAAGGTGTGGCGCTCGCCGCGGGCGCGCCACTGGTAGATGCCGCCCGGATCGAGCTCGGGATAGGTCCAGGAGTCGCCGGGGAAGGCGCGCTCGTGGCGCAGGCCCGCCTCCTGGGCGAGCACGTCGTAGGAGACGCCCGAGACCCGCGACGGCGTGCCGGTGAAGCAGCGCGCCACCAGCGCGCGGTCGAGCCCGACCGCCTCGAAGATCTGCGCGCCGCGGTAGCTCTGCAGGGTGGAGATCCCCATCTTCGCGAAAGTCTTGAGCAGCCCCTTGTCGCAGGCCTTGACGAAGTTCTTGCGGGCGGTCGCGGCGTCGAGGTCCGCGGGGACGTAGCTCCCGTCCTCGACCAGCTCGTCGATCGTCTGGAAGGCGAGGTACGGGTTCACGGCGCCGGCGCCGTAGCCGATCAGCAGCGCCAGGTGCGCGACCTCGCGGGCCTCGCCCGTCTCGCACACCAGGCCGCACTGGGTGCGCAGCTCCTCGCGCACCAGGTGGTGGTGGACGGCGCCGGTGGCCAGCAGCATCGGAATCGCGGCGAGGTCGGGAGACACGCCCCGGTCCGAGAGGATCAGGATGTTGAACCCCTCGCGCACCGCCGCGGCCGCCTCGGCGCACAGCCTGTCGAGGGCCGCGACCAGCCCCTCGCCGCCCTCGGCGACCTTGAACAGGCACGACAAGGTGCGCGAGCGGAAGCCGGGCAGCGACACCGCGCGCAGCCGCGCCAGCTCCTCGTCCTGGATCACCGGGTGCTCGACGCGCAGCATGCGCGCGTGCTCGGGCGTTTCCTCGAGCAGGTTGCGCTCGCTGCCGAGGGTCGAGTAGAGCGACATCACGGGCCGCTCGTTGATCGAGTCCATCGCCGGGTTCGAGACCTGGGCGAACAGCTGCTTGAAGTAGGAGTAGAGCAGCCGCGGCCGGTCCGAGAGGCAGGCCAGCGCCGCGTCCTCGCCCATCGAGCCGAGCGGCCACTTGCCCTGGGCGGCCATCGGCGCCAGCAGGATGCGCAGGTCTTCGAGGCTGTAGCCGAAGGCCTGTTGCAGCCGGAAGCGCAGCTCCGGCGCGAAGGGCGGCTCGGGCTCCGCGGCGGGCAGCTCCGCCAGGCGCACGCGCCCGGCCTCCACCCACTGCCGGTAGGGGCGCTTCGCGACGTAGCGCTGCTTGACCTCGTCGTCGGAGACGATGCGCCCCTGCTCGAGGTCGACGAAGAAGATGCGGCCCGGCTCGAGGCGACCCTTCTTCAGCACCTGGTCGGGCGGGATCTCGAGCACGCCGACCTCGGACGCCATCACCACGAAGCCGTCCTTGGTGACGACGTAGCGGGAGGGTCGCAGGCCGTTGCGGTCGAGCACCGCGCCGATCTTGCGACCGTCGGTGAAGGCGAGCGAGGCCGGCCCGTCCCACGGCTCCATCAGGAACGAGTGGTACTCGTAGAACGCGCGCAGCTCCTCGTCCATGAACGGATGATTCTCCCAGGCCTCCGGGATCATCATCAGGATGGCTTCGGGCAGCTCGCGCCCGGTCAGCACCAGGAACTCGAGGACGTTGTCGAACTGCGCGGAGTCGCTGGCGCCGTCGGTGACCACCGGATACAGCTTGCGCAGGTCGTCGCCGAACCGCTCCGAGCGCAGCGTCCCCTCGCGCGCGTGCATCCAGTTGCGGTTGCCGGCGCGCGTGTTGATCTCGCCGTTGTGCGCCAGATAGCGGAACGGGTGCGCCAGCTTCCAGTTCGGCATGGTGTTGGTGCTGTAGCGCGAGTGCACCAGCGCCAGGGCCGACTCCAGCTCCGGCCGGGTGAGGTCCGGGTAGAACGGCTCGATCTGCGTCGCCTTCAACATCCCCGGGAACGCGATCGTGCGCGTCGACAGGCTGCACACGTAGAAGAAGCCGCTGCGCTGGGCGATGCGATTCTCCGCCACCCGCCGCAGCACGTAGAGCTTGCGCTCGAAAACGTCCTGGTCCTGCCCGGGCGCCGCGCCGACGAAGACCTGTCGGATGGTGGGCATCGCCTCGCGCGCCACGCGGCCGATCGCCGCGGGCTGGTGGGGCACCTCGCGCCAGCCGAGCAGCCGCTGGCCCTCCTCGCCGATCGCGCGCTCGACGTGCTCGACCTGCCAGGCGGCCTCGGCGGGATCCGTCGCCAGAAACACGTTGCCCACTGCGTAGGCCCCGGCGGGCGGCAGCTCGAAGCCCAGCCGCTTCGCCTCGCTCCGCCACAGGGCGTCCGGCTGCTGGATCAGGATGCCGGCGCCGTCGCCGGTCTCGGGATCGCAGCCGCAGGCGCCGCGGTGCTCGAGGTTCTCGAGCACGCGGATGCCCTTCGCGACCACGTCGTGCGAGCGCTGGCCGCGGATGTTCGCGACGAAGCCGACGCCGCAGGCATCGTGCTCGAAGGCCGCGTCGTAGAGCCCCCGCCCGTCCCGCGTCGACCGCACGTCGTTCATCCTGGGTCCCTCCTGCGCGCCCTTCACTCGGACGGGTCCGCTCGCCGCACGCGCCCACCGTGGCGGGCGCGCCGCGGCGGCGGCGTCCCCTCGAGCACGGGCAGCGCAATGCGGGTGCGCTCGGTCTGGGTCGAGAGCACGACCATCGTCTCGGTGCGCGTCACGCCGTCGATCTCGCGCAGCGAGTCGATCACGCGCTCGAGGCCTTCGGTGTCGTCGGCCTTCACCTTCAGCATCAGCGACCAGGCGCCGGTCACGTGGTGGCACTCCAGCACCTCGTCGATGCGCTCCGCGACCTGCTCGAAGGTCGCCAGCGCCCGCGGGCTCGCGACCGAGACGCCGATGAACGCGGTGACGTCCTTGCCGAGGCGGCGCGCGTCGAGCACCGCCACGTACTCGCGGATCACGCCGGCCTCTTCGAGCTTGTGGATGCGATCGAGCACCGAAGGCGCGGTGAGCCCCACCTTCTCCCCGATGGCCGCGAGCGGGCGCTTGCAGTTCTCCTGGAGCTGCTCGAGGATGAGGTAATCGATCAGGTCGAGCTCGGGAGCGTTCCCGTCGAATTTCATTAGGGGGAGTGGGCCTCCAGACCGAATGAATACGGCATTCTGCCCACCAAGGTCAAGAGAAAGCTAGGAAATCTCCCCCGGGGGACCACAGAGCGCCCGCAGCCGCTCCGGATGGTTGGTGAAGATCCCGTCCACCCCCATCTCCAGCAGGCGCTCCATGTCGGCGGGGTCGTCGACCGTGTAGACGTAGACGGCGAGGCCGGCGGCGTGCGCCTCTTCCACCAGCCGGGGCGTCACCAGCGCCCGCTCCGGATGGAGCGCCTCGGCCTGCAGGGTCCGCGCTCGCTCCAGCGCGCCGTCCGGGAAGCGGCGCGAGATCAGCAGACCGATCCGGGCCCTCTCCGACAGCTCCCGCAGGCGCCGCAGCACCGGGTCGTAGAAGGACGAGAACAGCGTCCCCTCGACCAGGCCCCGCTGCTCGAGGGCGCCGAGGGCGGACGCCTCGAGGCCCGGATACTCCGCCGCGGTCCCGCGCTTGAGCTCGAGGTTGAAGCGGATGCGCGCGCCGAAGCGGTCGAGCATCTCGTCGAGGGTGGGGATCCGCTCGCCGCCGCCTGCGTCGAGGCCCCGTACCTCCTCGAGCGTCGCGGCGGCGATCTCGCCCTTCCCGCCGAGGCCCGCGAGCTCCTCGTCGTGGGTGATCACGATCGCGCCGTCGCGGGTGCGGTGCAGATCCACCTCGATCATGTCGGCGCGCTGCTGCACGGCCAGCTCGAAGGCCGGCAGGGTGTTCTCCGGGCGCACGCCCGACGCGCCCCGGTGGGCGATCACGAGGGGCCGCGGCGGCCGGCTCACGGCGCCTCCGCCCAGCGGCGCGAGCGCTCGACGGCGCGCTTCCAGCCCGCGTAGAGCGACTCGCGCGCGGCCTCGGGCAGCCGCGGCTCGAAGACGCGCGCCTCGGCGGCGCGCGCCCGCTCGAGCTCGGACTCGTCGCGCCAGAAGCCGACCGCGAGGCCCGCGAGGGCGGCGGCGCCGAGGGCCGTCACCTCCAGCATCGGCGGCCGCCGCACCGGCACGCCCAGCACGTCGGCCTGGAACTGCATCAGGAAGTCGTTGCGGCAGGCGCCGCCGTCGACGCGCAGCGTTTCGAGGCCGAGCCCGGCGTCCGCGCGCACGCACTCGACGACGTCGCGCGTCTGGTAGGCGATCGACTCGAGCGCCGCCCGCACCAGGTGCTCGCGGCTGGTGCCGCGGGTGATGCCGACCAGCGTGCCGCGGGCGGCCTCGTCCCAGTAGGGCGCGCCGAGACCCACGAACGCCGGCACCAGATAGACCCCGCCCGTGTCCGGCACCGAGTGCGCCGCGGCCTCGCTCTCGGCGGCGTCGCCGAGCAGCCGCAGGCCGTCGCGCAGCCACTGCACCGCCGCCCCGGCCACGAACACGCTGCCCTCGAGGGCGTACTGGACGCGCCCGCCGCGGCCCCAGGCGATCGTGGTCACCAGCCCGCTCTTCGAGCGCGGCGCCTCGTCGCCGGTGTTCACCAGCAGGAAGCAGCCGGTGCCGTAGGTGTTCTTGCCCGAGCCGGGCCGCACGCAGCCCTGGCCGAAGAGCGCGGCCTGCTGGTCGCCCGCCATGCCGGCGATCGGGATGGGGGCCCCGAGCAGCGCGGGTTCGGTCTCCCCGAGCACCTCGCTCGACTCCCGCACCGCCGGGAGCAGCTCGCGGGGGATGCGCAGCTCGTCGAGCAGCAGGTCGTCCCAGCGGCGCTCGTGGATGTTGAACAGCATGGTGCGCGAGGCGTTCGAGTACTCGGTGGCGTGGACGCGGCCGCCCGTCAGCCGGTACAGCAGCCAGGAGTCGATCGTGCCGAACGCCAGCTCGCCGCGCGCGGCGCGATGCTCTGCGCCCGGCACCGCGTCGAGGATGAAGCGCAGCTTGGTGGCGGAGAAGTAGGCGTCGATGACGAGGCCCGTGCGCGCGCGCACCTCCTCCTCGAGGCCGCGGCTGCGCAGTTCGTCGCAGAGCGGGGCGGTCTGGCGCGACTGCCAGACGATCGCCGGATAGATGGGCCGGCCGCTGCGGCGCTCCCACACCACGGTGGTCTCGCGCTGGTTGGTGATGCCGATCGCCGCGACGTCGGAGGCGCGGGCGCGCGCGTTCGCGAGGGCGCCGCGCGCCGCGCGGAGCTGGCTCTCGAAGATCTCCTCGGGGTCGTGCTCCACCCAGCCGGGCTTCGGGAAGTGCTGCCGGAACTCGTGCTGGTCGACGGCCGCGACCCGCCCCTGCGCGTCGAACAGGATCGCGCGCGACGACGTGGTGCCCTGGTCGAGCGCCATCACGTAGCGGTTCATGCGGCCCCTCCTAGCTCGCGAACAGCGCCTCCACGAAATCGTCGGCCCGGAACTCGCGCAGATCGGCGGCGCCTTCGCCGACGCCGACCCAGCGCACCGGGATGCCGAACTCGTCGGCGAGTCCGACGATGACGCCGCCCTTGGCGGTGCCGTCGAGCTTGGTGAGGGCGATGCCGGAGACCGGCGCCACCTCGGTGAACAGACGCGCCTGGGACAGCGCGTTCTGGCCGGTGTTGGCGTCGAGCACCAGCAGCGTCTCGTGGGGCGCGCCCGGCAGCTCGCGCCCGATCACCCGCGCGATCTTGCCGAGCTCCTCCATCAGCGGCGCCTTGGTCTGGAGCCGACCCGCGGTGTCGACGATCGCGACGTCCGCTCCGCGCGCCTTGGCGGCCTTCACCGTGTCGAAGGCCACCGCGGCGGGATCGCCGCCGGGAGCGCCGGCCACCACTTCGCAGCCCGAGCGCTCGCCCCAGATCTGGAGCTGCTCCGCGGCGGCGGCGCGGAAGGTGTCGCCCGCGCCGAGCACGACCTGGTGGCCCGCCTCGCGATAGCGCGCGGCGAGCTTTCCGATGGTGGTGGTCTTGCCCGAGCCGTTGACGCCGAGCACGAGGATCACGTGGGGCCGGGCCTCGAGGGGGCCGCCGAGGCCCGGGGCGCCCTGCGCCGGCTCGACCTTGCGCAGCCGCTCGAGGATCGCCTCGCGGAGCACGCGGCGCACGGCGTCGGCGTCGCCGCCGCTGGCCTGCTTGCGCACCGTTTCGAGCAGGCTCTCCGCCGTCCGCACGCCGAGGTCGGCGGAGAACAGCAGGGCCTCGAGCTCCTCGAGCACGCCCTCGTCGACGCGGCGCGTCCCGAGCACGCGGCCGAGCCCCCCGAGCAGCGCCTCCCGGGTGCGAGCCAGCCGCTCGCGGAGCGGGCGCGGCGCGGCCTCGGGCCGCACCGGCGCGAGCGGCGGCGCCGCGATGGGCTCCGGGGCGGGGGGCGAGGGCGGGACGGCCACGGCGACCGGCGCGGCCACCGCCGGCTGCGGGGCCGGCGCCGGAGCCTTCGGGGCCTCGATGCGCGGAGCGGGCGCCGCCGGAGCCGGCGCTGGCGCGCGCAGCACGAAGCGCCGGCGCATCACCTCGAACAGCACCAGCATCGCCGCGCTGAAAGCGTGGCCCACGACCGCCGCGTTCGCGTCGATCCAGGCGATGGCGGCGCCGAGCGCCTCGGCGAGGGAGGGGTCCATGGGAGGCGGGAGGCTAGCGCAGCTCCACGCTGACCAGCTTGCTGACGCCCTTCTCCTCCATGGTCACCCCGTAGAGCAGATCGGCGATCTCGATGGTTCGCTTGTTGTGGGTGATCAGCAGGAACTGCGACTCGCGGGCCAGCTCGACCACGACCTCGTTGAAGCGCCCGACGTTGGCGTCGTCGAGGGCCGCATCGACCTCGTCGAGCAGGAAGAACGGCGACGGCCGCACCTGGAACACCGAGACGAGCAGCGCCAGGGCGGTCATCGTCTTCTCACCGCCGGAGAGCAGGTTCACGGTCTGCAGCCGCTTGCCCGGCGGCTGGGCCATGATCTCGATGCCGGCCTCGAGCACGTCTTCGTGCTCCGTCAGCGAGAGCTTCGCCTTGCCGCCCCGGAACAGCCGGGGGAAGTTCTTCTGGAAGCGCTCGTCGACGGCGTCGAAGGTCTCGCGGAAGCGCTTGCGGCTGGTGCGGTTGATGCGCTGGATCGCCTCGCGGAGCTGGCCGATGCTGGCCTCGAGGTCCGTCTTCTGCTCCGAGAGGAAGCGGAAGCGCTCGCGCAGCTCCTCGTGCTCCTCGATCGCCGAGAGGTTCACCTCGCCGAGCGCCTCGAGGGCCCCGCGCACGACCTCGAGCCGCTCGCGCCGCGCGGGCCCGTCCGCCGCGAGGGCCTCCGCCTGCTCGCGAGCGGCGCGAGCCGCCTCGCGGGCCTCGGTCTCCTCGCCCTCTTCCGCGCCTTCGGTCGCGGCCTCGGCGCCCTCGGCGACCGCCGGCTCCGCGCCCGGCTCCGCGGGCACGGGCGGCTTCCAGCTGGCGAGGTCGACGTTCCAGCGATCGCGCACCTGGGTCTCGAGGTGGCCGAGCCGCAGCTCGCGCTCGCGCAGATCGAGCTCGACCTGCTGGGCGCGCTCGCGCTCCTCGGCGAGCAGGGCGCGCAGCGTGCGGCCCTCCTCCTCGAGCTCGCGCGCCTCGGCAGCGAGCCGCTCGTAGGCGTCGCGGGCCTCCTCGGCGCCGCGCCGCGCCCGCTCCTCGCCCTCGAGCTGGCTGGCGAGGGCGCCCTCCGCGTCGGCCAGCGAGCGCGCGAGCTCTTCGCGGCGCGCCTCGGCGGCGAGGGTCTCGCGCTCGCGACGCGCAGCCCACTCGGCGAGCTCCCCGGCCCGGTGTCGCGCGGCCTCGAGCGAAGCGCGCAGCCGCTCGCCGCCCTCGGCACGCACGCGGTGCCGGGCGCGTCGCTCGCTTGCCTGGGCCTCCAGCCGCGCCAGCTCGCGGCCCGTGGAGCCGATGCGCAGGCCGAGGGCCTCGAGCTCGCGCTGCCTGCGGGCGCGCTCCTCGCGGCCCGCGGCGAGCAGCTCGTCGGCGCGCAGCCCCTCCTCGCGGAGCGCCTCGGCCTCGGCCAGCAGCGTGCCGCGCTCCTCGACGCGGCCTTCCCGCGCCTCGCCGATCGCCTTCACGCGCTCGCGGGTGCGCTCGAGGTCCTTCTCGTGGTTGGCGACGGCGAGGGCCGCGGTGTGGTGCCGGTTGCGCAGGTTCTCGAGCTCGTCGCCCGCCGCCACGAGGGCGGCCTCGGCCGCGCGCGCGCGCGCCTCGGCGGCGGCCACCTCCAGGTCCAGCGTTTCCACCTCGGTCGCCAGCTCGCGGACCTCGCGGGCGCGCGCCAGGATTCCGCCCTCGGCGCCCGCGCCGCCGCGCATCACGCCGTCGCGCCCGAGCCAGTCCCCGGCCCGGCTCACGAACGCCGCGGGGATGCGGCCGCGGCCGTAGAGCCGCACCGCTTCGCCGAGGTCGTCGACGAGCTGGATCCCGCCCAGCAGCCGGCGCGCCACGGCTTCGAAGCCCTCGCGCACGCGGACGCATTCCAGCAGCGGGCGGCCGAGCGGAACGAATCCCTGGGGCAGCGGCTCCTCGTCGGGCTGCAGCACGAAGACGCCGTGCCCCGCCTCGGCGCGGCGCAGCGCCTCGATCGCCGCCAGCGCCCCCTCGGCATGCTCGACGACCAGACCCTGGGCGCGCTCGGCGAGCGCGGCCTCCACGGCCGCCTCGAAGTCGCGCTCGACCTCGACGACGTCGCGCACCAGCGCGCGCAGGCCCTGACGCTGCGCCTCGCCCGGCTCCTGGCCGAGCAGGTGACGCGCGGCCTCGCCCACGTCCTCGCGGCGCTCCAGGATCTCGCGCAGCGAGGCGAGGCGCGCGCGACGGGTCTCGCGGCGCTCGCCGGCCTCCCGCAGCGCGGCCGCCGCGGCGCGCGCGTCCTCGCCGCGCTGGGCGTGGCGCTCCAGCGCGTCGCGCAGGGCGCCCATCAGTCGATCGCGCTCGGCGAGCAGGTTGCGCAGCCCCTCCTCGAGGTCCCGGCGCGCGCGCTCCACCTGCGCCGCCTCGGAGCCCTGCACCTCGAGCTGCTCCTCGGCGGTGCGCAGCCGGCGGTCGATCTCGGCGAGCCGATCCTCGCGGGCCGCGCGCCGGTCCTCGGTGCGCGCCACGCGTGTCAGCACGTCGACCAGCGCAGAGCTGGCGGCGTCGCGCTCCCGCTCGCGCTCGCGCAGCGACTCGGAGGCCGCGCGCGCCTCCGCCTCGGCCTCGGCCACCGCCCGCGCCTCGGCGGCGAGGGCGGCCTCGAGCCCTCCCAGCTCGTCGGCGAGCCGCGCGGCCTCCTCGTCGGCGGCGGCGCGTTGCGCGAGCAGCTCGTCGCGCTCGCGCTCGCGCGCCAGGTTGGCCTCGGCGAGGGCCGCCCGCTCGCGCCGCTCGTAGGCGATGCGGCTCTCGAGCTCCTGGATGCGGGAGCGCGCCTGGAACAGCGCTTCGCTCTTCTCCACCGCGGCGCGCTCGCCCTCGGCCACGGCGACGCGCTTGGCCTCGAACACCGCGTCGCACTCGGCGAGCCGGGTCTCGGCGGCGGTGGCGGCGTCGCGCGCCGCCAGCGCCCGCCGCCGCGCGTCTTCGACTTCGGCCAGCAGCGCGGCTCGCTCGTCGCTCGCCAGGGAGAGCTCGAGCAGGCGCTGGAGGTCGCGCAGCCGCCGGTAGCGCGCCGCCTTCCTGGCCTGGCGCTCGATCGAGGAGAGCTGGCGGCGGATCTCCCCGAGCACGTCGTTCACGCGCACCAGGTTCTGGTCGGTGGCCTCGAGCTTGCGCTCCGCCTCCTGGCGGCGCGCCTTGTACTTGCTGATCCCCGCCGCCTCCTCGATCAGCGAGCGGCGGTCCTCGGGCTTCGCCGAGACGATCTCGGCGATCCGGCCCTGCTCCACGATGGTGTAGCCGCGGGTGCCGATGCCGGTATCGCGGAAGAAGTCCTGCACGTCCCGCAGACGCACGGGCACCTTGTTGATCAGGTACTCCGCCTCGCCGGAGCGGTAGAGCCGGCGGGACACCTGGATCTCGGCGAAGCCCGCGAAGGCGGGCGGCGCGTCGCCCGCGGAGTTGTCGAAGGAGAGCACGACCTCGCACATGCCGACGGGCGGGCGGTCCTCCGACCCTGCGAAGATCACGTCCTCCATACCCTTGCCGCGCAGCCGCCGGGGCGACTGCTCGCCCATCGACCAGCGGATGGCGTCGACGACGTTGGACTTGCCGCAGCCATTGGGCCCGACGATGCCCGTGATGCCGGGACGAAACTCGAACCTCGTCTTGTCGACGAAGCTCTTGAACCCGGCGATCTCGAGGGACTTGATCCTCAACCGAACCTCTCTTCCGTCACCCGCCTACCCGTGGGGACACAGGGCACGCGCGTGGTGGATCACTCCGCTTTCGCAGAGGAGACGGTTCGCCTGGGGGGTGGCCGGATTCTGGCAGCCGACGGGGACGGAGTCAACTAATCAACTAACTCCGCCCTGCTGTGGATGGCATGCACCCAGGGGGAGAGTTAGTTGATTAGTTGACTCCGTCCCCGTCCCGCCGAGCCGGTGACGCCGGTCACCGGCTCGTTCAGGCCGCGCGATCCTGGGCGGACTGCAGGCGGTGGAGGTGCGCGTAGACGCCGCCCGCGGCGAGCAGCTCGGCGTGGGTTCCGGCCTCGACGATCCGGCCGTGGTGGAGCACGTAGATCCGGTCGACGTCCTCGATGGTGGACAGCCGGTGGGCGATCACCAGCGCCGTCTTCCCCTGCATGAGCGTGTGGATCCCGCGCTGGACCAGCCCCTCGGTCTCCGTGTCGATCGAGCTGGTGGCCTCGTCGAGCACCAGCACGTCCGCGCCGTGCACCAGGGCGCGGGCGAACGAGAGCAGCTGCCTCTGGCCTGCGGAGAGGTTGGTGCCGCGCTCGCGGATCGGCGTCTCGTAGCCCGCGGGCAGGCGCTCGACGAAGTCGTGGGCCTCGACGGCGCGGGCCGCCTGCTCGACGGTGGCGCGGTCGATGTCGGAGCGGCCGAGGGCGACGTTCTCCGCGATCGTCCCGCTGAACAGGAACACGTCCTGCAGCACCATCGCCACGCGCCCGCGCAGCTCGCGCTGGGGCATCGCGCGCAGGTCCACGCCGTCGAGCAGCACCTGGCCGCGGGAGACCTCGTAGAGCCGGGTGAGCAGCTTGATGAGGGTGGTCTTGCCGGCCCCGGTCGCCCCGACGAAGGCCACCCGCTCGCCCGGCGCCACGCGGAAGGAGACGCCCCGCAGCACCCAGTCCTCCGGCCGCCGCGGCTCGGCCTGGTAGCTGAACCAGACGTCGTCGAACTCGACGGCGCCGCGGGCCGCGCCGTCCGCCGCCCGCGCCGCGCGCTCCGGCGCCGGATCGCGGATCGCCGGCTGGCGGTCCAGGAGCTGGAAGATGCGCTCGGCGCTGGCCATCGACGACTGCATCACCGAGTACTTCGCGGAGAGGTCGGAGAGCGGCATGAAGAAGCGCCGCATCCACTGGATGAAGAGGTAGAGCACCCCGGGCGTGGCGGCCCCCGTGCCCCACCAGAGCAGGATCGCCACGGTGATGCCGCCGGCCAGCTCGACGGTCGAGAACAGCGCCGAGTCGTAGCGGATCGACTGCTTCCAGGCGTCGCGGTGCTCGGCGTTCAGCCGCGCGAAGTCGCGCAGGTTGCGCTCCTCTCGCGTGAAGAGCTGCACCACCTTCATGCCCGTCACCGTCTCCTGGATCCAGGCGTTGATGCGCGCCAGCAGCACGCGGGTGGTGCGGAAGGCGTCCCGCACCTTCAGCCGGAAGATCACGGCGGCG
>Ga0105107_10000989_pt1 | contig 18483 bp, 18 predicted proteins | sample PPLLaktember2015_6_FD_79335 | JGI IMG/M metagenome (GOLD analysis project Ga0105107, IMG submission 79335) | Freshwater sediment microbial communities from Prairie Pothole Lake near Jamestown, North Dakota, USA - PPLs Lake P8 Core (1) Depth... | ecosystem: Environmental > Aquatic > Freshwater >... | reverse complement strand
TTCTTCCTGGGTGTCGGTTGCCACCTGGAAAGAGAATGCCTCGTTCTGCCTGAAGGCCGGTCCGCCGTTGAGACCCAGGCAGGGAATGCCCAGCACGGTGAATTCCACCGTCAGGACATCGCCCTTCTTGCCGCTCGGGTAGTCCGCGGGTGCGTGGTGAACAGCCGTCACTTTGCTTTCCGGAAAGGTCGCCGCGTAGAAGCGCGCGGCGTCATGGGCGTCCTTGTCGAACCAGAGGCAGATCGTGTTCTTGGGCTTCATGTCGATGTGCTCATTCTGGCGGGTCCCAGTCGAGGCCAAGCAGCAGGCAGCCGGTGACGGTGCGCGTGCTGTGGCGGGTGCCCGGCTCGTAGACGATCCAATCGCCGGGTTTCAGCACCGTGCCGTCCTCCTCGATGGCCTCACCCTCGAGAATCAGGAACTCCTCGCGGCAGTCGTGATCATGGGGAATGGTTGCGGCACCTGGCTGCATGCGCATGAGGTAGGACCCGCGTTCGATGTCCGCCTCGTGCGACAGGCGCGCGTACGACATCTCCGGCTGCATGCGACCGTCCATGTCGTAGGGCTGCAGGTCGAGGCTGCGCGTCGCGAAGATGCGGCGTCCTTTCGTCCGTTCGCTCACGCCGTGAGCCTCGCGTCGATCCAGGCCCTGATGTCCGCCAGCACGCCGTCCTTGCCGGCGTCGTTCAGCAGGTCGTGGAAGTGCCCGTCGTAGAGCTTGAGTGTCTTGTCTTTCGACCCCGCCGTATCGAAGAAGAGCTGGCTGCCGGACGGCATCGTCGCCCTGTCGGCCGTACCATGCAGGATCAACACGGGCAGCGTGATGCGAGGGAATTCCCGCCGGAGGCGCTCGTTGGCGCGCACCAGGGCGGCCACGGTCTTCGCGGGTTGCACCTCGTTCAGCGTCAGCGGATCGCTGTTCAGGATGCGGACGGCGATCGGGTCGCGCGAGAAGTCCTCGTTCTTCAGCTTGAGTACCGGCAGTCGCGGCGCGAAGCGGCTCAAGACCTTGATGACGGCGAGAGCGGCATCGGGAGCCGGCACCTTGAATGCGAAACTTTCGCAGATCAGGCCCGCGATCTCAGCCTGGTGTTCGAGCGCATACGTGCAGGACACGACGCCGCCGGCGCTGTGTCCGAGCAGGAATACCGGCAGGCCCGGGTACCGCGATTTCGCGAGGGCGATCACCGCCGCGACGTCGGCGACGTACTGCGCCACGTCATCGACGTAATAGCGTGCGCCGTCCGACTTGCCGCGGCCGCGCAGGTCGAGCGCGAATGCCGCGAGTCCGGTCGCTGCGAACTGGCCGCCGGGCCACAGGTACTGGCCGCCGTGCGAATTGACGCCGTGGCAGATGACGACGACAGCACGGGGGCGACCGACCGGCGGGAAGGCGCGTACGTGGATCTCGATGCCGGCCGCGCTCGGGACCCGGTCTTCCACTGCACCACCAGCCGTCATGCGCGATTCCCCGTGCGCGGCCGGCGGGTGGCCGCGCAGGGATGATAACCCGTGCGGGTTTGCCCGGGCCCGGCCGCGGGTGCCCGGCTTCAGCCCGATCGTTCGAAAAGGATCTGTGCGTCGCCGAGCTGGCCCTCGGCGAAGCCCGCCTCGCAGTAGCAGAGGTAGAACTCCCAGAGACGGATGAAGGTCTCGGGGAAGCCCAGGGCGCGCACCCGACCGAGGTTGGCCTGGAAGTTTGCCCGCCAGTGCGCGAGGGTGGTCGCGTAGTGCAGGCCGATGTCCTCTAGCGCGAGGATGCGCAGGTCCGATGCCTCCGCCATGGCCGTTGCAAGCGCGCGGACCGAGGGAATGCAGGCGCCCGGGAACACGTAGCGTTTTATGAAATCGACCTCGTCACGCGCGCGCGCGTAGCGATGGTCGGCGATCGTGATGGATTGCACCATCATGCGCCCGCGCGGTGCGAGTCGCTGTGCAGCGCGGCGGAAGAACTCCCCGTACTGCCGGTGCCCGATCGCCTCGATCATCTCGATCGAGACCAGCTTGTCGAAGCGGCCGTCGAGGTCGCGATAGTCCTCGAGCAGCAGCGTCACACGATCGGCGAGGCCGGCGGCGCGCACGCGTTCGCGCGCCATCTCGTACTGGGACGGCGAGATCGTCGTCGTCGTGACCCGGCAGCCGTAGCGGCCGGCCGCGTGTATGGCAAAGCCTCCCCAGCCGGTGCCGATCTCGAGCACGTGGTCGCCGGGTCCGAGTGCGAGCGCGCGGCAGATGCGGTCGAGTTTGGCCGCCTGCGCTTGTGCAAGCGTCATCCCGGCCCGCTCGAAGAAGGCGCAGGAATACATCATCGACTCGTCGAGCATCAGCCGGAAGAAGTCGTTGCCGAGGTCGTAGTGCGCCGCAATGTTGCGCCGGCTCCCGGATCGCGAGTTGTGACGCAGCCAATGTGCGGCCCGCCGGAGCGGCGCCGAAAGCCAGGCGAGGCCGCCCTCCATCCCGTCCAGCGTCGTCTGGTTACGGAGCATCAGCCGCAACAGTGCGGTCAGGTCGCCGGTGCTCCAGCCCTCACGCAGGTATGACTCGGCGGCGCCGACGGAACCTCCGAAGGCCAGGTCCGCGTAGAAGGACGGGTCGTGCACGTTGATGGTTGCCTCGATGCCGGCCCCGGGACCGAAGGCGATCGTCCGGTGTCCCTCGCGGACCTGCAGCCTGCCTTCGCCGAGCCCCGCGAGTCGTGCAAGCACGCCTTCGCGCGCCGTCCGGCCGAGCAGGCCCGGTGGCGGCTCGACCTGCGACAGCTCGACCAGGGTGGTGTCGTTCACGCGATTTTCTCCGTTGTCCGGCTTGCAGGATGGGCGTGGAAAGGCACGCGCTTGGTCCAGAGCCGAAACGCCTGCCAGTAGATGCGGAAGACTGCGGCGAGTGAGCCGCAGGGCTGGCGCGCGAGCGCCGCAGCGAGGCTCGGGCCCGTGATCTCCCGGCGGCGCAGCGCCAGCGCCGCATCGAACAGTCGTTGGCCGCCGCGCAGGTTCTGCATGTGCACGGCGAGCGTCGCGGCGGGTTCCGTGAAGCGCCAGTCGTAGTCGATGTCCATCGGCATGAAGGGCGAAACGTGAAACGCCTTGGCGAGCCGGAAGCGAAGTGGGCCGCCGGCAGGCGCCTCCGTGTCCCTTCGCAGCACGTAGGCATGCCGCTCGTTCCAGGGCGTATTCGTGATCTCCGCGACGATCGTTTCGACGCGCGCATCGGCGGCGTCGTAGCAGTAATAGAAGCTGACAGGATTGAAGCAGAAACCAAAGTTGCGCAACTGGGCCAGCATCCGGATCGGGCCTGCGGGCCGGCAACCGGTATCTCGCGCGACGCGATTGCGCACGGCGTCGTCCAGCGAAATCCCGGGGTCGCCGAGGTAGTCGGCTCGCAGGAACCGCGCCGGCGCCGGCCGGCGGACGGACCAGAACCAGCGTCCGCGGAAGACTTCGTCCAGCTCCGCGAGGTCCAGCCAGCACAGGGTCAGCCCGTAGCTGAAATCATGCGCCACCGGCAGGTGCCGGCGGTGGCTAAGCCGACCGGTGTAGAGGGCGCTCTGCATGGTCCTGCTCGAAATGTGCAACCGCATCCTCGGCGCTCGCGACGCCGTCCTCATGGAAACCGTTCCGCCACCAGGCGCCGCAGAAATAGGTGCCGCGAACGCCGTTCAATTCGCGATGCCGTGCCTGGGCCGCGACCGACGCCAGCGTAAACACGGGATGATCGTAGTACATGCGCGCCAGCACCCGCGCGGGATCTATGGCATCGGCCCGGTTCAACGTGACGAGCAGCGGGACCGGCAGGTCGAGCCGCTGGAGGATGTTCATGTGATAAGTCAGCGCCACGGGGCCGGGCCGCCCCGGCAGCACGTGGTAGTTCCACGCCGCGTGCGCGAGACGCCGTCGCGGCAGCAGCCGGCTATCGGTGTGCAGCACGGCTTCGTTGCGCTGGAAGGGAATGGCGCCGAGTACCTCGCGCTCCGCAGCGCTGGGGTCCGCCAGCAGCCGCAGCGCCTGGTCGCTGTGACAGGCGAGAAAGACGGCGTCATACCGTTGCGCATCCTGGCCGCGCGGCTTGACCACGACTCCGGCCGGCAGGCGACGGATCGACTCGACCGGCGTGCCGGTCCGGATCCTGTGCCGGAAACCTGCCGTGAGGCGTTCGACGTAGCGTGCGGACCCGCCGGACACCGTTCGCCAGAGCGGCCGCTCGTTGACCGCGAGCATGCCGTGATTGTCCAGGAAGCGGATGAAGAATCGCGCCGGGAAGTCCAGCATCGAGGCCGGATCGGTCGACCAGATGGCGGCGCCCATCGGCAGTATGTAGTGTCGCCGGAAGGCCTGGCCGTAGCGGCCTGCATCCAGGTAGTCGCCGAGCGCCGTCTCTTGACCATCCTGCGCGAGCAACCTTGGCGCCTCGCGGTGAAAGCGCAGGATGTCGCGCAGCATGCCGAGAAAGGCCGGCCGCAGCAGGTTGCGGCGCTGCGCGAACAGCGTGTTCAGCGAGGTACCGTTGTACTCCAGGCGGGCTGTCTCGTCGCGCACCGAGAAGCTCATGCGGCTCGGCTGCGTCGGGACGCCGAGCGCGGCGAGGAGGGCGGTGAAGCGCGGGTAGGTCCGCTCGTTGTAGACGATGAAACCCGTGTCAACGGCAACGCGACGGCCGACGACCTCGATGTCGTGCGTGTGGCTGTGGCCGCCGACGTGCGATGCCGCCTCGAAGACGGTGATCTCGTGCGCGCCGTGCAGCCGCGCGGCGGCGACGTTGCCGGCGATGCCGGCGCCGACGATGGCGACCTTCACTGCGTCACCTTGGTCTGGCGCTTGCGGTGCGAGTCGCGGATGGCTTCGGGCACCGGCCGGAGGTCGCTTACGATGCCGAGTGTCGCCAGCAGGCGCAGCCCGTACCACGACAGGTCGATCTCCCACCAGTAGAAGCCCTGGCGGGCGGCCGCCGGGTAGCGGTGGTGGTTGTTGTGCCAGCCTTCGCCGAGGGTCAGCAGGGCTAGCCAGGGGTTGTTGCGCGAGCCGTCGCGCGTCGCGTAGCGGCGCGAGCCGAAGCGATGTGCGAAAGAGTTGATCGCAAAGGTCGAGTGCCAGAGCGCAACCGTCGAGATGCAGAACCCCCAGACGAGCAGCTGCCAGCCGTCGGTTCCGAGCCCGGGGGCCGCGCGCTCCAGCCAGGCACCCAAAGCGTAGAGGCCGAGCGCGAGCGCCACCGGCACGGCCGCGTCGTAGCGGTCGAGCCAGCGCAGCTCCGGAAAGCGCGCGAGGTCCGGGACGAGTGCGAGCCGGGTCGCGAAGTTCTCCCGCGCGAGGAACCAGCCGCAGTGGCTCCAGAGGAAACCATGCTCGATCGGCGAGTGGCAGTCGTCCGGCCGGTCGGCGTGTGTGTGGTGATGGCGGTGGTGCGCCGCCCACCACAACGGGCCGCGCTGCACCGCGCTTGCGCCGAGCAGGGCAAAGACGAACTGCGCCGCGCGCGACGTGCGGAATGCGCGGTGCGAGAAATAGCGGTGGTAGAAGGCGGTGATCGCGAACATGCGCACCACGAAGAGCAGCGCGGCGACGCCGACGGCCGTTCCGCTGACGCCGGTCGCGAATGCGCCGAGGCATGCCACGTGGATCGCAATGAACGGCAACACACGGGGCCAGTCGATGCGCCGGGGGTCCACGTCTGGCGACGACGGGGCGGCGGCTCCGCTGTCGATCCAGCGCCGAAGTGCGACGAGGGCACGCGAAGCGTTCACGGCGCCTCTTCCTCGCGCTGCGGGACCCTTTGCAGCTGCGCGACGTCGTAGCCCTGGCCCGCGACGAACTCCACCAGGCGGCGGTACTCCAGCTCCGGTATCACGGGCGAGCGTGCCATGATCCACACGTAGTCCCGCGCCTCCCGTCCGACGACCGTCAGCGCGTACTCCGGGTCGACATAGGCGATCCGGTAATCGGCCTTGATCGGCCAGACGAACTGCATGCCCCAGACCGCGTTGCCGCTGCCCGGGCGCACGAAGCCGCGCGGCGTATACCGCTTCGCGGGACCGTCAAAGCCGTCCTTGCGGAACGTGAAGGTGGTCTCGATCGTGCCGTCCTCGGCGAGGCGATAGGACTCGACGGCGCCGTGCGCGCCGCGCTCGATCCGGGTCGGGATGTTCGCGATGACGTACCAGTCGCCCATGAATCGCGCGAGATTCACGTCTTCGGCCAGCGCGAGCGGCGGATGTGCGTCCTCGCGGCAGGCGGCAAGCAGCAGGCCGGCCAGCAAGGCGAAGGGCAGGTAAGAGAGTGCGCGCATCACCGCAACTCGTACTGGAGCCGGCGGCCGCCGGCGGCAGGGGCCTCGAGCGCGATCCAGCGGCCATCCGCGTACCAAAGGTCGATCTCGAGCTCCGGGCCCCGGATGCGATGGCGTTCCGCCCGCACTTCACGACCCTGCACGCTGCGCAGCTCGGTGCCGAGAGCCGAGACGTCGACCGGCGTCAGCGCGCCTGTCTGGCTGTTCAGGAGCGCGGTCGATTCCAGGATGCGCGGGTCCCAGTAGGCGAAGCTCATGATGCAGCCCGCGTGGCGTGTGCTTCCATCGGCGCGCGACACGGCAAGGCCGTCGGCCCTGGTGCGTGCCTGGACCTCGGTCAACTTGCCGTTGGCTTCGGTGCGCGAGTCGAGTGCCACGAGGCAGCCGTCGCGCCAGCGTTCGACGGCTTCATGCTGGTAGCGGTAGAGACTGAAGGACAGGAGGCGCACGTCGAAGTCGGCCTCGCTGAGGAGCGTCCGTTCGGGTCCGCTGTCATCGAGCAGGTATCGATGCCGGCCGATCTCCCGCCCGTCTAGCAGCACGCGAAAATCCCATTCCCCCTTCGCAGCGAGGGCAGGTGCGGATCCCGCGACCAGCAGGACGATGGCGATGAGTGCTCGCATCAGGTTGCCCGGGGCGGCGCGGGAAAGAAGGCGTTGGTGCGCCGCACGTAGTCGCGGTACGCGGGCCGCCGATCGGCGATGTCCCGCTCCAGCAGCCCGACGCCGGAGACCTTGAGGAGCAGCACGGACATCAGCAGCGGCGAGAACACGGTCCACCAGCCGCCGGCGGACGCGGCGATCAGGTAGAAGCCCCACCAGACGCAGAACTCGCCGAAGTAGTTCGGGTGCCGGCTGTAGCGCCAGAGACCGCGATCCATGACGCCGCCCTTGCCTGCTGTCCCGGTGCGAAAGCGGGCGAGCTGCGTATCGGCAACGGCTTCCCAGGCGATGCCGAAAGCGGCGAGCGCCGCGCCCGCGAAGTCCAGGAGCCCAATCGGCTGCTGGCTTGCGACCGCCGCCGCCAGCGGCGCGGCAACCAGCCAGGCGAGCACGGTCTGCAGGCCGAATACGAGGTACAGGCTTTTCCAGGCGAATCCCGGTTCGTTGCGCGCGCGGATCGCGCGATAGCGGCGGTCCTCGGGCGCGTTCCAGTTGCGGACGGCGAGGAAAATCGCGAGTCGCAGTGCCCAAACGGTCGCGAGGCCGAGCGCTATCCAGCCGCGCGTTCCCGGGGTCGTGGCGAGTGCGCAGAGTACGGCGGCGAGCAGGATGAACAGCGACCAGAAAATGTCGATGAGTCCCGCGTTTGCGCGCGCCGTGGCAACGCCCCAGGCGAGCACGCCGAGCCCGAGCAGCGCGGGCAGGGCACCGAGCCAGGCGTGGACCGCCGTGCTCATCGGGGCGCGTACCCGTCGAAGCGCCGCGCCGCGAGAAAGAGGAGCGGGGTCATGACGGCCCAGCCGGCGGCGATCGCCGCGAGCGCCATGGCCGGCTCGGCGATTCCCACGGCACCAAGCTTGCCACCGGCGTAGTAGGCGAGCGGCGCTCCGACCGCGCCGAGGGCCGCGGCGAAGAGGAGTTGTCCGCGCAGCGCGCGCAGCGACACGTTGAGCGTCGTCGCAAAATTGGACCACAGCGCAACCATCCACACCGGTGCCATGCCGCCCGCAAGCATCCCGCCGTCGAAGCGCAGCCACCCGAGCTGGACCAGCGCGGTCTCGAACGAGGTGCCAATGGCCAGCGCCAGCAGCAGAAGCTTGAGTTCCTGCCAGGGCCTTCGCGCCTGCCACAGGTGCCATGCGGCGACCCCGGCGGCCGCCGTGACGCCTGCCCAGGGCAGGCCGTTCGCCGCGCCGAGCACGCCGGCGAACCAGCCGGCCTGGAACAGCAACAAATTGAGGAAAAAAATTGCGGGCGACATGGGCGGGTCCGGGTCAGCGCGCCGGGCGCTCGAACAGGGCGTGGCAGATCCACCATTCCTGTCCGCCGCGGAATCCAAACAGCTCCGCGCAGGCCATGAAGAAGATCCGCCAGCGCTGCATCCACTGTGCCGCGTGCGCCGGGCCGTAGGTCGCGGCGAGGATCGGCAGCACCTCGCTCCGGTGCGCATCGAGATTGTCGAGCCAGGCATTTGCCGTGCGCTCGTAGTGCCGGCCGTCCCAGCGCCAGCGCCCCCGCAGTTGCAGCCGGTCCTGGAATCGCGACGCCAGGTCGTCGGAAGGCATGATTCCGCCCGAGAAGAAATGCCGTCCCATCCAGTCGCCGGGTCCGCGGTCCTCGAAGGCGTAGGGGGTGGAGCGGTGGCAGAACACGTGCATGAAGAAGCGGCCGCCCGGTCGCAGCCAGCCATGCACGCGCCCGAACAACTGCCTCCAGTTGCGCATGTGCTCGAACATTTCCACGGAGACGACCCGGTCGAACGCTCCGTCCGTCGCGAAGTCGTTCATGTCGGCGGTCACGACCTCGACGTTCGCGAAGCCGCGCCGCGCGCATTCGCCCGTGATCCACTCGCGCTGCGAGCGTGAATTCGATACCGCGACGATGCGGCTCGCCGGCAGGTGCTCTGCCATCCAGAGCGTGAGCGATCCCCAGCCGCAGCCGAGCTCGAGGATCGACTGGCCATCAGCGAGTCCGGCGCGCTCTACGGTTGCCGCCAGTGCCGCGGCTTCCGCGGCCGCAAGGCTGCCCGTGCCGTCGGGCCAGTACGCGCAGCTGTACTTGCGGTGTGGTCCCAGCGCGAGCGCGAAAAACTCGGCCGGCACCTCGTAGTGTTGTTCGTTGGCGAGCCAGGGCAGCGGCGCGATCGGTCCGGCATCCATGGACTCGATGAATGCCTCGGTCCTGCGACAGGCCGATTCGGTGTCGCCTGCCTCGATCTCGGCGAGCCGGATGTCGCACAGGCGCCGGATGCCGGCGCGCACGACGGAGTCCGGAACCAGGCCCTGCTCGATCCATCCGAGTGCCGCGCGCGCGACCTGGCTCACGGGGTACTTGCCTCGCCCAACAACGTGCGCGCGATGAAGCGCACGCCATCTTCCAGCTGCAGTCCGAGCGGAATGGCGCCCGCGGCGGCGATGGCGGCGCGATGCCGCTCGGCCGTGCGGCCACCGACGAATACGGGCACCGGTACCGACCGCACGAGATCCGGCAGGGCGTTGCGCAGGAAGCCTGGATCGGGATCGACCGACGAGGAAAGGACCACCGCATCGCAGGCGGCGCGCTGGCAGGCGAGCTCAAGGTCCTCAACTGGCGTGTTTGCGCCGAGCAGGACGGACCTCATGCCCGCGTCGTGGGCTTCGAGCGCAAAAAGGAGCAGCCCTATCTCGTGCATTTCGCCGGGCGCACAGGCGCCGAGGAGCCTCGGCCCGCTGCCGTAGCGCATCCGGTGTTGCAGGCGCGCGCCCAGCTTGCTGCGCAGGTACATTGCGAAAAAATGCTCCTCCGCTATGCCCCCGGCAAGCGATTTCCAGCGCTCGCCGAGATGCACGAGGAGCGGCAGGTAAAGTTGCCGGGTCAGCTGCTCCGTGGGGTGCAGGGACAGGACTTCGTCGTGAATGCGGTCAAGTTCCGGCTCGTCGAAGCGCGCGATCGCAGCCGACATGCGTTCGCGAAATGCATGCCAGGGGCCCTGGTCGGTGGCGCCAGGCACGGGCTCCGCATCGAGGAGATCCTGCACCCGGCCGACGGGCACGCCGCGCTCCAGCAGCGACAGCACGCGGCGGATGCGTTCGACGTGGGCGTGCGTATAGAGGCGGTGGCCGCCCGCCGTGCGTTGCGGGCGCAGGAGGCCATAGCGACGCTCCCAGGCGCGCAATGTCATGGGTTTCACGCCGGTCAACGCGGCAATGCGGCGGATCGGCAGTTGCTCGACGGCATCTTGGGGCACATTCAGTCTCTTATAAAACGATACAAAGCTTATACAGACTGGCCTATCATTGCAATTACTTTGACAAATACTTATACAAGAACGTAACGCTTCAAGCAGCGAGCTGCGCCATGCCTGAATCCGCAATTTCCGCCCTCGTCTGGTTTCGCCGTGACCTGCGTTACCAGGACAACGCAGCGCTTTCAGATGCCCTGCGCGTTGCGGACGCCGTGCACTGCGTCTTCCTGTTCGACTCCGAAATCCTCGATCCGCTGCAGGCCTGCGATGCGCGCGTGACATTCATCTGGGACTCGGTGCGCGAGCTGAAGTCAGCCCTGGTCGCGCAGGGCGGCGACCTGCACGTGCTGCACGGGCGGGCGGAAACGCTGGTACCGCGCCTCGCGCGCCGGCTCGGCGTCTCGAGCGTGCACGCGGCCCGCGATTACGAGCCGGCGGCCATCCGGCGCGATGCCGCGGTTGAGGCGCGCCTCGCGCGCGCAGGTATCGCGTTTCGCGCGCGCAAGGACCAGGTGATCTTCGAGCTCGACGAGATCAGGACGCTGGGCGGCGGCTGGTTCTCGGTCTTTACGCCGTACCGCAGGAAATGGCTCGCGACCCTGACGGACGCGGACCTGCGTGCGCACCCGGTTTCGGGACTGCGCGGACGCCTTGCGGCTCGCCGTGCACCGCCGATGCCCCGGCTCGCCGCGCTCGGATTCCAGAGGGCCGAGCTGCCAGTGCCGGCCGGAATGTCAGGCGCCAACAGACTGTGGGCGGCGTTCAGGCGGCGGCTGCCGCGCTACGCGCGCGAGCGCGATTTTCCGGCGCTGGCCGCGACCTCGCGCCTCTCCGTGCACCTGCGCTTCGGAACCATTTCGATCCGTACGCTGGTCGCCGCTGCCCGCCGGTCCCGGAGTGCAGGCGCTGCCGTCTGGCTCAGCGAGCTGATCTGGCGCGATTTCTACTTTGCAATCCTTGCCGCGCGGCCCGACGTGGTCGACCATGCCTTTCGCCGTGAGTACGACCGGCTCGAGTGGACGCGCGACGAGCGGCTCTGGCGCGCCTGGTGCGAGGGCCGCACCGGCTACCCGATCGTCGATGCGGCGATGCGCGAGCTGAAAGCGCAGGGCACGCTGCACAACCGCCTGCGCATGGTCGTGGCGTCCTTTCTCGCCAAGGACCTCGGACTCGACTGGCGGCGCGGAGAGCGTCATTTCGCCGCCCGGCTCCTCGATTACGACCTCGCGGCAAATAACGGCGGCTGGCCATGGTCTGCCTCGACGGGCTGCGACGCACAGCCCTGGTTTCGCGTCTTCAATCCGGTGCGCCAGTCGGAGAGATTCGATCCTGCCGGCGACTACATCCGTCGCTGGCTTGCCGAACTCGCGAACGTACCGGTCGAATTCCTGCATGCACCCTGGGAAATGCCTGCGGATGTCCAGCGCGCCGCGCGCTGTCGGATCGGGCGCGACTACCCGGCGCCCGTCGTAGTCCATGAGGAAGCACGCCGCCGGACGCTTGCACGCTATGCTGCGGCAAGGCGTCCGCAGCAGGGCAGGGGATGAACGACGTCGAGTGGATGCGCCAGGCCATCGTGCTGGCGAGGCGCGCCGAAGCCATGGGCGAGGTGCCGGTCGGCGCGCTCGTCGTGCGCGAAGGCCAGGTGCTCGGCGAGGGCTGGAACCAGCCGATCGCAAGCCACGACCCGACGGCCCACGCGGAGATCCTGGCGCTGCGTGCCGCAGCGAAGGGCGCTTCCGACTACCGGCTCGGCGGCGCGACGCTCTACGTGACGCTCGAGCCGTGCCCGATGTGCGCGGCAGCCATCGCCCATGCTCGCATTGCCCGGCTCGTGTTCGGCGCCTGGGACCCGCGCCAGGGTGCGGCCGGCAGTGCCTTCAACCTCGTCGCCTCCGAGGCGATGAATCACCGAGTCGACGCCTTCGGCGGCGTGCTGTCCGATGAGTGCGGCGCGTTACTTCGCGGATTCTTCGCCGGGCGTCGCTGACGGCGGCTGCTCGTCCACCATCCAGCGCAGCAGTTCGGCGTAGGTCTGCACGTTGCGTACGAAGCCGACCGGCTCCCAGCCGCGGGCGTATCCGCGTTTCAACGTCGTGTAGTGACGCTCCTGCGCCAGCAGCGGCAGGTTGGCGCGCACATCCGGCCAGCGGTCGGGGTCCTGGCCGCGGCGCTCGGTGAGGATTCGCGCGTCCTCGAGGTGGCCATATCCCACGTTGTAGGCCGCGAGCGTCATCCAGGTGCGATCCGGATCCGGGATACGCTCCGGAATGGTCTTGCCGATCACGCGCAGGTAGCGCGCACCACCCAGGATGCTTTCGCGCGGGTCCTTGCGGTTGGCGACGCCGACCCTCCGGGCGGTTTCGGCGGTCAGCATCATGAGTCCCTCGACGCCGGTGGGTGAAACTGCAGTCGCGTCCCAGCGCGACTCCTGGTAGCCGATGGCCGCGAGCAGGCGCCAGTCGATCCCCGTTTCCGCGGCCGCTTCCTGGAACCAGGCCTGGTAGCGCGGCAGGCGCTCCCGGACGTAGGCAACGAAGCTGGCCGCATCGACCCGGTCGAAACGCACCAGCGCGCGGCGGTTGCGCTCGAGGATGTCGGCCAACCTGCCGTCCGCCTCGAGATCCGCGAAGAAGCGCCCGAGTTCGGGCAGCAGGTCCTGGCCATGCGGCGAGATCGCCCATGCGACGGCCTCCGATTCGGCGATCCTGAAGGCAGGCCGCAAGTCGGGGAAGAAGTGCCGGCCCAGGGAGAACTCGATGGAGTCGGCGACCGTGAGGTCCGCCTCGCCACGAGCGACGCGGCCGAGCAAGTCCAGTGCGTCGGCGCCGCGCACCTCGGTCCAGGCCAATTCCGGTACCTCGCTCGCCAGCTGTTCGAGTGCCGCCGCGTGGGTTGAATTGCGCTGCACCACGATGCGCCGCCCGGCCAGGTCCGCAGGCGCCTTTGGCAGGCGGTCCTGGAGGCGGTAGATGACGTACTGGTCGATGCGCTGGAAGACCGGGCCGAAGTGCACGCGCTCCGGGTGCGTGCCGTTCGTCACGATGCCGGCGGCGGCGACGTGCGCCCGGTTCCTCGCCACTGCGGCCATCGCCGCCGCCTGCAGGCGGACGACTTGCAGCTCGAGCCTGACGCCGAGGTGCTCGGCGAACGCGCGCGCGAGCTCGTACTCCGGGCCCTCGGGTCCGGCGGCGCCCTCGTAGTACGCCAGCGGGCTGCTCCGGGTCACGACCCGGATGGCACCCTGCGCGCGGATCTGCTCGAGGACGCCGGGCATCCGCGAACAGGTGCCGATCATGAGAGCCGACAGCAGGATCACCGGGATGCCGAAGCGGTTGCGGAGTGCCCGCCAGGGCGATGTGGCGGGCGCGGTTTCCGGCTGCATTCATGTAGAATAACGGTTCCGGATCGGCCCGCTATGATGGCTACCGGAATCCTGCACGGAGAGGTACCGAAGCGGTCATAACGGCACCGACTCGAAATCGGTTGAGGGCATTACGCCCTACGTGGGTTCGAATCCCACCCTCTCCGCCAATCCCGGCCCGCGCCCTGGGATTGGCGGCAAGGTGTGAGTGGACGAGCGCTAAACTGTTGCTTCTCGCATGGCCGCTCCGACTGCCCTTGACCAGGCGGAGGCCGAGGCGCCTCCACGCGAAACCTCGCTGTTGCGCTGGGTCTGGCGGACCTACGTCCGAAACGCGCTCATCCCTCTTCTGGTCGTCGAACTCCTGCTGGTCGCCGTCTACCTGACGAGCCATGCCTGGTCGCTGCGCAGGAACGTGGCGGCCCTGACCGAGGTGGCGAGGCAGGAACTGGCGCGCATCGCCGACGACGAGGCGAATGTCATCGAGCAGCAGCTCGGTACGGTGTCCGCCCTCACGGAAGTGCTGCGCCGCCAGGCGACGACGGCGCTTTCGGCGCCGGCGCCGCGCTCCAGGGACCGGGAGCGGCTGCGACTGCAGCCGACCGGCGCGCTGACGACCTGGTACGACGACGGCGGCGCGGCGGTCTACTGGTCGGCGCTGACGGAAAAGGGGCCGGCCGATTTTGCGAGGCTCGAGCGCCTGGCATCGGTCGACTCGCTGCTGCGTGATATCACGCTTTCGAACTCGCTGATCGTGCAGGCCTACCTGAACACGCACGATTCGCTCAACCGAATCTGGCCCTGGATCGATGCGGCCGCCGTCTATGACCCGCGGATGCGCATTCCCGACTTCAACTTCTACTACGAAGCCGACGCGACCCATAACCCGTCACGCTCCGTCGTGTGGACCGACGCCTATGTAGACCCGGCAGGCCAGGGCTGGCTCGTGTCGGCCATTGCCCCGGTGCATCGCCGGGACTTTCTCGAGGCAGTGGTCGGCACCGACGTCACCGTCGACCGGATCGTCGCGAACGTGCTGGGCCGGGAGATCCCCTGGCAGGGGTTCCTGATCCTGATCGGCAAGTCGGGCACGCTGCTGGCGCTGCCGCCGGAGGGCGAGCGGCTCTTCAACCTGCGCGAACTCAAGGCGCACGAATACCGCGACGCGATCCGCGCGGATACTTTCAAGCCGGAAGAATTCAACGTATTCCAGCGTGCCGATTTTGCGGACATCGGGCGGCTGCTCGGGGCGCAGCCGTCGGGCAGCGCCAGGCTCGAGGGTCCGGAGCCGCTGCTGGTTGCCTGGCAGACGATACCTTCCGCCGGGTGGAAGCTCATGAGCCTTGCGTCCGAGGAGGCGGTGCTCGGCCCGTCGCGCACGCTGAGCCGGGACCTCGCCACGGTCGGCTGGGTGATGCTCGCGGGACTCGTCGGCTTCTATGTCGTTTTCTTCACATTCCTGTACCGACGCGCACGGTATGTCAGCCGCTCGATCGCGGAGCCGCTCACGCAGATCGAGCGCATGGCGCATCGAATTGCCTTGGGCGAGTACGAGCAGGCTGCGCCGGCCTTCGGCGTCAGCGAATTCCGCCACACCGTCGGCGAACTGCAGCGCATGGGAAGGCTGCTGGGCGAGTCCAACAGCGCACGCGCCGACGCGGAGTCGCGTCTCACCGAGCGCAACGAAGAACTCACGACGATCCTCAGCCTGTCGCCGGACGGCATCGTCTCCTTTGATTCGATGGGCTGGGTGACCGAAACGAATCCGGCCTTCCTCGCCATGACAGGGTGGACGCGCGAAGCCCTGATCGGCCTGGCGCGCGCGCAATTCTGGGCCAAGCTCGGCGAGCTCGGCAGCTGTCCAGAGCCGCAACACGGGGCCGCGACTTCGCTCCGCCTTCAGCGTCCCCGGCCCGCGGTGCTCGAATGCCGGGTCGTCGGACCGCCCGCGGGCGCGCAGGTCGCCTACTTCCGGGACGTCACCCGCGCCGACGAACTCGACCGCGCCAAGAGCCAGTTCGTTGCAACCGCGGCCCACGAGCTGCGCACGCCGATCGCCGTCATCACGGGATACGCCGAGCTGCTGCAGGCGACCGACCCGCCTGCCGGACAACGCGGCGAAATTCTCGCGACCATGCGCCGGCACGGCGACCAGATCACCGGCATCGTGAGCGAGCTGCTCGACCTCGCGCGCATCGAGGCGCGCGCAGGCCGGGACTTCACGATGATCCGCCAGCCGCTCGGGCCCGCAGTAAGGCAATTCATCGACTCCTTCCGCGTCGGCGAGTACGCGCGCGTGCCGACGCTCGAAGGCGAGATCGGCGATGCCGAGGTTTTCGTGGACGCTGACAAGTTCTGCCAGGCGCTGAGCAACGTGATCGCGAATGCCTGCAAGTACTCGCCGCCCGGCGAGCCGATCGCGGTGCGCCTGGTCGCGACCGCAGACGAAGTCGGCGTCAGCGTCCGGGACCGCGGCGAGGGCATGGACGAGGAGACCCAGCGCCGTATCTTCGAGCGCTTCTACCGCGCGGAGTCGTCGGCGGCCACGGCGGGCACAGGGCTCGGCATGAGCATCGTCAAGGAGATCATCGACATCCACGGCGGTCGCATCGAGATCGAGAGCGCGCCGGGCGAGGGGACTGCCGTGACGCTGTGGCTGCCGCGCGCGGCGCCAAGCGGTTGACGCTGCCGGAGGCCAACCGTACGATGCCCGGCCCGACGATTTCCATGGTGGCTCGCGTCGGTTCCTCCGCGACGATCAGCCGTGAACCCCGCCAGGTCCGGAAGGAAGCAACGGTAGCGGCGGCATCGGGTGCCGGAGGGGTGCTGGCGCGGGCCGCCTCCCTGTCGTCCCAGGATGCGCGATGATGGCAGCCCGGAGGAAGCGGACTCGATGAGCTACCTCGTACTCGCGCGCAAGTGGCGCCCACGGAATTTCGCGGAACTCGTCGGCCAGGAACACGTGCGCCAGGCGCTCGTGAACGCCCTCGATTCAGGCCGCATCCACCACGCTTTCCTGTTCACCGGCACGCGCGGGGTCGGCAAGACCACGATTGCACGCATCCTCGCGCGTGCACTCAACTGCGAGCGGGGTGTCAGCTCTTCGCCCTGCGGCGAATGCGCGGCGTGCCGGGAGATCGACGAGGGCCGCTTCGTGGACCTCATCGAGGTCGACGCCGCATCCCGCACCAAGGTCGACGACACGCGCGAGCTGCTCGAGAACGTGCAGTACCTGCCGACCCGCGGGCGCTACAAGGTCTACCTGATCGACGAAGTGCACATGCTGTCGGCCCATTCATTCAATGCGCTGCTGAAGACGCTCGAGGAGCCGCCGCCGCACGTCAAGTTCCTGCTCGCGACCACCGACCCGCAGAAACTGCCGGTGACCGTGCTGTCCCGCTGCCTGCAATTCAACCTGAAGCGGCTGCCGTCCTCGCTGATCGCGGCGCGCATGCAGCAGATCCTTGCGGCCGAGGGCGCCGCCTTCGAGGGGCCTGCCGTCGCGCTGCTCGCGCGCGCCGCGGATGGCAGCCTGCGCGACGCGCTGTCGCTTCTTGACCAGATGCTGGCCTTCGGCGGAGGTCGGGTGATCGAATCCGACGCGCGTTCGATGCTCGGCACCGTCGATCGCCTGCAGGTACTTCGGCTTGCCGAGCGCCTTGCGGAACGCGACGCAAAAGCGCTGTTTGAAAGCATTGCGGCAATCGACGAATTCGCTCCCGACTACGGGCAGCTGCTCGACGAGCTCGCCGCCCTGCTGCAGAAGGTCGCCCTGCGCCAGGCGGTGCCGGATCTCGGCGAGGACGAGGCCTGGCCGACCGAGTCGCTGGCGGCGCTCGCCGCGCGGCTGCCGCCGGAGGACATTCAACTGGCCTACCAGTTCGCCATCCTCGGCCGACGCGACCTGGAGCATGCGCCGGATCCTCGCACGGGTTTCGAGATGACCTTGCTCAGGATCCTCGCGTTCCGTCCGGCAGGAGCGAAGGGGGAATCGGGGCGGCAGGTGGAAGCTCCCGAGGTCCCGGCGGTGCCCGCGGCCCTGGCCAAGGCGAAGGCCGCCAGTCAACCGCCGGGCGGAGAGGGCGACTGGCCTTCGCTCCTGGCGCGGCTGGAGCTCAAGGGCCCGGCCCGGCAGCTCGCGGGCAATTGCCAGCTCGTCGCGCGCACCGGCAACCATTTCCGGTTCCTGCTCGACGAGCGTGCCGGCAGCCTGCACACGCGCCAGCTCGAGGACCGCTTCGCGCAGGCCCTGCGCCAGCTCGTGGGCGATGCGGCGACACTGGAAATCGAACGGGGCGGCGCGGGGGACACACCGGCGCGCCGTGAAGAACAGGCCCGCGACGAGCGCCTCGAATCGGCCCGTGCGGCGCTCGAGCGCGACCCGAACGTGCAGACGCTGCGCGAGCGGTTTGGCGCGGTGCTGCAGCCGGAATCCATCAAGCCCGTAGGTTAAGATGCCGTCATGAAACCGAATCTCGGACAGCTCATGCGCCAGGCGCAGCAGCTCCAGGCGAACATGCAGAAGGCCCAGGAACAGCTCGGGACCCTGGAGGTCACCGGCGAAGCGGGCGGGGGCATGGTCAAGGTCGTCATGAACGGGCGCCACGAAGTGCGCCGCGTCGAGATCGATCCCACCGTCGCAGGCTCTGACCGGGAGATGCTCGAGGACCTCGTGGCCGCGGCCTGCAACGACGCAACCCGGCGCGTGAGCGAGGCGGTCCAGCAGCACATGTCCGGCGCGATGGGCGGAATGCAGCTGCCGCCGGGCATGAAACTGCCGTTCTGACGGCCGGGATGAAGTACTCGCCAGGACTCGCCCGCCTCATCGAGGCCCTGCGCGTGCTGCCGGGCGTCGGCCCGAAGTCCGCCCAGCGCATGGCCTTTCACCTGCTCGAACGCAACCGCGACGGCGGACGCGCGCTGGCGCGCGCGCTCGAGGACGCGGCGGCGAGCGT
>Ga0105107_10000988_pt1 | contig 18501 bp, 13 predicted proteins | sample PPLLaktember2015_6_FD_79335 | JGI IMG/M metagenome (GOLD analysis project Ga0105107, IMG submission 79335) | Freshwater sediment microbial communities from Prairie Pothole Lake near Jamestown, North Dakota, USA - PPLs Lake P8 Core (1) Depth... | ecosystem: Environmental > Aquatic > Freshwater >... | reverse complement strand
CCACATGCCGGCGATCGGCGTGTCGTCGGACATGCCGAGGGAGCCGAGGCACTGGATGGCGCGGTCGAGCACCTGCATCAGCATGTTCGGCACCACCACCTTGATCATCGAGATCTCCTGGCGCGCCGCCTTCTTGCCGTACTTGTCCATCTTCCAGGCGGCGTACAGGGTGAGCAGCCGCGCCTGATCGATCTCCATGCGCGAGGTCGCGACCCACTCCTGCACGAACTGCTTTTCACCGAGCGGGCCGCCGAACGCGACGCGCGTGTTGGCGTGACGGCACATGATCTCGAAGGCGCGCTCGGCCATGCCGATCGCGCGCATGCAGTGGTGGATGCGCCCGGGGCCGAGGCGGGCCTGGGCGATCATGAAGCCGCCGTTCTCGGGGCCGAGGCAGTTCGTCACCGGGACGCGGCAGTTCTCGTAGCGGATCTCGCAGTGCCCGCCGCCGCCGGCGTGGCCCATCACCGAGACCGCGCGGATCAGGTTGAACCCGGGCGTGTCGGTCGGGACGATGATCTGGCTCTGGCGCTCGTGAGGCGGCGCCTTGGGGTTGGTCGCGGCCATCACGATGGCGAAACGCGCGCCGGCGGCGCCCGAGGTGAACCATTTGTGGCCGTTGATGACGTAGTGGTCGCCGTCGCGGTCGGCGCGCGTCTGGAGGCCGGTCGGGTCGGCGCCGGAGACCTCGGGCTCGGTCATCGAGAAGCAGGAGCGGACTTCGCCCTCGAGCAGCGGCTTCAGCCAGCGCTCCTTCTGCTCGGGGGTGCCGAACTCGGCCAGGATCTCGGCGTTGCCGGTATCGGGCGCAGCGCAGTTGAAGACGCGCGGGGCGATCGGGCTGCGGCCCATGATCTCGCAGAGCGGCGTGTACTCGAGATTGCTGAGGCCGGGCGCCCACTCCTTGTCCGGCAGGAACAGGTTCCAGAGGCCGAGGCCCTTCGCCTTGGCGCGCAGCTCCTTCATGATGGGCGGCTCGCAGTGCGGGTCCCCGGAAGCCTCGACCTGCTCGTGGTAGGTGCGCTCGTTCGGGTAGACCAGCTCGTCCATGAAGCGCAGGAGCTGCTCCTCGATCATGCGGGTCCGGTCGCTGATCTCGAACATCGGGGGGTCTCCTCTGCTGGCTGCGGTCTCGGGTGCCGGGCGCGTCAGGGAATCACGCTGACCTTGATCGCGCCACCTTTGCGGTCGGCCGCCAGCTCGAAGGCGCGGGAGGCTTCGGCGAGCGGCACGGCGTGGGTGGCGAGCCGGGCGGCGCGTTCGCGCTCGGCGGAGAGTAGCGCGGTGGCGCTCGCGAAGTCCGGCCGCCCGTCGCCGCGGCCGTAGCAGTAGGACCAGGCGAGGGTCGCTTCCTTGAGCAGCAGGGGCAGGGTTTCGAGGCGGACCGGCGCCAGGAACACGCCCACGACGGAGACGCGGCCCGCGGGGCGCACGGCCGCGGCGGCGGCGGTCAGCGTGTCGGCGCCGCCGCCGACGGTCTCGACCACGAGGTCGAACGGGGTGGCGCGCGACGCGAGCGCGAGCTCGGAGGGCGTCGCCTCGCCCTCGCTCAGCACGCGCGTGGCGCCGAAGTCGCGCGCCAGGGCCGCCTGGGCCGGATGGCGCGCGCTGATCCACACTTCGCCAGCGCCCTGCGCGCGGGCGGCGAGGATGCCGAGCAGGCCCAGGGTGCCGGCGCCCAGCACGAGCACGCGCTCTCCGCCCGTGCAGCCGCCGCGCAGCAAGGCTCTCACCATCACCGCGGTGGGCTCGGCGAGGGCGGCGACGCGCGGATCGAGGTCGGCGGGAACCGGGAAGGCGCGCTCGGCCGACACCACGGCGTACTCGGCGAAGCCGCCATGGGCGTGGACGCCGAGCAGCTCGCCGCTGGTGCAGAGGGCGTCGAGGCCGCGCCGGCAGGGGTCGCAGCGGCCGCAGCTCCGCAGCGGCTCGACGGCGACGGCGTCTCCCGGCGCGAGGCCCGCCACTCCTGCGCCGAGCGCGTCGATCGTGCCCGCGAACTCGTGGCCCGGCGCGAGGCCGGGCCGCACGAAGCCTGCGCTGCGCAGGTGGAGGTCGCTGCCGCAGATCCCGCAGGCGCGCACCCGGACGCGCACCTCGCCGGGGCCCGGCTCGGGCCGCGGCAGCTCGGCGCTCAGCAGCGCTCCGCCGTCGCCCCAGACTGCCGCGCGCATCGTCGCCATCGCCGGCGAGGGTATCGCACGGCGAGTTTCTAAAGTTTCAGGCCAGACCCCTTTCTGAAGTCGAGGTCGGCGGGGGAGGTGAGGGGGAGGGAGCAGGTGGTGCCGCGGCAGAGGTAGGCGGTGGGGCGGCTCGCGACGGGGTCGCGGCCGCGGAGCCAGGAGGGGTCGAGGGCGGGCGGGGCGCTTCCCGGGGCGGCGACGATCACGGCGTCCTCGGGAGCGAGGACGAGGCGGGCCCGCCGCGCGAGGGCCTCGGTGGCGGGGTCGGCGGGGTCGCCGACGATCACCGCGCTGGCGAGGCCGCGCTCCGCCGCGGCGGCGGCGCGCAGCAGCGTCGGGTAGCCGAGGGCGGCGCGCTCCAGGGCGAAGGCGTGGCTGCGGATCACGCGCTCCGCGATGCGGCGCAGCTCGCCGCGGCCCGAGAGCTCGGCCGCTCGCAGCAACCCGAGCACCGCGAGGCCGGCGGAGTGGGGGGTGGCGCCGTCGTGGTCCGAGCGCGGGCGGTGCACGAGCCGCTCGCCGTCGCCCGGCGTGAGGAACAGGTCGCCCTCGTCGGCGTCGTAGAAGTGATCGGCGATCTCGCCGGCGAGGGCGAGCGCCTCGGGGAGCCAGCGCTCGCCGGCGCCGGCGCGATGGAGGTCGAGGAACGCGGCCAGCATCGCCGCGACGTCGTCGAGGAACGCGCGCTGCTTGGCGCGGCCCTCGGCGAAGACGCGCAGCAGGCGCCCTTCGCCGTCGCGCAGCTTCTCTCGCGCGAACTCCGCGGCGGCGACGGCGTCGCCGAGCAGCGCGGCGTCGCCGAGGAGCGCGCCGGCGTGGGCGAGCCCCGAGATGGCGAGGCCGTTCCAGGCGGCGAGGCGCTTGGTGTCGGTGCCGGGCGCGACGCGCTTGGCGCGCGCCGCGAAGAGCTCGGCGCGCTCGGCGGCGTGCTCGGAGCGCGGCGCCCGCGCGACATCCCAGAGCACGCTGGCGCCGTGCTCGAAGTTGCCGGCGGGCGTCACCCCGTAGGCCGCGCAGAAGGCGTCGCCGCGCGCGTCGCCCAGCACCTGGCGCACCTCCGCGGGGGTCCACACGTAGAACTTGCCCTCGACGCCCTCGCTGTCCGCGTCCTGGCTGGCGTAGAAGCCGCCCTCGGCGCCGCGCATCTCGCGGCGCAGCCATTCGGCCGTCTCGCGAATCGGCCAGAGCAGGTCGTCGTCGGAGGCGCCGGTCCGGCGCCACACCTCGGCGTAGACGCGCAGCAGCTGACCCTGGTCGTAGAGCATCTTCTCGAAGTGAGGGACGCCCCAGTGGTCGTCCACGCAGTAACGGTGGAAGCCGCCGCCGAGCTGGTCGTAGAGGCCGCGGCGCGCCATCTCGCGGCAGCTGAAGGTCAGGAACTCGAGAGCCGGCGCGGCCTCGCCGGCGGGCAGCACGTCCGCCGCCGCGAGCAGCAGCTCGAGGTTGGGGGAGGTCGGGAACTTCGGCCCGCCGCCGAAGCCGCCGTGCTCGAGGTCGGCGCGGCCGAGCAGCTCGCGCGCCGCGGCCGCGAGGGCCTCGGCACCCGGGACCTCGCGCGCCACGCCGACCGGGCGCGCGCGCAGCGCCTGCAGGATCTGCCCCGAGGTCTGGTCGACCTCCGCGCGCTGCTCCCGATAGGCGCGCGCGACCGCCCGCAGCACGTCCCGAAAGGCCGGCAGGCCGTGGCGGGCCTCGGGAGGAAAGTAGGTGCCGCCGTAGAAGGGCCGCCCGTCCGGGGCGCAGAACACGGTGAGGGGCCAGCCGCCGTGCCCGTGGAGACGCACCACGGTGTCCATGTAGAGCTGATCGACGTCCGGCCGCTCCTCCCGGTCGACCTTCACGTTGACGAACAGCTCGTTCATCAGCGCGGCGGTCGCCGCGTCCTCGAAGGACTCGCGCTCCATCACGTGGCACCAGTGGCAGGCGCTGTAGCCGATCGAGACGAGCAGCGGCTTGTCCTCGCGCTTCGCGCGCTGCAGCGCTTCCTCGCCCCAGGGGTGCCAGTCCACCGGGTTGCGCATGTGCTGACGCAGGTAGGCGCTCGTCTCGGCGGAGAGTCGGTTCAGGTTCATGGAATGGGAGTCGCTTCCAGACACGCAGGCGAAGGTAGCGGGTGCGGGGGCGGGCCCCCCGGTGGATTCCGTATCCTCCCGGTTCCCATGCGCGAGGTCGTCCTCCAGCCGGGGCGCGACCGCTCGGTCCGCCGCCGGCATCCCTGGATCCTCTCGGGCTCCGTGGCCCGCGAGCCCGGCGCGTCCGCGCACGGCGACCTCGTGCGCGTCCGCTCGGCGGAGGGCGAGGTGCTGGGACACGGCGACTACTCGCCGAGCTCGCAGCTCCGCGTGCGCCTCGTGGCCTTCGGCAAGGACGAGCCGGCGCCGGACTGGCTGGAGCAGCGCCTCGCCGAGGCGCTCGCCCGGCGCGGCTCCGATCCGCTGCTGCGCGGGACCGACGCCGTCCGCCTGGCCAACGCGGAGGGCGACGGACTGCCGGGCCTCGTCGTCGATCGCTACGCGGACGTCTGCGTGGTGCGCGCCTCGACGGCGGCGATGGCGGCGCGGCGGGACGCGGTGGTGCGCTGGCTCGAGGCCGCGGGCGGAGCGCGCGGGGTGGTGGCCCGCGACGACGCGAGCGCGGCGCGCCGCGAGGGGTTCGTCCCCGCCGACGGACTGCTCGCGGGAGCGCTCCCGGCGGGCCCCGTCGAGATCCGCGAGCAGGGGCGGCTCTACGAAGTGGACGTGCTGCGCGGTCAGAAGACCGGCTTCTACCTCGATCAGCGCGACGCGCGCAGCCGGGTCGAAGCCCTCGCCGAAGGGCGCCGCGTCCTCGACCTCTTCTGCTTCACCGGCGGCTTCGCCGCCGCGGCGGCCCGCGGTGGCGCCGCCTCGCTGACGCTCGTGGACTCGTCGGAGCCGGCCCTCGCCGCCGCGCGCCGCCACGTCGAGCGCAACCAGCGCGCGCCCGGGCTCCCCGCGCGCTTCGTGCATGGCGATGCCTTCGAGGCTGCCCGCAGCCTCGGCGAGCGCTTCGACCTCGTCGTCGTCGATCCTCCGCCTCTCGCGCGGCGCAGCGCCGACGTGCCGCGCGCCGCGCGCGCCTACAAGGACGTCCTGCTCCACGCGCTCCGCGCGGCGGCGCCGGGGGCCTGGCTGCTGTTCTTCCGCTGCTCCCACCACGTGTCCGCGGACCTGCTGCGCAAGATCGCCTTCGGCGCCTCCCTCGACGCGGGCCGCCCGCTGCAGGTGGCGGGCGACTTCACGGCGCCGTCCGATCATCCGGTGTCGCTCGACCATCCCGAGGGCGATTACCTGAGCGGCCTGCTGCTCCGGGCATGAGCGCGTCGGCTCCCGAGCCCGTCGCCGCTGCGCTCGCCCGGGCGCGACGCTTTCTGGAAGCGCGGGACGCCGCACGCGAGGCGCGCTACGTCGGCGCGCTGCTCGGGGACGCGCCGCGCGAGGCGCTGCGCGCGGAGGCCGCGGCCGAGCAGGCCCCGAGCGGGGCCCTGGCGCCGCTCCTCACCGGCGACGCGCCCGGGCCGGGCGCCGCGAGTACAGCGGACGCCCTCGGCTGGCTGATCGGCCTCGGCTTCACGGAGGGCCCGGTCGTCGACGCCGCCGTCGCCTGGCTGGCGCGCGCGCAGGCCGCCGACGGAGGCTGGAGAGACGCCGCCGCTCCGGACGAGGAAGCGCGCCTCGCGCTCAGCGCGTCGCTGTGCGGCTGGCTCGTACGCTGCCCGACGGCGCGGCTCGCGCCGCTGCGTCGCGCGGCGACGCATCTTGCGGCGCACTGGTCGCGCGAGCGCGTCCAGGGCGGAAGCTACCCGCTGATCGCAGGCTACCTGCAGGCTTTCACCGGCGTCCCCGCCGATCTCGAGGAGGCCGACGAGGCGCTGCAGTGGTGCGGGCGCGAGCTCGAGCGCGGCTTCCGCAGCGGCGCGTTCGACGCGGCCCAGGTGGGCGCCGTCTTCGCGCGCTGCGGCGCCCGGGCGCTGCCGGGGGGGCGGCTCGGCGCGGCCGAGATCTCGAGCCAGCTGCTCGCGGCGCAGGCCGCGGACGGCGGCTTCGGCGCCGAGCCCGGCCGCGTGCGCGCCACCTGCGAGGCCGCCCTCGCGCTGCGCCAGCTCGGCTAGCATCCGCCGCCATGCTGAACCTGGCCGCCATCCACGAAGCCATCGCCGCTGCGGTGCCGGAGCGCGAGTGCATCGTCTTCCGCGAGCGGCGCCTCTCCTGGGCGCAGGTGACGGACCGCACGCGCCGTCTCGCCGAGGTGCTGCGCCGCCACGGGCTCGGCTGCCGCCGCGAGCGCGCGGACCTCGCCGGTCACGAGTCGGGACAGGACCACGTGGCCCTCTACCTCTACAACGGCAACGAGTACCTCGAGGGTATGCTCGGCGCCTTCAAGGCGCGCGCGGCCCCGTTCAACGTCAACTGGCGCTACACCGGCGAAGAGCTGCTCTACCTGTTCCGCGACGCCGAGGCCCGCGCCGTGATCTACCACGCGCGCTTCGCGCCGGTGCTGGCGCAGCTACGCCCGCAGCTCCCGGACGTCGCGCTGTGGCTGCAGGTCGCCGACGAGTCCGGCGAGCCGCTGTTGCCGGGCGCCCTCGACTACGAGGCGGCGCTGGCCGCCGCCGAGCCGGCGCCTCCGGTCGGACTCTCGCCGGACGACCTCTACATCCTCTACACCGGCGGCACCACCGGCATGCCGAAGGGCGTGCTCTGGCGCCAGGAGGACGTGTTCCGCGCGGCGCTGGCGCCGCGCAGCACGCCCGCCACCCTCGAGGCGCTGGTGGCGCGGGCGCGCCTGCGGCCGGGACCGCGCGCCCTGCCGGCGCCCCCCTTCATGCACGGGGCCGCGCACTGGGTGGCCTTCAGCATGTGGCACGTCGGCGGGACGATCGTGGTCCAGTCGCAGGTCGAGCGCCTCGATCCCCACGACATCTGGGCGACGGTCGAGCGCGAGCGCGTCGAGGCGCTCACCATCGTGGGCGACGCCTTCGCGGGGCCGCTGCTCGACGCCCTCGCCGAGCGGTCCTACGACCTCTCCTCGCTCCGTCTGATCACGACGGGCGGCGCCTTCACCAGCGCCCATCGCAAGGCCGAGCTGCTGAGGCGGCTGCCCGGCGTGCGCCTGCTCGACGCCCTCGGCTCCTCCGAGAGCGGCCAGCAGGCCTCGCAGGTGACCCGCTCGGGCGACGCCGCGACGACGGGCGACTTCCTGCTGGCCGACGACAACACCGTCCTCGACGACGCGCTCGCCGCCGAGCTTCCGGCCGGGAGCGGCCTCGAAGGCTGGCTGGCGCGCCGCGGCCACGTGCCGCTCGGCTACTACCGCGATCCGGAGAAGACGGCGCGGACGTTCCCCGTGGTGGGCGGCGTCCGCTACTCGGTGCCGGGCGACCGTGCGGTCGCCGAGCCGGGCGGGCGCCTGCGCCTGCTGGGGCGCGCCAGCGTCATCATCAACACGGGCGGCGAGAAGGTGTTCGCCGAAGAGGTCGAGCACGCGCTGAAGCATCACCCCGCGGTGCGCGATGCCGTGGTCGTCGGCACGCCCCACGAGCGCTTCGGCCAGCAGGTGACGGCGGTGGTCGAGCTGCGTCCCGGCGCCGCCGCGACGGAGGAGGCGCTGCGCGCCACCGTGCGCGAGCACCTCGCCGCCTACAAGCTGCCGCGCGAGTTCGTGTTCGTGAGCCAGGTGCTGCGGGCGCCGAGCGGAAAGGCGGACTACCGCTGGGCGGCCGACACGGCGAAGGCGGGGCTCAGCTCCCGAGGGCGGCCTTGAAGGCGCGGATGCGCTTCGCGTTGGCGCCGACGTCGCCCTGGCCGACCCGCGACTTCGAGCGGACGTCGACCCGGCTGCCGCCCTCGGCGGGCCGCACACGCACGGCCACGTCGTCGACGAAGCGGAACAACCCCGACACCTCGCGCGCCTCGAGGCGGCCTTCGCCGCCCTCGTTCTGGGGGGGGCGCACCTCGGCCACCTGCCAGCCGAGCGACTCGGCGGCGCGCCGCGCACGCTCCAGCGCCTCGCCCGGCGGAGCGGCGAGCGTGATCGGCGCGAGGTCGGGATAGGCCGCGCGCTGCTGCGCGGCGAAGTCGGCCGGGTACGACATGTCGCGCCCGGCGTTGTCGGGGTCCGAGAGCGCGAGCTCGAAGGCCGGCGGGTCGTCGGGGCTCGTGGTGATGTCGTTGATGCGCGGCAGGCCGCGACCCGCCGAGCCCGCCTGGACCACCGCCGCCAGCACGGCCGTGCCCGTCGCGAAGCCCAGCCAGGCGAGCCCGCGCCCGGTCTTCTGCGAGTCGGCCCGCGTGCGCGCGAAGCCGATCAGCCCGAAGACGGTGGCGAGCAGCGCCTCCAGCGCGCCGACCAGGAACAGGTAGAAGCCGGTTATCGGGCGCACCGCCCCTAGATTGGCGAGCGCCGGGCCGAGCAGGGCGTCGACGACGGCGAGCACGCCGAGCACCGCGGCAGCGAACGCCGAGCGCGAGCGACGGGTGGCCATGGACCCTCCAGGTCGCGCGAGCCGGAACGCCCGCGCGGCCGCCACGATACCACGGGCTCCGGGGGCCCTGTGATAGATTCGCGCGCGAAGGAGAGGCGCCGTGTCCGATCTCGTGCTGCTGGAGCGCCGGGGCCCCGTCGCGCTGTTGACGCTGAACCGCCCCGACGTACTGAACGCGCTGAGTCGCGCTTTGCTGGAGGCGCTGCGTGACACCGTTCGGAGTCTGCACGGAGACGCCGGCGTTCGCGCGCTGGTGCTGACGGGCGCCGGGCGGGCCTTCGCGGCGGGGGCCGACATCGCCGAGATGCGGCGCATGACGCCGCTCGAGGGCGAGGCCTTCAGCCGTCTCGGGCACGAGGCGCTGGCGGCGCTCGAGGCGCTTCCCGTGCCGACCCTCGCCGCGGTGAACGGCTTCGCGCTCGGCGGCGGCTGCGAGCTGGCCTGCGCCTGCGACTTCGTCTACGCCGCGCGGCGCGCGCGCTTCGGTCAGCCCGAGGTGAGCCTCGGCCTGCTGCCGGGCTTCGGCGGCACGAGCCGTCTGCTGCGCCGGGTGGGCGTGGCGTGGGCGAAGGAGCTGGTGCTGGTGGGCGAGCCGATCGGCACCGAGATCGGCGAGCGCATCGGCCTGGTGAACCGGACCTTCGAGGACCCGGAGGCGCTGCTGGCCGCCGCCCTCGAGGCGGGCGAGACGATCGCCCGGAAGGGACCCGCGGCGGTCGCGCTGGCCAAGCGGGTGCTCCAGCAGGGCCAGGACGCCGACCTGCGCACCGCCCACGCCCTCGAGACCGCCGCCTTCGGCCTCGTCTTCGCCTCCGACGACCGCGCCGAAGGCATGGACGCCTTCCTCGAAAAACGCCCCCCCAAGTTCAGCGGCCGCTGATTTAGGAAGGGGACGGACTTAAGAATTTAGAAACCGCACCCGCGGGAATTCTAAATTCTTAAGTCCGTCCCCTTTCTAAAATCCGGCGACGTAGGGGAGGGTACGGGCGGTGCGCTCGATGGCTTCGCCGGCTTCGAGGAGCACGGCGGTCGCGTTCCAGCTGCCCTCGACGAGCTGGCTGCGCGCGCCTTCGGGGAGGCCGGCAGCGAAGCGTCCGGCGCGGCTGGTGACGCTGAGGGACTCGAGATCGACGACCACCTCCTGGGTGGGATCGAGCTCGACGGAGTCGAACAGCTTCGCGAGGTCCGCGGTCGCGAGGGTCACGCAGGGCAGGCCCAGGGCGACGCAGTTGCCGAAGAAGATCTCTGCGAAGCTGCCGCCCACGAAGGCGCGAAAGCCGCGCCGCATCAGCGCCTGGGGCGCGTGCTCCCGCGACGAGCCGCAGCCGAAGTTGCGCCCCACCACCAGGATCGCGGCGCCGGCGTAGCGCTCCTGGTCCAGGGCGTGATCGCCCTTCGCCTGGGCGCGGTCGTCCTCGAAGGCGTACTCGCCGAGGCCCTCGAAGGTGACGCAGCGCAGGTAGCGGGCCGGGATGATGCGGTCGGTGTCGATGTCGTCGCCGCGCAGCGGGCAGGCGCGGCCCGCGACGCGCAGCACCCGGGTATCGAGCTCGGCGGCCATGGCTAGATCAGCTCCCGCACGTCGGTGACGGCGCCGCGCAGCGCCGCGGCCGCCACCATGGCTGGCGACATCAGCAGCGTGCGCCCGGTGGGCGAGCCCTGGCGGCCCTTGAAGTTGCGGTTGCTCGACGACGCGCAGATCTGGTCGCCCACCAGCTTGTCCGGGTTCATCGCCAGGCACATCGAGCAGCCGGCCTCGCGCCACTCGAAGCCGGCGTCGCGGAACACCGCGTCGAGCCCCTCGGCCTCGGCCTGGCGCGCCACCTCCTGGGAGCCCGGCACCACCAGTGCGCGCACGTGGGGCGCGACGTGCCCGCGCTGCGCCACGCGCGCCGCCTCGCGGAGGTCCGAGATGCGGCCGTTGGTGCAGGAGCCGATGAAGGCGACGTCGATGCGCGTGCCGGCGACCGGCTCGCCCGGGCGCAGGCGCATGAAGGCCAGCGCCTCGGCGAGGCCCGGCCGCTCGTCGTCCGGCACCTCGGAGGCGCGCGGCAGCGGCTCGGCGACGCCGCAGGCCTGGCCCGGATTGATGCCCCAGGTCACGGTGGGCTGGATCTCGCCGCCGGGGATCTCGACGCGGTCGGCGTAGCGCGCGGCCGGGCCGCTCGCGATCGCGCGCCACCACGCGATCGCGCGCTCGAAGGCCTCGCCCTGGGGCGCGTAGGGCCGCCCGCGCAGGTAGTCGAAGGTGACCTCGTCGGGGTTCACGTAGCCCGCGCGCGCACCGCCTTCGATCGACATGTTGCAGACCGTGAGGCGCTCCTCCATCGACATCGCCTCGATCGCCGGGCCCGCGTACTCGTAGGCGTAGCCGATGCCGCCCTTCACGCCGAGCGTGCGGATGATGTGGAGGATCACGTCCTTCGCGTAGACGCCGCCGCCGAGCTTCCCCGTCACCTCGATGCGCCGCACCTTGGGGCGCGCCAGCAGCAGGCACTGGGTGGCGAGCACGTCGCGCACCTGGCTGGTGCCGATGCCGAAGGCGATCGCGCCGAAGGCGCCGTGGGTGGAGGTGTGGCTGTCGCCGCACGCGATGGTCATGCCCGGGAGCGTCAGCCCCAGCTCCGGGCCGATCACGTGCACGATGCCCTGCTTGCCGCTGGCCGGGTCGAAGAGCGTGATGCCGTGCTCGCGGCAGTTGCGCTCGAGCTCGCGCAGCATGTCCTCGGCGAGCGAGTCCGAGAGCGGGCGCACCTGCGAGTCCGTCGGGATGATGTGGTCGACGGTCGCGAAGGTGCGGCCCGGGAAGCGCACCTTCCGGCCCATCTCGCGAAGCATCTGGAACGCCTGCGGGCTGGTGACCTCGTGGATCAGGTGCAGGCCGATCAGGAGCTGGGTCTGGCCGTTCGCGAGCTCGCGCACGCTGTGCGCGTCCCAGACCTTGTCGAGGAGGCTGCGGGGGTCGGGGGAGGACATCGGATCCAATGGGTTAGCAGAGGGGACGGGCGGCGCGCACGCTGCTAACCCTTGGCGATGGACCTGCTCTACACCGCCCACGTTCCGCCCGGCGACGGGCCCTTCCCCACGATCCTGGCCCTCCACGGCTGGGGGGCCAGCGCCCACGACTTGATCGGGCTCGCGCCGATCCTCAACGGGGGCGGCGCGCTGGTGATCTGCCCCCAGGGGCCGCTGGCCTTCGAGATCGGCCAGGGCTTCCTCGGCTTCGGCTGGTTCGACCTGTCCCAGGTGCGGCCGCCCTCCGCCTCGGACATCGAGCGCGCCGCCGACGAGGTGCGCGGCTTCCTCGACGGCGCCCTGGCCCGCTACCCGATCGACCGGCGCAAGATCGTGCTGATGGGGTTCAGCCAGGGCGGGGTGCTGGCCTACGAGATGGCTCTCCGCCAGCCGGACCGCTTCGCCGGCCTGGTGGCCCTGTCCTCCTGGCTTCCGGCGGAGGTTGCCGACACGATCCCGCTCCAGTCGGGGCTCGAGAACTTCCCGGTGTTCGTGGCCCACGGGACGCAGGACCCGATGATCCCGATCGCCCGCGCCCAGGAATCGCGCGAGCGCCTGCTGAAGCGGGGCGTGGGGCTGACCTACCGCGAGTACGAGATGGAGCACGGCATCGCCCCCGAGGCGCTGCGCGACCTCGTCGGCTGGCTCGACTCGAAGGTGCTGCGGACGATCCTGATCGCGTAGGCCTTCGCCCGGCGGCGGTCTGGTAGCCTTCCGCTGCGTCGGGGAGTAGCTCAGCGGCCAGAGCCGGATCTTTGGGGGATCCGCGTCGTGGGTTCGAATCCCACCTCCCCGACCCGCCGCCGCCCGGAGGGGTGCGGCCGGGGCCCGAGTGCCCCGCGTCGCCCCATCCGGTAGCCTCGACTGGCTCAGGAAGAGGGGGGGAGGGGGCGAAGGCTCCATGCGACCCGATCGCTCCACGCCCGCGGGAACCGACCTGCAGCACCGCGTGCAGATCTACGACGACGATGCGTTCCTCGTCGAGTCGGTGGTGCGCTTCGCGGGGGCCGCGCTCGGCGCGGGCGACGCGGTCGTCCTGATCGCGACCGCGCCGCACCTCGCCGCCCTGGAAGAGCGCATCGAAGCGCACGGTCTCTCGGTCGCGGCGCTGCGCGCGCAGGGTCGCTACCTGGCGATGGAGGCCGCGCGCACCCTGGCGGAGCTCCTGCGCGACGGACGGCCGGACCCGGAGCGCTTCGAGGCGGTGATCGGCGCGCCCATCCGCGCGGCCGCGGCGCGTCCGGGCGCGCAAGTGCACGCGTTCGGCGAGATGGTGTCGCTGCTCTGGGCCCAGGGCCGGCCCGAGGCGGCGGTGCGGCTCGAGGAGCTGTGGAGCGAGCTCGCCGCCACGCTGCCGCTCTCGGTCCTGTGCGCGTATCCAAAGGCCGCCTTCGAGGGCGCGGCGGACGGGGACGCCGTGCGCGCGGCCTGCGAGCAGCATTCGGACGTCCTCTCCCCCGAGAGCTACCCAGCCCTCGCCAGCCCCGAGCAGCGCCTGCGCGCGATCGGCCGGCTGCACGCGGAGGAGGTGTCGCGCGCGCCCGAGCTGGAGAAGAGCCGGAGGGTGAACGAGCAGCTGCTGCGGCTGGCGGCGATCGTGGAGTCGTCGGACGACGCCATCGTCGGCAAGACCCTCGACGGCATCGTCACCAGCTGGAACTCGGCCGCCGAGCGCATCTTCGGCTTCAGCGCCGAGGAGATGATCGGCACGCCGATCTCGCGGACCTTTCCGCCGGATCGGCAGAGCGACTCCCCCACCATCCTCGACAAGATCCGGCGCGGCGAGCGGGTGGAGCACTTCGAGACCGAGCGCATCCGCAAGGACGGCCGGCGGATCCACGTCTCGCTCACGGTCTCGCCGATCCGCGATGCGAGCGGCCGGATCATCGGCGCCTCCAAGATCGCCCGGGACGTGACGGAGCGGAAGCGCCTCGAGGCCGAGCGGGAGCAGCTCCTCGGCATCGCCCAGCGCGCGTGCGCGGAGGCCGAGGCCGCCAGCCGCTCGAAGGACGAGTTCCTGGCCACGCTCAGCCACGAGCTGCGCAATCCGCTCGCCGCGCTCCGCAACGCGATCGGGGCCGCGCGTCTCGGCGATCGCGACCCCGAGCGGGCGCTCGAGATCGCCTCGAGGCAGACCGAGCAGCTCTCGCGCTTGATCGACGACCTCCTCGACGTCTCGCGGATCACGCACGGGCGCGTGCGGCTGAACCGGAAACGCGTCGCCCTGCGGGAGGTCCTGGAGGCGGCGGCGGAGACGACGCGCCACCTGGTGGAGGAACGCGAGCAGCGGATGCGCGTCTCGCTGCCGCCCGACTCGGTGCGCGTCGACGGAGATCCGCTGCGGCTGGAGCAGATCGTCGTCAACCTGATCGGCAACGCCGTGAAGCACTCGGAGCGCGGCGGCTCCCTGGCGCTGACCGGCGAGCTCGCGGGACGCGAGGCCGTGATCCGCGTGCGCGACGACGGCGCCGGAATCGCCCCCGACCTGCTGCCGCGCATCTTCGACCTGTTCGTGCAGGGCCATCCTCCGGGCGCGCGCGCCAGCGGCGGGCTCGGGATCGGGCTGGCGATCGTGCGCAGCCTCGCGACCCTGCACGGAGGCCGCGTCGAGGCCCACAGCGAGGGGGTCGGGAAGGGCGCGGAGTTCGTCGTGCGCCTGCCCGCGGCGGAGCCTGCGGAGCAGGCGGTGGCGGCGTCCGCAGCCTACACCGAGTCGCGAGACCGGCCGGGGGTCCGTGTGCTGCTCGTGGAGGACAACCTCGACGCCGCCGAGAGCATGATGATGCTGCTCGAGGTCTTCGGCCACAGCGCGCGCGTCGCGGCAGACGGCGCCCAGGCGCTCGAGCAGGCGCGTGCCGAGCTGCCGGACCTGATGCTCGTCGACATCGGCCTGCCGGGCATCGACGGCTACGAGGTGGCGCGCCGCGTTCGCGCCACCGCCGAGCTGCGCGACGTCGCGCTGATCGCCCTGACGGGCTTCGGCCGCGACGAGGACCGCCACCTCGCCCTCGCGGCGGGCTTCGACCACCACCTGACCAAGCCCGTGGATCCGGACGCGCTGCGCAAGGTGCTGGCGCGAGTCTCCGCCGGCGAGCGTCGCTTCGCCTGAGACGGCTGCGACATCCGGAGAGCGATCCCGGCGCCGATTGCGCACGCGGGACCAGCGCGTATGCTCGCCGTCCGTGAAACGCGCGCTTCCGCTGCTCCTGCTCGCCCTCGCGTCCGCGCTCTCGGCCTGTGGCGACTCTCGGCCCGACATCGTGCTGGTGACGATCGACACGCTGCGCCGCGATCACGTGGGAGCCTACGGCTGGAAGCTGCCGGGGCCTTCGCCGACGCCGCAGCTCGACCTCTTCGCGCAGCGGGCGCGCGTCTTCGAAGGCGCGCTCACCACGATGCCGACGACGTCGCCGGCCCACGCCTCGCTCTTCACGGGCCTCGCCCCGCGCGACCACGGCGTGCTGCGCAACGGCGATCGCGTGAGCGAGCAGCTGGCCGCCGACCGCTCGCTGCCCCGCAAGCTCGCTGACGCCGGCTACCGCGTGGCCGCCTTCGTCACGTCGGACGTCTTCGGTCCCGCCCTCGGCCTCGGCGGCTTCGAGCCGTGGGACGCGCGGGGCCGCGGCCTGCGTCCGGGGTCCGAGGCGGTCGCGAAGGCGCTCGAGTGGCTCGACCAGATCGCGCGCGGCGAGGATCGGCCGGTCTTCCTGTGGGTGCACCTCTACGATCCGCACTCGCCCTACGGTCCGGCCGCCGACAAGCGCGAGCACTACCCCCTCGACCTGAAGAGCTACGGCTGGGTGGATCGCGCGCGCTACCGCACCAGGCAGGCGCGCATCGGCATGGCGACGAAGTACGCCGCGGGCGTGCGCGACGCCGACGCCGCCTTCGGGCGGCTGCTCGAGGGCCTCGCCGAACGCGGCCGCGATCCCCTCGTGGTGGTGACGTCCGACCACGGCGAGTTCATGGCGGAGCACCTCGACCGGCTGGGCTTCGCCTACGGCCACGGCTCGATCCTGGGGCCCGAGGTGCTGTGGATCCCGCTGCTGATCGGCGGCGACGGAGTCGAGCCGGCGCGCGTCGGCGGCGCCGCCTCGATCCGCGACCTCTACACCACGATCCTCGAGGCCGCCGGGGTCGGGGACCCTACGGCCGAAGCGGAGCAGCGCGTGGACCTGCGCGGCGATCCGCCGAGCGGGCGCGTGGTCGATGCGGCGCGGCGCCTGTTCGACCCCGCCGAGCGCAAGAAGCGAGGCATCGACCAGGCCGCGGCGCGCCACATTCGCGCGCGTGCGGTCGCCGTGAGCGATGGTGCGGCGCTGCTCGTGGTGGGGGTCGACGGGAAGCCGGCGGAGGCCAAGGCCGCGCCGCCGGAGCTCGTCGCCGTCGCCGAGAGCGCGCTCGCCGCGCAGCGGGCCGCCGAGGAGCGCCGCAAGGAGGTCCCGCTCGACCCCGGTACGCGGGACAAGCTCGAGGCGCTCGGCTACGTCGAGCGCTGAGCGAGCGGGATGGTCCGCTCCGACGGGCGCCCGCTATGTTCCCGCCGACCGACGAAGGGGGGACCGTGAACGAGCTCGGCCCGGAGCTGCGACGCAAGATCGAGGACACGATCCGTTTCCTGGCGGTCGACGCCGTCGAGAAGGCCGGCTGCGGGCATCCCGGCGCCCCGATGGGCCTCGCTCGGCCGGCCTTCGAGCTCTGGGACCGGCACCTCCGCTTCGACCCCACCGACCCCGCCTGGCCGCTGCGCGATCGCTTCGTGCTGTCCGCCGGCCACGCGTCGATGCTCCTCTACTCCCTGCTGCACCTGTACGGCTTCGACCTCGGCCAGGGCGACCTGGTCCGCTTCCGCCAGCTCGACTCGAAGACGCCGGGCCATCCCGAGTACGGCGACACGCCGGGCGTCGAGATGACGACCGGCCCGCTCGGTCAGGGCTTCGCCCACGGCGTCGGCATGGCGCTGGCGGGGCGCATGGCCCGCGCGCGCTTCGCCGCCGACGGCGAGGGCCCCGGACACCACATGGTGTATGGCGTCGTCAGCGACGGCGACCTGATGGAGGGCGTCTCCTACGAGTCCGCCTCGCTCGCCGGCCACCTCGGCCTCGGCAACCTGATCTACCTCTACGACGACAACCGCATCACCATCGACGGGCCCACCAGCCACTGCTTCAGCGAGGACGTGCCGCGCCGCTTCGAGGCGCAGCGCTGGCACGTGCAGAGCGTCGACGGCGAGGATCACGAGGGGCTCTCGCGGGCGCTCGCCGCCGCGCGCGAGGAGCGCGAGCGGCCCTCGCTCGTGATCGTCCGCACCATCATCGGCCACGGCAGCCCCGGCCGGGCCGGCACCTCGAAGGTCCACGGCGAGAAGCTGGGCGCGGAGGAGGCGAAGCGCACCAAGGAGACGCGGGGCTGGCCCCTCGAGCCGACCTTCCTGGTGCCCGAGGACGTGCGCGCCTACTTCGCCGGTCGCATCGCGGCGAAGCAGGCGCAGCGCAAGGAGCTGGAGGTCCGCTTCGAGCGCTGGCGCGAGGCGCATCCCGAGCGCGCCGCCGCCTGGGAGGCCGCGCGCGGCCAGCGCGTTCCCGCGGGCCTCGTCGCCGAGCTCGCGCGGTCCGTGAGCGGCAAGCCCGACGCCACCCGCAAGCAGTCGGGCCAGGTGATCCAGCGCCTCGCGGAGCTGGCGCCCTTCCTGGTGGGAGGCTCGGCGGATCTCGCCGGCTCGAACAACACGACGATCGAGTCCGCGGGCTTCGTGGGGCCCGCGGCACCGGAGGGCAACGACCCGTTCCTCGGCCGCAACTTCCACTTCGGCATCCGCGAGCACGCGATGGCGGCGATCGCCAACGGCATCGACCTCGACGGCACGTTCCGGCCCTTCGTCGGGACGTTCCTGGTCTTCAGCGACTACATGCGGCCGTCCCTGCGCCTCGCCGCGTTGATGAAGCGCCGCACGCTCTTCGTGTTCACCCACGACAGCATCCTGCTCGGCGAGGACGGGCCCACCCACCAGCCGATCGAGCACCTCGACGCGCTGAGGGCGATTCCGGGCCTGGTGGTGTTCCGGCCGGCGGACGGCGCGGAGGTCGCCGCCGCCTGGGCCTGGGCGATCGAGCGAGCGCGCGGCCCCGTGGCGTTCGCGCTGACGCGCCAGACGGTGCCGGCCTTCGAGCGCGACGCCGGCTTCGCCCCCGAGGCGGTCTGGCAGGGCGCCTACTGCGTGCGCGCGGCGGGCGAGCGGCCCGACGTGGTGCTGCTCGCGACCGGCTCGGAGGTGCCCGTAGCCTGCGACGCGGCGAAGGAGCTGGCGGGAGCGGGGATCGCGGCGCGCGTGGTGTCGGCGCCGTCCCTCGAGCTGTTTGCGGCCCAGGGCCGCGAGTACCGCGCGGAGCTGCTGCCCGCGGGCGTTCCGGTCGTCGGCGTCGAAGCGGCCCGCGGCGGGAGCCTCGAGCGCTACGCCGCGCCGAACGGCTTCGTCCACGGGATCGATCGATTCGGCCTCTCCGCCCCGGCCTCCGACCTCGCCGAGCGCTTCGGCTTCACCGGCCCCAGGCTCGCCGCCGAGGTCCGCAAGCGCCTCGGTCTCTAGGAAGCGGTGGGGCCGCGCAGCGCGCGGAACGGGTCGGCCTCCAGCATGTAGTCGGAGGGGACCTCCTGGCGGGCGACGCCGGCCTGCTGGGCGGCGTGCGCGACCGCCCTCGCCACCGCGGCGTGCACGTCCATGCGCAGCGGGTTCGGCACCAGCTCGTTCTCGCGCGCGAGGCCCGCGATGGCGCGCGCCGCGGCCAGGTACATCGGCTGCGT
>Ga0105107_10000986_pt1 | contig 18528 bp, 16 predicted proteins | sample PPLLaktember2015_6_FD_79335 | JGI IMG/M metagenome (GOLD analysis project Ga0105107, IMG submission 79335) | Freshwater sediment microbial communities from Prairie Pothole Lake near Jamestown, North Dakota, USA - PPLs Lake P8 Core (1) Depth... | ecosystem: Environmental > Aquatic > Freshwater >... | reverse complement strand
TCAACAACAACAACTGTTACATCCGGCTGACCGAACAAAATAAAATCTCTTGCAATCTCTTCATCAGTACTTGTTGAAAGAAGCGAGTATGTACCTGGCAGATCAATCAATTTATACCTGTTATTATTAAACTCGAATCCGCCTTCGGCACGTGTAACAGTTTTACCGGGCCAGTTTCCTGTATGCTGTTTCAATCCTGTAAGATTGTTGAATACAGTACTCTTGCCTGTATTTGGATTTCCGGCAAGCGCTATTACAAAATCAAATTTATCCATATTGATTCCAAGTCTCTTCAGATTTCCTGTATTATGAACAGGGCAAGCTTCGCATTTAGTTTGATCAATCATCAGTTCAATTCCTCCTGGGAAAATTCTCTAATATAAATCTGATCTGCATTCTTTTTTCTTATAGCTATGATTGCTCCTTTAATATTATAAGCAACCGGGTCCCGACCAATACTTTCAAGCTCGGCAGTTACCAATGTACCCGGAACTACACCAAGATCCATTAACCTTCTTCTCTGAGGACCGCGGCATGCTTTTGAGATTCCAACAACAACTGCTTTATCACCTTTTCTCAATGAGCTCAATGATTTAAACTCATTTGTTATTTCTTCCTGCTTTTGTATTTGAACAACGTGAACATTTGCTGCAAATAATGGTGCGAGCACACACTCTTCACCATTGGCTTCAAATTTTATTCTGTTCTTAGCAACATCACTTATCCTTACCTGCATTCCAGGATGTAGTCCTTGTGCTAACAGCTGAACATAAATTGCATGAGGTTCATCTTCAATATGAGTCACTATGCCAAACTCACCCATCTTAAGTGCAGTTAATGGAATACCTTTCCTTTCAGGAATTTCACCATCTTTAGTTGGAATCGGATCACCATGCGGATCAAAAACAGGATTTCCCATTTGGGCAGCAAGGTGTTCTGCATCTTCTGCTGAGATGTTATGTTCTTTTTCTTCCGCCTCAATGTGCCATTCGGATTCTTTCACACTTGTTTCATCAGCAAGGTATCTTTCCCATAAACGATGAATTCTTATTACTCTAAGTGCATAAGAACGTCCTTCAGATGTAAGTTGTATTCCATTCTTTGTTGATTCAACCAATCCCATTGATTGAAGTTTGCCAACGATCTGAATTGTATCGTCACTGCTTGTATATAAATGCCCGGAAATACTTCGTAGAGTTGATCTTACATTTCTTTCTTCATAATCATAAAGATGTTTAAGCGCATCCTCGATTAATACCCGAGAGGTATTCCTTTTTGCTTTTTTATATGTAGCATAAATACCAATACCCGGCCAGAAAAGAACTGCCAGAATTCCGATAACTGCACAAGCAATTGATAAAGCAAATAACGGATTAATCATTTTTAGTCTTTCTTTTCTTCCACAAAAATATTTGCTGCAAGCTTGCTGCTTATGTTTGTTTCTTTTCCATTAATAGCAACTAGCATCGAACGGTCAAACTCAAATAATTCTTTTACCTGGATTTCTTTACCAAGCTCAACACCAATCTTTGAAATGTAAATCAAAAATTTATTATCAAAATCATTTACTCTTACCACATTACCTTTCTCATTAGACCTTAACATGCTGAGGGGTATATTTTTTTTCTGCTTCGGCATCACACCTTCTTTTGAAGGAATAGGATCGCCATGTGGATCGAAAGCCGGGAAGTCGAGCATCTCTTCCATTCTATTAATCAATTCATCTGAGGCACCATGTTCAAGATTATGTGCTTCTTCATGTACTTTATCCCATGGTATCCCCACAATCTGGTGAAGAAAAACTTCCCAAATCCTGTGTCTTCTCACCATGTTTTTCGCATACTCTTCGCCATTATCAGTCAGCTTGATTCCTTTATAACGCTGATAATCCACATAACCATCTTTTGCCAGTTTCTTCAGCATATCTGTTATTGCAGCATTTGATATCTCTAATTTATCTGCAATCTGGTTTGCTTTAATTGTTCCGTCGGGTTCACGAAACTTATAAATAACACTTAAATAGTCTTCTTTTGATATATTCTGCATAGTTTAAGTAAATTTGTGGGAATAATTTAAGCATACTTAAATTATAAATCAAGTATAATTTATATTTATAAAAATGTAATTCAATTAAAAGATTTTATTTGTTTAAAGAAGCCATAACATTTTCAACTACAGAGTCACATCTTTCATTTCCAAAAGGATATATATCTTCTTTAGATAAGTTTTCAGAAAGATATTTTAATAAGAACTGTTTTGCCCTGTGAAGACGGATTTTAACATTCACTTTACTTATTCCCAAACATTCGGCTGTTTCAACTGTATTCATACCCTCAATTTCTCTAATCACATAAACAGCCCGGTAGTTTTCAGGAAGTGATGATAAAGCTTTTTCCAGAATATTTGAAGCTTCTTTTTCCATAGTAATCGTCTCAGGATTTTGATGCATAGGAATGGGAGAAGTTACATCAGAAATAAAAATTCGCTTGGAGTTCTGCCTTTTGTACATCACGCATTCATTAATCAGGATTCGTACAAGCCAGGTTGAAAATCCGGCCCTGCCTTCAAACTGATTTAACTTTGAATAAGCATTAATGTAAGTCTGCTGAAGCATATCATCGCAAATATCATCATCCATTCCATAAGATCTTGCAATTCTGTAAAGCTTTTGATTGTATTTCTTCATTATAAAACGGAATAATTCTTTTTCCCCGCTTTTTATTCTTTGAATTAATTCTTCGTCTTTTGATGATTCAGCAGCCAAGACTTCTTTGCTTAACATAATACCTCTGATAATTTCTACAATAAAATAGAAAAATATATTTAAAAGTGTAACCTGTAGTATAAACTTTTCATCTAAGGACAAAAAAGAAGAAAAAATATGCTTACAGCAAGTATAATTATTTTTGCCATCGCTGCAGTTTTAGGATTAACTATTATAGTTCCTTTGCTTCAGAGTAAACCAACTAAAAAACCAATTGTATTTCTTCATGGAGGAATTGCAGCAGCCGGTTTGATAATTTTAATTGTTTATGCAATGAATAATCCTTCAACTCCAACAGTAAGTATTGCAATTTTTGTTGTAGCAGCATTAGGCGGTTTTATTTTGCTGGTAAATGATTTGAGAAAGAAACCCGGACCAAAAGCATTAGCAGTAATTCATGCTCTTGCTGCAATAATAGCTTTTATAATTATAGTATTGTTTGCTTTCAGTTTGTAAAATTGAAAAGGCCTATTGAAGATTTACTCAAAGGAAAATTGTTCGGACATCCGGTTCATATGATGCTTGTTCATTTTCCATCAGCATTACTGCCAGTAAGTTTAATTGCTGATTTTGCAGCAATTTTTTATGGAGAGAATAATTTTTATCTTTTTGCATTTTATTCAGCTGTTGTCGGAACAGCTTTTGGCTGGCTTGCTTTATTATTTGGTGTAATTGATTTGCTGAGTATTCCCCCGGAACATTCTGCATTTAATAAAGCTTTAATACATGGGGGTTTAAATTTTTTCTGGTTGATTTTATTTTCAGTTTATACAGTAATGGAAATAAAAACTTATCCGGAAATTGGATATTCATCTTTAAAGTTAATTGTAAAAATAGCGGTGGTTACCGGACTACTTTTCTCTAACTTTTTAGGCGGCGAACTGGTTTTGAAATTTGGTATCGGTAAAAAGGAATAGTTCAACAATTATTTATAGTCAGTACCATTTGATACTATTTAATAAGTGTCATCTTCTTTGTTTGAACTAATTCCTTCCCGATAGAATTAACAGCAACTAATTTGTAGAAATAAATACCAGATGGAAAACTTCCTGCATTGAAAGTAAAATCATAAAATCCTGCCTGTTGTTTTCTGTTAACAAGTGTAGATATTTCTTTACCAAGCAGATTAAAAATTTTCAGAGTTACAAAATTCTCTTCAGGAAGCTGGTATCTTATAGTTGTAGAAGGATTAAATGGATTTGGGTAATTCTGTTCCAACTGAAATTGATCCGGTAAATTCTGATCAGTGCCAACATTAGTCGGATCATTTAATTCTGAATAATTAATAATTGCCGATTGATAAACCGTTTTATTTGAACTGCTCTGAATAAAAACCACGACTTTCAAGCTGTCTTTAATCCAAACCTGGTTAAGTACAATTTGTTTTTCAATTTCTTTACTCTCATTCAGATTTATTGAGAAAGAACTTCCCTGTGCACCATCAACCATATCTCTCATTACATTTTCATGATGAGCTACACCGTTTCTACCTGTATAATTAATATCTTCAACAACCACAAAATGAATAACAAGATCATTCTCAGAGACATCACCTGTACGCATAATTTCTGCTTTAATATTAAAACTTTCATCCAATTTAGTTCCGATTAAGTTTATTCTTATTGGACTTTCAACAGCAGTTAAATTATCAAGGTTTGAAGCCCAGATCGTAACACTCCCCTGTGCCTGTCCATCAAAAAATCCTCTTGGAGTTGCCTGAATAGGATTGTAATAGTCATCTCTTCCGTCTGAGTCAACTGAATTATGATGATAAAGCGGATCATCATTATAAGGATAGAGCATATGATAATAGATTGTAATAATCCTGTCACCATTAGGACTTGTTTCGAGATAGCCGTTCATTGTATTATGCGCAGTCACACAAGGCGGACAATGCGAATTTGTAAAAATCTCAGCAAGAACATTTCTTTCTTCCTGTGCAGATACCATTGTAGCAAAAACTAAAAAAAATAAATATCTTTTCATGTTGAATACCAATTTTTTTTATTCTGGTCTAATGATAAGAAACATGCATTTATAAATTATCACAGAAGTGTAAAATTTAAACCCCGCATTACAACGGCAGGGTTTAATAGAATAGCGAGGAAATCTTCAATAAATGTGTCTACATTGCAGAAACCATCCCGCTAACCTGACGGGCAATCTTTTGGTTAAATTCAAAAGTAAGACTTTTATAATTAACGATATCTATAATAGTCCCTATGAGACACAATCCTCCTGTAAAAACATAAAGCAATCCCATTCCAATCTGGTCAATTACAAATCTTTGAATTCCTGCAACCCCAAGAAAGCCTACAAGAGTTAATAGAAGGATTGTCTGCGGATCTTTTCTCCGCGAATTATAAATTAATGCGAACTGTTTTATGTGCTCATCACTCATATCTTTTACAAGTGACTGAACATACATTAACTCGTCACTTTCAATATTCGGTAAAAGCTGTAAAAGATTAACCATATAAACTCCTTTTTAATAAGATAATTATGAAATAGAAAAACGTGTACTTTTTGCTAAAGTAAATATTCTGTAAATAAGAATCAGTAAAGCAGCGCCGCCAAGAGGATGCACATTAAATGATTTTATAAAATCCAGGTGAATAAAGTGATGTATTGATCTGCCTAAACCACAGCCGGGACAAAAATCAATACCAAGATTACTAAATGGACAGAAAGTAAAGTGTGTGGATTCAATATTTATAATTGCAAGTATTAGAAGTGCAGTTATCCAGATATATCCTTCAATAGAAAAAGTTTTAAGAAATATTTTTAGTCTTTTGATCATTACTATTAAAAATTACATCAAAAGAAAGTAGATGTCAATCATCTGATGATAAACGGCAGGAAGGTATTTTGAATGAACACTAACTTATGATGCAGGAAACTTTTCACTTTTCATTACTCTTCCCGCTTGCTTTAAATGCCTCAGATTATGATTCGCAATTATCAATAGACTATCCCCAATGTTATATCTAACAAATTTTGCAAATGGTGAAGTAATTTTTACTTTTAATTTTGCCGGATCAATATTTTTAACAAGCTCAAGTATTTCTTTATTCTGATTTAAAAAATCTTTTGCAATACTTTCAGTAATAACACTTCGCATAGGATTAAATGATGATGGAGTTTTCGTTCTTCTTTTATTATCAGGCTTCATTGAGTAAATAACAAATTTTCCTATCAGGGTATGTTTAAAATTCATATTTGCTTTTTCAACACTATATGATTTATTCTTCTGAAACTCAGTAATATACTTGCTGTTTGTTCTTATGAGATGTTCAAAACATTCACCAATGCTCCATTGTGAATCAGTTGCCCTCCAGTTAATCTGATTATAAGACAGCTTTAAAAATTCTTCTGAAGATTTTTCAACTTCAACAGAAATTTTCAGGAAACTTTTCAGTAATTTATCAGTAGTCATGTATTAAACAGGCTTTAACTAAATTCCGTCTAACTTATAGTTAACAAACATTTTGTGCAAATGGTTCAACATCAACGAAATATTTTTACACTTCACAAAGATAAATTATTTATAAATGACAAAATTATTTTTACCATAATGGTATGATTATTACTTACTCTAATTCGATTTTAATATTGAGGGGTAGTGAATGCAGGTATTATCAATAACATTGATTTCGGTTTTTAGTCTTATTTTAATTTCTTATACGATTGTTTTTACATTGGTAGTTATGAAAGACTTTACCAAAATTAAAAATAATTTGATCACAAAATCAGAAAAACAGGAAGGATAGTAATTTCAGGTAAGATTAAATGTCTCGCCGATCTTTTTCACGCCGATATTAATATTGTATTTACCATGAGAATCCATAAGCCATTGAAGCGGTTCTTCAACCGGCTCAACTCCCTGACGGAATGTATTACAGTGCATTGGTATAAAATGATCGGCACCAATTTGTTCTGATGCTATCATCAAAGCTTCTTCGGGATTACAATGATTGTGTTTCCATGGATTATAAGCACCGATTGGGATCAAAGCAATATCAACCGGTTTGTCTAAAACATTAATAAGTTTATCGGAAAAAGCCATATCGCCGCCAAAAAGAATTCGCTTGTTATTCTTTTCCAGCATATAAGCATTATAACTTCTACCCTCAACCATAAATCCTTTGGAACGGTCTTTCTCCCAAGGAAATCTCCAGCCAAAATGTTTTACTTCAAGTGCTTTAAATTTTATTCCAAGAAGATTTGTTTCCTGTCCCCAATCAAGTTCCTGTAATGATTTCCATTCAAGATCTGAAATTACATCACTTGTATTGTATGCAGTTATACAATCAATCATTCCGGGAAATTTATTCGTAAGAGAGACTAAAGTTTTATAATCCATATGATCCATATGCGCATGAGAAAGAAGTACAAGATCCGGTTTCGGTACTTCATCAAAATCAAGCGCAGGAAGAGAATACCTGTTAGGTCCAAAAACAAGCCCGAAAAAATATAACCCTATTCTATCAAACAGAACAGGATCTGTAAGGATTATTGTTCCATAAAAATTTATCAGCATTGTGGAATGTCCTATCCATGCAATGTTAATTTCATCATCTTTCCATAATTCAGGAATTGGTTTAGCTTCCGGAGGAACGAGTTTTACCTTACCAAAAGATTGGAAACGATTAAAAAAGAATGGAGGAAGCAGAATTGTACTTACTACAACAGCTAATCCCCTCTTAATAAAATTTCTTCTTTTTATTTTTATCATCAAATTGTTGTTACTAATAATCGAATTCTAATTACAATATCTTAAGTTTTGGGTATTAAACTGTCTGAAGAACCTCACCTTTTTTCTTTTCTATTGCCTTAATTAATTCTTTAAATGCATCTGCAAAAAGAACAACCCCATCATCGGTTAATTTTTTTGCAACTGCTTCGAAGTTAATTCCAAGATCTGCAATTTTTTTCATCTGGGTTTTTGCTGTTTCAAGATCGGTTTCAATTCTGTCAGCAGGATTTCCATGGTCTCTGTATGCTATAAGTGTTGCAGGAGGAATCGTATTAACTGTATCTCTGCCAATTAATTCTTCAACATAAAGAACATCCGGATACTCAGGATTTTTTGTGCTTGTACTTGCCCAAAGCAATCTTTGTTTTTTAGCTCCTGCTTTTTCCAATTCCTTAAATCTTTTTGAACCAAATATTTCTTTAGCCTTCTGATAAACAAGCTTTGCATTTGCTATTGCAATTTTACCCTGAAGATCTTTGTTGCTTTTTGCCATTAATTCTTTATCAACCGCAGAGTCAATCCTGCTTATAAAGAAGCTTGCAACAGAAGCTATATCTTTAATTGATTTTCCTTTTTTTACTCTATCCTCAAGCCCGCTTATATACGCTTCAACAACCTGCTCATAAACAGTTGGTGAAAAGATAAGTGTAACATTTATGCAAACGCCCTCGGAAATCATCTTGCGGATTGCCGGAAGTCCTTCCTGAGTTGCAGGAATTTTTATCATAACATTCGGTCTGCCAACTTTGTGATGCAGTTTTGTTGCTTCTGCAATTGTTCCTTCTGTTTCGTAAGCAAGCTCAGGCGAGACCTCAATACTTACATATCCATCATAACCTTTTGTCTTATCATAAACAACTCGTAATACATCAGTTGCATCCTGAATATCTTTAACAGCAAGAATTTCAAAAAGATCTCCGGCACTTATATCGGGATTAACGGAAAGAATCTCTTTAATCTGTTCATCATAGGCGTGTCCGCTTCCCATTGCTTTCTGAAATATAGAAGGATTTGAAGTAACACCTTTAAGTCCATCTTCATCACGAAGCTTTTTTAATTCACCTTTAATAAGCATATCACGGCTTATATTATCGAGCCAAACACTCTGACCGAATTTCTCAAGTTCTATAAGTGGGTTTTTCATTGTATTTCCTGCTTTATTCCTGACAATTTAATTTTATCTGCATAAATATAATTTAAAATTACAATTGATACAGTGTTAAAAAATGGGAATAGGAGGACATCTTAATAGTTTAATAAATTTTTGGTTCAATTCGACATATCTGCAATCTTAAGCTTTCTCGGTTCATTTACTTTTTTATAAAGCCAGTAAACTGCGATTAACGAGATAACTATATAAATCAAAAAAACAGGTACATACCCGATAATTGTAATCAGAATTCCTCCTACAACACCGAAAAGAACTGTTGGTGCAGTAACCGAGTTAATCAGCCCAATGTAAATCGGTCTTTCAGATTCATTGCACATCTCAACAACAATTGCCAATCTTGAAATACCCTGCAAAGTAAGAGTGCATCCTGTAAAGAAGAAGACTACTCCGAACATCAGAACATTATTTGAAATAATTGCAAACAGGCTTGCTGCTGTAGAAAAACCGGCTAGAAGAAGCATATTGATTTTATGTCCATAGTAATCAGCTAAGTAACCGAAAATAAAATTTCCTATTAATTGTCCAGCCATTAAAATGATAGTAAAAGTTCCTGCAAAAGAGGTTGGAAGGTTAAACTTCTTTACTGCATATACAGCATAAAAAGCAGAGGCTGTAAGAGACATTAAAATTAATGCATCAGCGACTAAGAAATTTTTAAAGCCTTTATCCTCCTTTAAAATTTGTTTAGAGCGGGATAATACTTCCCTAATTGAAACCGGTTCCTGCTTTATATCCTGTTCAACATTTTGCCGGATGGGTTCTGATGTTTCTGATGGTTCTTCTATTTTTTTTAAAAAATAAAAAGAAACCATTGTAAAAAAGAAACAGAGAAAAAATAACAAAGCAAAGTTGTGTGGATAAACTACTGATGAAAGTATAACCGATACTGCTGAGCCGGCTATTGTTCCGAGTGCAGAACCAATCAGCCAGCGTATTGCAAGAAGCCTTCCCCGCAGTTTAACCGGAGTTGTTTTAGCAAAGAAATGAAACCAGGGCGGACCTGTTGTACTTCCTGCAATTGATGTTAAGAAAATTAAAAAAAGCATAAGTGGAACCGATACAGAGCTATCGAGCTTTCCAAGAAAGACAGAGCAGACTAAACTTATTATAATAAAATGAAACCGGTATAGAAGACCAGATTTAAGAACAGAAGGTTTTATTTTTTTTTCGTGATGAAATAATTTTATAAACAGCAGTTGCGGCAGGTTTAATCCCAATGTCCATAAAACCGATACTGACCCAACAGCAATCGCATTCCCTCCCATTTTTTGAATGAATACAGGAAGAATTGTTGTGTAAGAAATAAAACTTATAGCAAATAAAAATATGGAGCCATCAATAATGTGCAATTTTAAATTGCTGCGGAGTACCTTTGGATCAAAGCCTGAAATTTTATTTAACTGAAAGTACCTGGAAAGCAAAACTACCTCTGTAAAAATATCTTAACAAAAATACACAGAGGTATTATAAGAAATAAATTATTATACCGGGGGAATTGCTGGATGGTAGATTATTTCTGAGTACTATAAAGTATTTGATCCATTTCTATTAATGTTTTATCCGTCTTTCCATTCCCAGATAAAACCAAGGGTAAATGAATTGCAAACCTTGAACCTTTACCGGCCTGACTTTCAACAGTTATGTAGCCCTGAAGCAGCTCAACAATTTTCTTTGCAATTGCAAGTCCTAAACCTGTTCCCTCATAACTTCTCGTTTTCCCTTCGCTCTCCTGCCTGAACTCATTAAAGATAATATCTATTTTATCATTTGATATCCCGATTCCCGTATCAGTTATTCCGATAACAGCCCATTCTTTATCATGCTGTAATATTTTACCAACTTCAAATGATATTGATCCGTTTTTAGTATATTTAATTGCGTTATTAATTATTCGGTTTAATGCACGACTTAATAGTCTTTCATCAGTAAGGATAGTAATATTCTGGTCAAGCAAACTCGTCTTCAATTCCAAACCATTTCCCCAGATTTTATTTTGAAACTCTTGAATTAATTTTTCTATTATATCATTTACATTAATTTCAGTCAGGTCTGTTTCAAGTTTCGCTGATTCAAGCTGGGAAAATTGTAAAACTGAATCCAGAGTTGCCATTAACCTGCTTCCGGATTCAATTAACATATCGGCAATTTTTTTGTTTTGTTCATCGAACATTTCATCTTTTAAAATCTGGGCAAAACCGAGAATTCCGCTCATCGGAGTTCTAAATTCATGACTCATATTGTTAAGAAATATAGTTTTCATACGGTTTGATTCTTCAGCTTTATCAAGAGCTATTTTTAGTTTTTCTTCCATCCTTTTACGATCAGTAATATCACGAAAGCTTAAAACTATTCCATCAAAGTTTCCTTTATCATCAATTATTGAAGATACATCTGATTCAATAATTATTTCCTTCCCTTCTTTACAGATTATTGCTAATGTACCCAGAAATTTACTTGTAAATCCTTTATGAAGAAGTTCCTTTATAGCCAAATCAATATTTTTGCTAGTATCCTGGTTGTTTGCATGAAGAATTTCGGGAATGTTTTTTCCAAAAGCTTCATTAAACTTATAACCGGTTAAATTTTCTGCGGCAGGATTTATATAATTAATAATTCCATCTTTATCTGTTGCAATTACTCCATCTCCTATACTTTTAAGAGTAATGGACAATCTTCTTTCACTTTCCCGCAGTTTCATTTCCATATTGTGCTTATAAATTGAAATTTCAATTGCAGTATGAACCTCTCTCTCTTCAAAAGGTTTGATAATATAACCATATGGTTCTGTAATTTTAGCTCTCTGCAAAGTTTTAGGATCCGAAAAAGCTGTTAAAAAAATTATCGGGATGTCATGATCAGTTTTAATTATTTCCGCAGTCTGAACTCCATCATAAGCCCCTTTAATATTTATATCCATTAGAATAATATCAGGATTATGCCTGGCAGTAAGTTCTATAGCTTCCTCACCCGATACAACAGTGCCGCAAACAGAATAGCCTAAATCATGAAGCCTGCTCTTCAACTCCATTGCAACTATAAGCTCATCTTCTACTACTAATATTTTAACCATAAATTATAACTGATCTTAACTTTTTCTTACGGGTAATGTGAAACTGGAAATTGATCCTTCATCGACTATAGATTGAAGAGATAATTCTCCTTTATTTAGTTCGACAAATTCCTTACAAAGAATTAATCCGAGTCCTGATCCTTCCTCATTATCTGTCCCAATAGATGAAACATTACGACCTATCTGGAATAAATCATTAATTTTTTGCTGACTCATGCCGATACCTGTATCTTGGATATTAATTCTTATAAAATTTTCATGGCTTTCTGCAAAAATATTAATCTTACCGCCCTTTGCGGTAAACTTTATTGAATTGGAAATCAGGTTACTAAAAATTGATTCGACCATATTTGAATCGGCGAATACAATTATTTTATCGTTTAAGGAACTTGTTAATGAGATATTCTTACTTGCAGCATTACTTTTATAAAGTTCTGTTACCTTATCAAGGATTTTTTTAAGGTTTATTTCTCTCGGTTCAAAACTAATCGTGCCTGTTTTAATTTTTGCCCATTGCAAAAGATTTTCAAGAAGTTTAAAGGTAAGGTCTGCTGATTTTGAAATATTGTTGGCTAACTGGCGTAATTCTTTCTTTGGTGCTTTTTCTATATCATTCACAAGAATTTTTGAAAGGCCGAGCAAACCTGAAAACGGGCTGCGAAGATCATGGGCAATAATAGAAAAGAACTTATCTTTATTTGCATTCAAATCTTTCAGCTCTTTTTCCGATTCACTTAATTTCAAATTAAGTACTTCAAGTTCTTCCGCTTTTTGTTTTAAACTCTCTTCACTTTCTCTTAAAGCTTTCTCAACTAATTTTAATTCGGTTATATCCGCAGCTACAGAAAGAACCAGCTTCTCATCACCTTCCTGACTGTTGATAGCTCTTCTGAAGGTCTGAAGGAGATGCACTTTCCCGTTAGAGTCAATTAATTTTTCCAATGGTATGAATATTTGTTCTTCTGAATTAAGAACTTCATACTCAAGTTTTCTTTGATATTCAATATCTTCATTAGTTAAATATTCATTATCATTCTTACCAATAATCTCATCTACTGTAGTACCGAAAGCATATGCCATTGCTTTATTGGTAAGCTCAAATTTCCCCTTTGAATTTTTAACAGCAATGTAATTTGGATCTGTATCAATTATCTGCTTAAGAAAAACTTTTTGTTTTTCTAAAATTTCTTTAGCTTTCTTCCTTTCAGTAATATCTCTGAAAACAAGAACAACCCCTGCTATAGAATTATTTTCGCCTTTAATCGGTGCTGAACTGAAATCCACAGGAGTTTCTTTCCCGTTTTGCGCAACTAATATTTTATTGGTTTCGCCAACTAATAAATTGTACCTTAAAGAGATTACTACAGGATTCCCCAGAAAATTATTATTCTCATCTTTTACTTTAAATATATTTTCTATATATGCACCAAAGGCATCTTCCCCTTTCCATCCGGTAAGTTCTTCAGCAATGGGATTAATTAGTTTAACTATGCCGTAGGCATCTGTAGCAATTAGTGCATCACCAATACTTTTTAAAGTGGCTGATAACCAATGTTCACTTTCCTTAAGTCTTTTTTCAATTTTATGCTTGTACAAAGCCATCTCAATGGTTGTACGAAGCTCACGTTCTTCAAACGGCTTAATTATATAACCGAAAGGTTCTGTCAGTTTTGCCCGCTCCAATGTATTATCATCAGTATGTGCAGTAAGATAAATGACGGGTATATCATATTCTTTTTTAATTACCGATGCCGCTTCAATTCCATCCATTTCACCTTTTAATCTTATATCCATAAGAGTTAAATCGGGCCGGTGAATACCTGCTTTTTTTATTGCTTCAATTCCCGAAGCTGCAGTACCAACTATTTCGTGCCCCATTTCAGCGAGACGGTCTTTTAATTCCATCATAACAATGAAATTATCTTCAACTATAAGTATCGATGCCTTGTTCATATTATTTTCTTAATGTAACAGAATTCATAAATCTTTTTTTATCTGAAAATCAAACTTGCAATTCAAATGAAAACTTATCACTTTTAGGTTTCAGCCCATTTGGGAATCAGAGGAAAGGATTTTTTTAACTTTAACTAACGTACATTTTTTCCTATTCCTACTATTATTATCGAAGTAAATCAAAAGATTTTAACCTTTGGAACCATTCTAAATTCTTGATTATTTACACATTTTGAATGTTTTCTATTAAATTTTGATTTTAAATGTTGTTCCTGAGTTTAATGCAAGTTCCATAGTTCCATCAAGCTGGGCAACTAATGTCTCAACTAATTGTAATCCTAAAGAATTGTTTTTCTTTTCATCAATATTACCCTGTATTCCTATTCCATTATCGCTTACGATAAGAATTAATTTATTATTCTCAATAGGGTTAAAATCAATTTTTATTATGCCATTCTTTTTTTCATCTTCATAATTAGGAAATGCATACTTAAGTGAATTGGAAATAAGCTCGTTTATAATAAGTCCGCAAGGCACAGCCATATCAATATTTATAAAAACGTTATTAATATTTATATCAAGCTGAATAACGGATTGATTCACAGCATAAGACCGTAGCAGATCCTTGGTAAGCTTTTGTACATAATCGTTAAAATCAATTTTGCCAAGGTCTTTTGATTGATAAAGCCTCTCATGAACTAAAGCAATTGACTTAACCCTGTTCTGGCTGTCTTTAAATATATCCAGTGCTTTACTATCATTTATCTTTTTTGAATTAAGATAAAGCAAGCTGGAAATAACCTGAAGATTATTTTTTACTCTGTGGTGAATTTCTTTTAGCAATACTTCTTTTTCTTTCAGGTGAATCTCATTTTCTTTAAGGGAAGCCTGGACTTTTTCTTCAGCTTTTTTCCTTTCTTCAATTTCCTGGCTAAGTTCATCTATAGTTTTATCGAGGGCCTTTGTACGCTCTGTTACACGGCTTTCAAGTATCTTGTTTTCATTGGTTATTTTCCTGGTTTTTCCCCTAAAAATAATTACCGTAAAAAAGAACAATCCTAAAGCCACGATAATTTTAAACCACCAGGTCTGATAAAATGCAGGAACTATTATTACATCAATAGATGTTTCTTTTAAATCTCCCCCACCATCGCCATGAAATGCTTTAACGTAAAATGTATATTCTCCGGGAGGTAAGTTAGTGTACGTAGCTGAATTCCTCTTTCCAACATCATTCCATTCCTTTTCAAAACCTTCAAGCTTATATACAAACCTGTTTCTTTTAACATTGAAATAGTCAAGGAGTGCAAAATCAATAGTTATAACATCATTCTCATAAGGTATGCTAATACTTTTAGCACCTGTAATTGACTCCTTTAAAATTGAATTTCCGCCAGTGGAAATTGTAACAGACTGGTTATAGATTTTTAAATCCGTGAAGACAACCCGTGCAGTTAAGTGAACATCTTTTATATTACGGGGATTAAAAAATAATAAACCATCACTAGCGCCAAAGTATATAACATTGTTTTCTGCTTTTAACACAGCATTGATACAGAAGTCATTTCCCATTAGCCCATCTCTTTTGGTATAAGTCTGGAATATTCCTGCTTTCCGATCAAACTTTGACAGCCCTTTATCAGAACTTATCCATAAATTTCCATTATCATCTTCAACAATACTGTTTACAGCATTACTCGGTAATCCATCTTCCTTAGTATACAAAATCATTTCCCCGGTTTTCCGGTTGTAACAATTTAATCCCTCAGTTGTACCGAACCACATAAGTTTATCTTTTGATTCAATGATGGAATAGATTCTGAGTCCGCTATTGTTTGTGGAATCAAATAAATAAGTTTTAAAAACATTCGTTTTGGGGTTAAACTTACTTACTCCCCCGCCATCAGTTCCCATCCAAAGCATTCCTTCGGAATCTTCATATATAACCCAGATAATACCGTTTTTTAAAGAATTAGGATTGGAAGGATCAGGTGAATACCTGATAAATTTTTCACTACTTTTATCAAAGCGACTTAAACCATTGTATGTACCTACCCATAAATTTCCATTACGATCTTCACAAAGAGCAGGAACTCCATCATTACTTAAGGATTCATTATCCCCCGAGATATATTTATATGCTTTAAATTCCCCGGTAACAGGATTAAGCCTGTTCAATCCTTCTTCATCAGTACCAATCCAAATTATTCCATTATGATCCTCAACAACCGATTTTACATAATTATCATTCAAACTGTTAACATTCGGAATATTTTTATAATGAATTATTTGATTTTCTTCTTTATTAATTTTATCCAATCCATTTTTTGTTCCGACCCATATATTCTTTTTGCTGTCTATAAATACAGCATTAACTCTATTACTACTAATACCAACTTCGGGGTTAGATTTGTCCTCCCTGTAGTAATTAAATTTATTCGTCGATTGATTAAAACGGCTTATTCCCCCGGAAGAGCCAATCCAAATAATTCCTGTTTCATCTTCATTTATAGAAAGTATATCGTTATTAATTATGCTTAACGGTTTCAGAGGATCGTGAAATATTTTACTGAACCTTTTATGCTTCCAATCAAATTTATTTAAGCCGTCTTTGGTTCCAATCCACAGATTATTCAGTTTGTCCTGATATATATCGTTAATAAAATCGCTTGAAATACTGAATGGATTTTTAGGATCTGCTTTATAATGAATAAAATATCCCGTTTTAAAATCATATCTATTAATTCCTCCACCGTTTGTTCCTATCCAAAAATTCTCTTCATTATCTACTAACATTACTGATATTTCATTACTGCTTAACGAGTTGGGATTTTTTTCATCGATCGTAAATTTGCTAACGATTGTACCATCTTTCTTCAGACAATATAGTCCATCCCATGTCCCAACCCATATATTCCCTCTTAAGTCTTCCGTTATACTCGTAATTGCATTGGGAGAACCAAGGTTAGGCGCTTCATTTACTTTGATAACAGTGAAATTATCTTTTTCCTCGTTATATTTATTTAATCCATAGGAAGTACCAATCCATATTGTACGTTCACTATCCTCAAAAACAGAATAGATATAATTGTAACTTAAACTATTGGAGTCCTTAGGATTGTTTCTATACTTAATAAAATCTTCTGTCTTCCAGTCGAATTTATTCAATCCATCACTTGTGGCAATCCAGATATATCCTTTGCTATCCTCATAAATATCCAGTATTGAATGGCTGGATATACTTTTGGAATTTGAAGGATCAGGTTGAAAAATTTTAAAACTATAACCATCGAACCTATTTAACCCATTATAAGTACCAAACCATAAAAAACCTTTGCTATCCTGAAATACTTCAGTAACTATATTTAAAGACAGCCCGTCTTCTGCAGTTATATGGTTGAATTGTATTTCATCTTCCTGCGCAAATAAATTCACAAACGATAGAAATACCAGCCATAAAACTGATTTATATATAAAACTTAATTTGATATTACCTGGATATTTAATAAAAATCATTTTTTAAACCGCGAATTTAATTTTAAAGGTTGTACCGGAGCTTCCATCTATTTCCAAAATACCTTCCAGCTGGGCAACTAAAGTTTCTACTAACTGCAATCCCAAAGAACCATTCTTCTTCTCGTTTATACTCTGCGGTATACCTATACCATCGTCACTTACTACAAGAGATAATTCATTTTCATTCAATCGTGTAAAGTCAATCCTAATTATCCCAGTTTTATTTTCTGCTTCGTAATTCGGGAAAGCATACTTAAATGAATTGGATATAAGCTCATTTATTATCAGACCACAGGGTACGGCGGTATCAATATTAACGAACACATTGTTTATGTTTATATCTAACCTGACTACCGATTGATTAACAGCATAAGAGCGGAAGAGATCATTAGTAAGCCGCTGAACATATTCTTTAAAATCTATGCTTCCAAGATCTTTAGATTGATATAATCTTTCATGTATAAGTGCAATTGATTTTACCCTGTTCTGGCTCTCTTTGAACATATTTAAAACTTCTTTATCCTGGATTTTTTTTGAATTGAGATACAAAAGACTTGATATAACCTGAAGATTGTTTTTTACACGATGATGAATTTCTTTTAACAGAACTTCTTTTTCCGATAATGAATTCTGTAAGCTTTTTGCATGCCCATTTATTTTTGCCTGGAGCTGAGCCTGATTAATAGCTACAGCCAGCTGATTTGTGACAACTAAAAGAATTTCTTTTTGCGCTTCATTAAAGTGATCGGTTGTTTTAGATGCTATACTTAAATTACCAATCCGGTTATTATCTATTATTAAGGGTATAGTTAAGTAGGAAAGAAATCCCCCCGAAAATAATTCATCATCCAAAGGTAACATTTTCTTTATGAGACGAATATCATTAACAAAGTAAGCTCCATTTAGCGGGTTTTCTTTATCATTCAATACAGTATAGTTAATTGGAATTTTAACTGTTGAGAGGGATGGATTTATGTTTGAGTTAAAATCAGCTGTCCGTACATCTATTGTATCAGTTATATAATCAAAAACTGTTACTACTGCCTGCTCAATGAAAGTGAAAAGTGTAGGAAGTTGTGTTAAAGTTTCCATTATAATCTCATCAACTGATTTAGCGGAAATAATTCCCCTATATATTTTATCAAAAGCTTCAAGTCTTGAATTATATTGCTTAAGAGTGTTTTCTACGGAAAGTCTTTCTTTAATTTCATTATGAAGAATTTTGTTAATTTTTTTTAATTCTGCAGTTCTTAATTCAACTTTTTTTTCTAAGTTATCCTGCGAACCCTTTAAGGATT
>Ga0105107_10000985_pt1 | contig 18550 bp, 23 predicted proteins | sample PPLLaktember2015_6_FD_79335 | JGI IMG/M metagenome (GOLD analysis project Ga0105107, IMG submission 79335) | Freshwater sediment microbial communities from Prairie Pothole Lake near Jamestown, North Dakota, USA - PPLs Lake P8 Core (1) Depth... | ecosystem: Environmental > Aquatic > Freshwater >... | reverse complement strand
TGCCGGTCGGTCCGCTGGCGCCGGTTTCGCTGAGGCCCCAGGTCGCGCCGAGGCGCTCGCGCACCCGCTGCGCGAGGAGCTTCGCGAACGGCTCGCTGGCGGAGCGGATGCCCGCCATGTCCTGCGCTGTCAGCCCGAGCAGGGCCGAGCGGCCGGCGCCGGTATAGATGACGCACCCGCCGAGGTCACCGACAATTCGGCCCTCGGGAAGTCGGGGCAGCATGCTACGCTCCCGCGCGCATTCGATCCGGCCGATCGAAAAGGGGAGATCCGATGATGACGATCCTGGGCAGCGGCGAGCACCGCTACCGCGTGGTGGAGGACTGGGCGAAGCTGCCCGAGGGGTGGGAGTTCAAGGACGTTGCTTCGGTCGCGGTGGATAGCAAGGACCGCGTCTACGCGTTCAACCGCGGCGAGCACCCGATGATCGTGTTCGACCGCGACGGAAACTTCCTGCGCTCCTGGGGCGAGGGGACGTTTACGCGCGCGCACGGCCTGCACATCGACGCGAACGACATCCTTTACTGCACGGACGACGGCGGCCACTTCGTGCGCAAGTGCACCACGGAGGGCAAGGTGCTGCTCGAGATCGGCGTTCCTGGCCAGGCGGCGCCGTACATGAGCGGCAAGCCGTTCCACCGCTGCACGCACACGGCCCTCTCGCCCAAGGGCGAGATCTACGTGAGCGACGGGTATGGCAATGCGCGCGTGCACAAGTATTCGCCGGACGGCAAGCTCCTCCTGTCCTGGGGCGAGCCGGGCACCGACCCGGGCCAGTTCAACATCGCGCACAACATCGCCACCGACCCGGAAGGCTGGGTCTACGTGGCCGACCGCGAGAACCATCGCGTCCAGGTGTTCGACGGCAACGGCCGCTACGAGACGCAGTGGGTCAACATGCACCGCCCTTGCGGTCTGTACTGCTGCCGCGGACCGAAGGCGCAATTCCTCATCGGCGAGCTCGGGCCGGGGATGGCGGTGAACCGCAGTCACCCCAACATCGGGCCGCGCCTCTCGATCGTCGACGGCGACGGCAAGCTCGTCGCGCGGCTCGGCGGCGAGGCGGGGCCCGGCCTGGAGACCGGCAGGTTCATCGCGCCGCACGGACTCGCGGTCGACTCGCGCGGCGATATCTACGTCGGCGAGGTCAGCTACACGGAGTATCCGCGCCTCTTTCCAGACAAGGCGATACCGTGGCGCATGCGTTCGCTGCAGAAGCTGCAGAGATTGGCCTAGATACCCGGGTACTGACGGAAGTACAACCCGCGGCCGCGGCGCGAGCGCACGCCGCGCGCGATCTCCCCGGGATCGACGTGTCCGTACCGCAGCCCCTTTGAGCGCGTCAGTGCCCGCTCTCCGCGAATGACTGCGCGGTGCACTCACTGCCGAGCGCAATCAACTCCTCCGCGCGCCAGAACTCATAAAAGCCGCACAAAACATACCCCGAGACGACACGCCGCATTTTGATCTAGGGCCAATCGCGACATGCGGCGGCAGGCCTAGGCCGGTGGCAGTTCCTAAAAGCGGGCGCCACTCGGCGGCATTAGCCGACTCTGCTACCGATCAATCATTTGCGGGGTGCAAGGAGGCGCTCCAGGCCCTTGATGTCGACGATCGAGACCTGCTTCTGCTGCACCTCGATCAGGCCGTCCCTGTGGAACGCCGAGAAGAGCCGGCTCACGGTCTCGAGCTTGAGGCCCAGATAGCTCCCGATCTCGTCGCGCGTCATGCGCAATACGAAGCTGGAGCCTGAATAGCCACGCTGGAGGAGGCGCTTGGACAGGTTGATGAGAAACGCGGCGAGACGCTCTTCAGCGCTCATTGAGCCAAGCAGCATCATGATGCCGTGTCCGCGCACGATCTCGCGCGCGAGCACTGCGTGCAGACGGTGCTGCAGCGACGGAACTTGCCGTGCTACCCCCTCGATCAGCGAGTAAGGCATCGCGCAGACGTCGCTGTCTTCCAGCGCTATCGCGCTGTCCTTGTAACAGCCGCTGCCCAGTCCGTCCATGCCGAGCAGTTCCCCGTCCATGAAGAATCCGGTGACCTGGTCACGGCCTTCGCTGTCACCGAGGCTCGTCTTGAAGAACCCGGTGAGGACGGCATAGATACATCTGAACTCGTCCCCTGCATCGAACAGGTGTTCATTGCGCTTTACCCGGCGGCGTGCAAAGACGATGTTCTCGACGCGCGCGAGGTCTTCGGCGGGCAGGCCCCCGGAAAGGCACGTTTCCCGGAGTTTGCATTTCGCGCAGAGGACTTCGAGCGAGCGCGCACCTGCGGGCAGTTCGACCGGTCTCGAGATCACCGTCCCGGGTTGGGAGCTGATTTCCGCGGACGGTGCCATTGCGGTGGGATAAGACGAATTCGACGTGCGGCTGTCCATGGGCGCGCTTTCGAAGGGATGTGGCCACGACCGGTCTCGCGCCAATGGAAGGAAGCTTTCACGTGGGCGAAAGGATGACACCCGGTAGCCTCCCACAGCCGGGGTGCATCGAGCATACGCTCATGAGGAAATGTTGAGGATCGCGCCGGAATCAGGGAGACCCCTCCCCGGTTAGGGCCTGGGGTGTAGCGAGGCCTTGGATGCGGCCGTTCAGGCAACCGGCCCCGCCTCGGCCCGGAGCCCGGATTCGTCCTGCCGGGCGCGCCAGTCCATCAAGGGGTCGCAGCGATGCGGCTCCCTGTCATTTCGCGTGTTGCTTCCCGGGTGCTACCGCCGCCGGCCGCGCGCGGCGAGCGGCCCGGAAGCATCAGTCCACGCCGGTCACGATCTCCGTACGTTCGAGCACGAACTTCGGGATCTCGTGGCAGTCGGTCGTGCCGTCCCCGGCGCGCCCCAGAATCGGCGCCAGCAGCAGCGCGAATGCGAGTGCGGTCGGGAGTGCGGTGCGGGCGATGCGGGTCGACGGGGTGTCCATAGGAGCCTCCGGGTCAGAGGCCGTGGGTGGCCGGAGCGTTTCCGCTCCGACGCCCATGCCTGCACGATTACGGGTTGTAGTCGTCGACGAGGCTGTACTTACCGCGCGATTCCGTCGACTGCATCGGCTGGACCGATACGGCGATCTCGGCTTGCTTCCAGTACGGGTCGTCGAACACGTAGTTGTTGTCCGCCACGGCGGCGTTGGCGACAAGCGCGAGGGCGATAGCGGCGAGGCCGATCAGGTTGCGTTTCATGGTGTAGCTCCTTTCAAAGTGGTTAAGGGTTTGGGCACTTTTCGGAGCCCGTCGAGCCGGGAAAAGCCCCGCATCTCGATGGATGCCAGTTTGTCTTTGCGGGAGCCTCGCAGGTGGGCGCTATTGGCCGCGATCCGGTGACCTATTCACCAGGCGCGGGCAAGCGCGCCACAAACGTCAAACGACCGCGGCCCCGGGATCCGCCGGATTAACGGCGAGCATCGGCTGCCGCGCGAGGACCGCGACGCGCGTGACTCGATCGCGGTCGCTAGTCCGCGGGCGCGACGGCCCGCGTTGTGGAAAGATCCGCAGCGGATGCCGCCGGTCGAATGGCGACAGCAGGGGAAACCATCAGATGTGTGGACGCTACGTTCATCCCGACGCCGCCGCGATCGAGCGCGCGTGGCACGTCGGCCGGGACAACAGCAACCCGTTCGGGGGGCGCTACAACGTTCTGCCGACCACGAACGTCCCGACGATCCGCATCGACCCCGAGTCGGGCGAGCTCGAACTCACGACGGCGCGTTGGGGTTTCATCCCGCACTGGTGGAAGAACGCGAGGCCGCCGCAGTCGACGATCAACGCGCGCTCCGAGGAGGCCGCTGCGAAGCCGATGTGGCGGCACGCCTATCGTCACGCGCGTTGCCTGATGCCGGCGGAAGGCTGGTACGAATGGCGCGAGATGGAGCGGCTCGATCGAGAGACGGGCGAGGTGAAGCGCTACAAGCAGCCGTACTTCATGCGCCGTCCCGACAGTGCACCGTTCTGCTTCGCCGGGCTAATGTCCTTCTGGCAGGCCCCGGACGCGAGCGCGAGCGGGTTGAGTTGCGCGATCCTGACCCGGGCCGCGGCGGGACCGGTGGCCGAGATCCACGATCGGATGCCCGTGATCCTGTCGGACGACGCGCACGCCGGCTGGCTGAGCGGCGGGCTCGCGGATCCCGTCCGGGTCGCTGCGCTCATCGCCGAGTGCGCGCAGTCGACGTTCGTCTACGCCCCGGTGAGCACGGTTATCAATGGTCGGGTGGCGGACACCGCGAAGCTGATCGACCCGATCGAGCTCTAGGTAGCGTCGACGCGGCGGGAGACGAGGGCTGCCGTTTGGCGCCTGCCGTTTAGCCCGCGCGAACGTGCGGGTACAGCGTGTGGTACACGACCAGCGCCGCGCTCGCACCGGCCAGCGTCACGATGAGGCCGAACACGTTGATCACGCTCGCGTCGGGCGTGCTCACGGCGCCGAAGAGCGCGCCGGCGAGGGCGGCACCTGCGACACCGAGGCCGAAGTCCCGCATCAGGCCCTCACCGGTCCGCACGATTAGTTTGTTGGCCAGAAAGCCCACGATCAGGCCGGCGATGAACCAGGTTCCGATTGCCATCGATCTCTCCCACTATTCGCTGTTCCCGCCCCCGAACGGGGCAGCGGGTTGGTGTGGCGGCGCACCGCCGACGCGTCGTTTCTCGAGAGCCCTCATGCTCCCGGCATCAGTTGGCGGCCACCAGGACCAGGACCGGACGCCACACGAAGCTCGTGACGGTCGAGGCGAGTTGCTCCCGGGCTGCGACGCACAGACGCGTCCGTGCTTCCGGAGCCGAAGCGCCGGTCGCCTCGAGGTCGGGGCCGCTCGCGTTTGCCGTCGCGACGGACTGAGACGCGCGCCGGCGCGGGCTGACGGTATGGATGCAGGTCGTCGCGCGGGCGATGTACAGGCCGCGCTCGTCGAGTGAAACCGTGCCGGTGAGCACGTAGCGTCCGGCGGTGCCGGAGATTCTTTCGATTACGCGCATCGCGAGCCCCGCAGCGGGAAAGCGGCCCGGGGTCGCCAATCGGGGGCGTGGGAGGTGGGAAGTGCCAGCGCCTCTGCAGACCAACAACTATACGCTCATGGTGGCGACCTGCTCGTCGGCTGCCTCCGGCTTTCCCGCGTGTTCGTGATCTAAGGCCGGATGGCGCAGGGCCGGCCTGCGCACGGATCAGGACTTGGGCGCTTCCTCGCCGGGCGTTTGCGGCACGGCGTCCGCAGGCCGCTCGGGCTGGGTGGCAGCCTTCCGCTGTCGTTTCTCTTCTTTCTTCTGCTTCTTGGCGAGATCTCTCTGTCGCTTCGCGAACGCATAGTTCGGTTTGGCCATTCGGGATCCTTTGCGATGGGCTCGGCAGTTGACGAAAGTGATAAGAATAAAGCCCTTCGCGTTCGGCCGTTGGCCGCGTCACGGATGACGCGTTCTCGGAGGGTGCGACGAAGCCGAGGGAGAGGCGCTGTGCGGAGGGGGAAGACCGGTCCGCGCACGGGCCGGCAGAGGGGAACGTGACGCGGATCGAACCGGTAGTGAAGGCGGACGCGGCCGGGCAATGCGCGCGGTCCGAAAAGCAGGGACGGCGATCGCCGCCCCTGCGACAGCGCTTTAGAGCGCTCTCAGCTCGCCTGCGGACGACTTGCCGTCCTTGCCCTGCTCGAGCTCGAAGGAGAGCTTCTGCCCTTCGTTGAGACTGCCGAGTCCGGCGCGCTCAACGGCCGATACGTGCACGAAGACATCCTTCGAGCCGTCGTCGGGACGAATGAAGCCGAAACCCTTCGCTGTGTTGAAGAACTTGACGATACCTGTAGACATGAAACCCTCCAGTAGAGGCCTGACGTTGACCCGCGCCAGAGTGCGCGGGGCATCAAATCACCGAGGGAATAGTCCGGAAGTGGCACCCTGGAGGGGATACTGCGGGCCGACCCAAAGCGAATTCGACCGGAACTAGATGGGGTCGTGGACGCGGTATGCAATGGAGTATCCAACAATTTCAGGCACGATCGCGAATCGACGGCGCGCGCTACATCCCGGAGTGGAACGAAGCGCCGGGCGAGCAGCGTGCGGTTCGGTCCCAAACGCGGATAATCGAACCGTAATCCGAGAATGAATCCCTCTTAAGGAGAACTCAAATGCCCAAAGGTCAGCAACGCAGCAATCGCGAAGCCAAGAAGCCCAAGCAACCGAAGAAGCCCGCCGGTCCGGCAGCGCCGTTCATGCCAACGCAGGGTAAACCGGGCGGTTCCTTCCCCGGCAAGAAGGGCTGACCGGCGATCCGTGCGAAGGGCGGCCGTCGCGGCGGCCCCCGGGCTGCGACGAGCGCGCTCGAGCCAAGGAGCCGCAGAGCGGGGCGTGCCGGCTCAGTTTCCGGCGCGCCGGCGTTGGTTCGTCGGCCGCGTGCTGCTTTTCCACTCCGGCGACACCTTCCAGCCGCCGCCGCTGTTGCGCCGGTTGCTTTCGGTGCGCGGACGCGAGGTGCGCTCGGCGCGTGCCACGGGCTCCAGGCCCGGGATGACCGCGACGCGCAGCGCATTGCCGGTATAGCGCTCGATGCTGTGCACGAGGTGTTTCTCGCGGTGCGCGAGCAGCGTCACGGCAACGCCGGCCCGGCCCGCTCGGCCGGTACGGCCAATGCGGTGCACGTAGTCCTCGGCCTGGCGCGGCGCGTCGAAGTTGATGACGTGGCTGATGCCGGGAACGTCGAGCCCGCGCGCCGCCACGTCGGTGGCGACGAGCACGCGCATGCGGCCGTCCCGCAGGTGCTGGAGCGTGAGGTTGCGCTCGGGCTGGCGCATGTCGCCGTGCAGGGCGCCCGCCGAGAAGCCCTGCTCGCGCAGCGCGCCGGACAGGTCTTCCGCCGACTGCTTGGTGGCGGTGAATACGAGCGCTTGCCGGAGGCCGGTGTCGCGGAGGAGGGCGTCGAGCAGGCGCGTCTTGTGCGGCAGGTCGTCGGCGAACAGCGCGCGCTGGTCGATCTTTGCGTCGTGCACGGCGCTCGCCGCGATGTCGATCCGCTGCGCCGCGCGCGTCACGCGCTGCGCCAGCCGGCCGACCACGCCGTCCAGCGTCGCCGAGAAGAGCAGCGTCTGGCGCGTGGCGGGGGTGCGGGCGACGATCGCCTCGATGTCCTCGACGAACCCCATGTCGAGCATGCGGTCGGCTTCGTCGAGCACGAGAACTTCGACGCGCGCCAGGTCAACGCGGCCGCGATCGAGATGGTCCTTCAGGCGGCCGGGCGTGGCGATCACGATGTCCACCGGCTTGCCGAGCTGCTTCAGCTGCAGTCCGTAGGGCATGCCGCCGACGAGACACGCGGTGCGCAGGCGCTGGCCGTCGCCGTAGGTGTGCGCGGCCTTGTCCACTTGCAGCGCGAGCTCGCGCGTCGGGGCCAGCACGAGGATGCGGGGGCCGGCGCCTCGCCCGGTGGGCGCGACCGTAGCGAGGCGCTGCAAGGCGGGCAGCAGAAAGGCCGCGGTCTTGCCGCTCCCGGTCTGCGACGAGACCAGCAGGTCGGTGCCGGCGAGCGCCGCGGGGATCGCGGCGCGTTGCACGGGCGTGGGCGTGCGATAGCCGAGGGCCGTGAGGGTTTCGAGCAGAGACGAATTCAGGCCGAGCGTCGAGAAGCTCATGGACGTCCTTTCGGGTGATCGGCACCAACCTGAAGCCGCGATGCCAAACCGAAAGGAAATCTTTCGACGGAACCTGGAAAAGGGTCGGGGGCGAGGTGCTGCAATGCAGTACGGACCGGCACTTTACGCGAAAGAACGCGACTTTTCGAGCGTTTTCTCGCAGTCCTGCGCAAGATCGCCACTGCGCGTCCAGTGCACGCTCGTGCCGGGCGCGCCGCGCACCGGCTCGCCACTACCCCTGCGGGGCGCTCGGGAACAGGGCGTGGAAGGCGACGAGCGCCGCGCCCGCGCCAGAGACGGCCACGACAAGGCCGAGCGCGTCGAGCCCGGTCGCACCCGACGCGTCGAGGGCGCTGAAGAGCAGACCAGCGCCGACCGCGCCAGCGAGGCCGAGACCCAGGTCCATGACGAGACCGTGGCTCGACCGGATGACGGACGTGCTGGCGAGGAATCCCACGGCCAGTCCTACGATGATCCAAGTCGACATGGGTATGACGAACTCCTGTCTTGAAATGTATGCGCACCACTGGGAGCTGGAAGGTCGAGCGAGGCAGCGCCCGGGTCGGTGCGAGGTTCGCAACGCTAGCTGAGGCGCCGACAGCATTCGGTGCGGTAGCGCACATTGGGTCAGGGGCCTGCTGAAGGCGAGGGTTTCGTGCGCGACGCGGAACCGTTGGAGTGCCTCCGGTCGCGCGCCATCAACAGCCAGCAGGTCAACGACCAGCGGACAACGCCCTCGACGCTTCCTCCGCCGGCGCGAAAGTAAATCCGGGATGACGCCCCTGGAGGCCTATGATGGAGTTGCTCCGTTCCGGGGCGAAGCGGCGGATGGCGTAACGCATGGAATTCGACCGACTGCTGGCAGCGCTCGACCTGGCGGCTCCGCCCAGCGGCGCACTCGCGTCCGCCATCTCGGATGAAGCGCTCCGCCGGAAGTGGGAGCGCACCAGCCAGCACATCGTCAAGGAAGCGCAGGGCAAAGTCTCTCTCGAGCGAGCGGGTGAAGCGGCGCCAGAAGCGCCGCATTGGCCAACCCGTGCCAAGCCTGCTCTGGGGTAGACGCGCGGCGTGTACGCTGGCGTACAGACCTACGCTCGCGACTGACTGACAATCCTCGAGCCGTCCGATTTCGGCGTGCCGGCCTTGCAGCGAGCGACGGAGCGCTACATTGCGGGGGATCCCGCGGCGGCGCGTCGCACAACGTGGTTGAGGCGACGGGCATCCTCTCGAGCCTGGCGGAGAGCATGGCTGACGCACATAGGGCGAAAATTGTCGTGGATTGACGACAACGGCCGCCACAATCGAGCAGGACGATCGTAATTTGCACTCTAAGTGCGTTAGCGCACAGATCGTCTCGGAGTGGGCGGGGATGATCAGTCCAGGTGTTTAGCTCCTCCCTGATGAACACCTGCATCACTTGGCCCGGATTCGGCCCCCCGTTCCGGGCCTTTTCTTCGATTACGATCGTGAGGAAGCGATGGAAGCATCCCGTCAACCTAACTGCCCTCGATGCCATGGCTCCGGGTGGTCCGCCAATGTCATCCGCGTGAAGCGCCGGCCTATCGATCGCCTGGTCAGCCTGATTTGGCCGCAATACCGCTATCGCTGCCGGTCGATGGGCTGCGGTTGGGAAGGAAACTTCCCCGCCAAGCGCATTCCGCTCCTTAGGAGGGCCCCGCAGTGAGCGGCGCGACTCGCTGAGCAGTTCTGCCAACCTAGGCAGGTGGTCCGCTTTAGACCTGCGCTGACCCAGTGCGCAAACGCCCGCGCGCTAGCGGTCCCGTATCATCGTCGCCATGAAAGCCCCGCGTCGTGGGCTGCAGGGGCAGCCGGAACCAGGGCGGGCGGAAGGCCCGTGTGGCGATGAATCCGACATGAAGCTGGGTCCGCGAGATCTCGACGAGCTCGCCGGTCTCACGCTCGAGCATTACAACCAGCGTGCCGGGGATTACCGGCAAGGCACGCACGATCATGACGTCAGCCAGAATATCGCGGCGCTGCTGCAGCACATCGGGAGCGCGCCGCCGTTCACAATTCTGGATCTCGGCTGCGGACCCGGGCGCGATCTCAAGGTGTTTTCCGGCCTCGGTCACATCGCGGTAGGCCTGGACGGCGCTGGCCGCTTCGCCGAGATGGCGCGCGCCGACAGCGGCTGCGAGGTGTGGCAGCAGAACTTCCTCAAGCTCGAGCTGCCGCAGGGCCGGTTCGACGGCGTGTTCGCGAACGCCGCACTGTTTCACGTCCCCAGCCAGGAGTTGCCGCGCGTGTTGCGGGAATTGCACGCGACGCTGAAGCCGGGCGGTGTGCTGTTCAGCTCGAACCCGCACGGCCATAACGAGGAGGGGTGGAACCGCGGGCGCTTCGGCGCCTATCACGATCTCGAGCGTTGGCGCCGCTACGCGTCAGCGGCGGGGTTCGTCGAGCTTGCCCACTACTACCGCCCTGCCGGCCTGCCGCGCGAACGGCAGCCCTGGCTGGCGAGCGTCTGGCGGAAGCCTGCATGATGATCGAATCGCTGCTGCTGGCCGTGACCCGCGTCACGACGCTGTTCGGACAGCAGCGCCTGACCAACGCGACCGGCTTCTTCTTCGAGCGGGATGATCGGCTGTTCCTGGTGACGAACCGGCACGTGGTGCTCGACGAGGCGAGCGGTCATCATCCGGACCGGCTGGAGATCGAGCTGCACGTGGCGCCGGAGAACGTCGCCGAGACGACCCAGTTCTCCATTCCGCTTTACCGGAACGGAAAATCGATCTGGCGGGAGGGGCGCGACTCGGCAGGCACAATCGACGTCGTCGCCGTGGAGCTCGAGCGGCCGGCCCTGCCGGAGACGCTTCTCTCGCACCCGTTTACGCCTGCTCACCTGGTGAAGCAGCTCGACCAGATCGAAGTGGGAACGTCGGTGCTGATCGTCGGTTTCCCGCTGGGCTTTCACGACACGCTGCATCGTCTGCCGGTCGCGCGCCAGGCGGTCATCGCGTCGGCGTTCGGGATCCGGTTCCAGGGCCACGGATACTTTCTGACCGACGCACGGATGCACCGCGGCACGAGCGGCGCACCGGTGGTCGCGCGCGATTCGACCCAGGGCGCCGGTCGGGCGGAATTGCCGTGGATGCTGCTCGGCGTCCACGCGACCCGGATGGACGTCTCGAACCGCGACCTCGCGCAGGACGAGCGCCTCGACCTGAACTGCGCCTGGTACGCCGACGTCCTCATGACCCTGACAGCGCACGCTGCGGTCGATCTCGCCAGCGAATAGCCGCGCCCCGGCATCGCGGGACGCCTGGAGAGTGTGGTCAACGGCTTCCGCTCGCACGCATAGTGCGAGATGGCGCGGCCGCTAGGCAGGCTTGATCACGCGTACCAGGAAAAGAAGGACCCCCGGCGCCGATGGTCGCCACGATCAAGGCGCCGATCAACCCACCTCCGGCGGACAAGCCCAGCTGATGAAACAGAAATCCGCCCACCAGCGCGCCCGATAGGCCCATCACGATGTCGCCGGCAACGCCGAAACCGCCGCCTCGCATGTACTGTCCCGCCATCCATCCGGCAGTCACGCCAATCAGAATGAACCAGAGGAATTCCATGTCGTCGTTTTCCTTTTTTCGGTTGAGGTCCCGGCGTTGTCGCAGGCCCCGTGATGCGCGTTCGCGTGTTGCTCAAGTGCGGGCATTCGAGTACCGAGCTCGCTGACACAGACTACTTACACAGCGGACCATGATCGGCGCGCTGACGCACATTAGCCGCGTCTGGCCGCAACGGCTTGCGGCAAGACGCGTCCAACACCGCTAAGACCGGGCGAGAGGGACCTCATGCCCGACGGAATGCCGCTTAGGACTTGCCAAAGCGTGCCTTTGCTTGGTCCAGACAGTAGTCCTTGGCGCCGCCCGCATAGGCGTCGCACTTCTCCTTCGCCACCGCGTAGTCGGCGTCGCGCTTCGCTTCCGCGGCATCCGAGCGTGCATCGACTTTTTGTTCATTCGCTTTCATCTGCGCTTCGCCCGACGTCTCCTTGGCGGCTTGGTTGGCGGCGGAGACTTTCATGTTCGCCTTGGCGTCCGCCTTGGCGCGTGTCTGGGCGGCTTTCGCCTCCTTGACGCAGACGTCCTTCTCGTTGCCGGCCTTGTCGTCGCACTTTTCCTTGGCGACCGAATAATCGGCGTCGGCCTGGGCAACGCGCGCCTGGTACCGATTCTTCTCGGAAGGCTTGTAGCGGGCATCGAGCTCGGCCTTCGCGACCTTCTCTTTGCCCATGGCTTCGGCCATGCACACGTCTTTGGCGTTAGCCGAAAACGCGCCGCAACTGGCCTTGGCCGACTTGAACTCCGCCGCGATGCTCTCGCTGCTGGCCTTGTATTCGTCCTTTGACATGCTTTGTGCCATCGCGCCGAAGCTGAACGCGAGGCCGATCGCAACCGCGATCGCGCTGATGTTGAGTTTCTTCAATGTCGTTCCTTCATGTTGCAATCGAGTGACTGAATCGTTGGCGGGCGCGTTCGCGCCCGCCGCGGCCTGGTTAGGTCGGCCGGTTGAACTCACGCTGGCGTTTCTGCCATTCGGAGAGCTGGCGCTCGGCTTCGTCTTTCGAGACCCCGTACGCTTCCTGGATCTTGCCGGCGAGCTGATCGCGCTTGCCTGCAATCACGTCGAGCTGGTCGTCGGTGAGCTTGCCCCACTGTTCTTTCACATTGCCCTTAAGCTGCTTCCAATTGCCTTCCACTTGATCCCAGTTCATTCTGATCTCCTTGCGTTGATTGAACATCTCTAGCGGTCGCAGTGTGCGACCCACGGGTCGCGACGCTGGTTGTAGCGGTGAACCGAAGCGGTCGATGCGGCCGACGGCCATGATCGCCTCGGGGTTGCAGCCCTTGAGCTGCGCTACCAGTGATGCATTAATACGCTGAAACGCGTCTCCGTTCCGTGCGCTAGCGAACGTACTGGATCCCGATTCTCCTGTACGTTGTCCTTCTACCCTCTGACGGGTTCCCTAAAGCCTCCGGGAGAGTTCGGTGTCACCCACGCGGCGCGCCCCCGTTGCGAATGCTCTGATTTCGGCGTTGCCCCGCAAGGACCGCGAGCACCTGCTGGCGGGCTGCGAGCCGGTCGATCTCGCGTTCGCCGATGTGCTCTGCGAGCCCGGCGACCGGATCCGGCACGTCTACTTCCCCACCGACGGGTTCATCTCGTTGTTGACGCCGCGCGACGGCTGCACGAGCCTGGAGGTGGGGCTCGTCGGCAGCGAAGGCATGCTCGGGATCACGCTCATGCTGGGCGTTGAGGTTTCACCGCTTCGCGCGCTGGTCCAGGGGTCGGGCGTCGCGATGCGAATGGATGCTGCGCCGTTCTTGCGCGAGCTCGCCTTTAGCGCGGCCCTGCAGCGCGAAATGAATCGCTACCTCTACGTGTCGATGGCGCAGCTCGCGCAGACGGCGGCGTGTACGCACTTCCACGTCCTGGAGGCGCGCCTCGCCCGCTGGCTGCTGATGACTCACGACCGGGCCCACGCGGACGAGTTCCATCTGACCCACGAGCTCCTCGCCAACATGCTCGGGGTGCGCCGGGTCGGTGTCACCAAGGCGGCGGGGGCGCTGCAGAGGCGAAAGCTGATTCGCTACCGCCGCGGCACCATCACGGTTCTTGCCCGCCGCGGCCTGGAAGCCGCCGCCTGCGGGTGTTACCGGTCGGCGCAGAACCTGTACGACCGCATCCTCGGCTAGCGCCGCGATGACCGTACTCGTGTCGGTGAAGATCAACGACGGTGTCGTCATGGCCGCGGACAGCGCCAGCTCCTTCGCGAGCGGCATGATCTATCACCACGCCCAGAAGATCGTGAACCTCAGGAAGGGGCTGCCCATCGGCGCGATGGTGACGGGCGCCGGCGGCATCGGCAACGAGTCGATCGACACTTTGCTGAAGGACCTGCGACGACGGTTCAGCGGCGGGAGCGCCGAGCACCCCGACTGGAGTCTGAACCCCGATCGCTACACCCTCGAGCAGGTCGCGGTCCGGGTCAGGGAATTCCTGTTTGAGGAGAAGTCGCGTCCGCTCGGCGGCAGCGTCTGGACCAAGGTGCGCCTGTGCGGTTACTCCGCCGGCCGCCCTCTGGCGGAGGTCTGGGAGGTGCAGTTGATGGGGTCCGAGTGCGCTGCGCCAACGCGGGTGCAAGCCGAGCACGAGTTCGGGCCGCGATGGGATGGGGAGTACGAAGCGCTGGACCGATTGATCTTCGGCCTCGGAACCCGGTTCAACGAGGCCTACACGAAGCACGGACTGTCAGCGGAACAAGCCGCGGACGCGCGGGCCAAGCTGGCGCCCGAGCTGTACGAGCTGCTGTTCCTCGAGGCCATGCCGATCCACGATGCCGTCGACCTGGCCCGCTTTCTGGTGCAGACGACCATCGGCTTCGTCAAGTTCTCCGTCGGCCGCCCCAAGACCGTGGGTGGCCCGATCGAGATTGCGGCGATCACGAAGCACGAGGGCTTCAAGTGGATCGAGCGGCGGCACTTCTTTCCGCCCGAGCACAACGCGTCCGACTGAGCAGGGGCGCAGTGGATCCCACCCCAGACGGGACTCGACGATGTCGGCAGCCGCACGGATGCGCCTCCGCACCTCGATCACAGGATCGCCCGGCGACGCGGGCGTGCTCCGAGTGCGGGAGGGTCCCGCGCTAAAGAAGCCTCACGGCTGCACGGCGGATCGAGCGAGCGTTCCTGAACCAGTCCTCGAGTTCCGCGCTATTGAGCGGCGGGCTGATGACGTACCCTTGGGCGCGGTCGCAGCCAAGTCGCCGGAGCGCCGTCAGTACCGCCTCGTCCTCAACGCCTTCGGCGGTGACACTCAACCCCATGACGTGCGCGAGGTCGATGGTGGCGCGGACAATCGCTGCATCGTCGCCGTCGCCTACCAGGCCTCTCACGAAGGACTTGTCGATCTTGAGCTCGTCCACGGGCAGGCGTTTCAGATAGGCGAGTGATGAATATCCGGTGCCGAAATCGTCGATCGCCAGTTGGAAGCCGATTTCGTGGAGCCGGTGCAGCACCTCCAGAGCGTGCGACGGATCCTCCATCACGGCGCTCTCAGTCAGCTCTAGGCAGATCCGCGTTGCATCGACCGTATGCCGTTGCAGGAGATCAGTCACGCCCGACAGGAAATCGGCGGTGTGCAGATCCCGCGCCGAGATGTTCACAGAGATTCCGATTTCCAGCCCGCGGTCGTGCCACTCGGCGCATTGACGGAACGCGCAGTCCAGCACCCAGTGGGTGATGACCTTGATGTATCCCGTTTGTTCCGAAAAGGGCACAAACCTGTCCGGGGCGATCAGTCCCCGCTGTGGATGATTCCATCGAAGCAACGCTTCAGCGGCCCGTTCGGGTGCGCCAGAGAGCGCGAGCTTGGGTTGGTAGACCAGCGTCAGCTCATCCTGTTCAACGGCCTGACGCAGCTCGCCCAGCAGCGACAGCCGTCCGGCGTCATTTTGGTCCTGCACTGCATCATAGGCCTCGTGGCCTGTGCCGGCGCGCTTTGCGGCATACATGGCGATGTCCGCGTGTCGCATCAGGCTGTCGGAGTCCTGCCCATGCTCGGGATATACAGCGATTCCTGCGCTCGCGCCGAGGTCGATGAGGTGACCCTCGATCGTGAGTGACTCGGACAGAGCGTCTGCGACTTTGCGCGCGGCGACTTGTGCACCGTCGAGTGCTTGCATTGGCAGAAGAACCGCAAACTCGTCACCGCCCAGACGCGCCACCGTGTCGGTCCTGCGCTCGAGCGCGCGCCGGAGTCGGGCAGCTACCTCACGGAGCAGCAGGTCCCCCATGGGATGACCCAGCGTGTCATTGACATACTTGAAACGGTCCAGATCGATGGTGAGGACCGCAAGCCGGCCGTGGGTGCGCTGGGCCGTGCTCACCGCTTGCTCGAGCCGGTCCATGAAAAGGGCCCGGTTGGGCAGGCCGGTGAGGGCATCGGCGTAGGCAAGGTCGCTGATCCGGCGTTCCCGGGCGGCGATTGCATCGCGCATGTGGTCGAAGGCGGCTCCCAGCTCGCCCACCTCATCGCCCCGGGGAACGATGACGCCGCGCCCGTAATCGCCTTGTTCAATCCTGCGCGCTGCACCGACCAGCTCCCGTAGCGGCCGGGTGACGCGTCGCGCAATCAAGACGCTCCCTATTGCCGAGAGGACCAGTCCGACGACGGTGAGTACGAGAAGGGTGTTCTGCAACCCGCTGAACGGCGCCGCCGCTCTCGCTACCGATCGCTCCAGCATGAATGCGACTTCCGGCTCCGGGTCGCGTCGAAGCACGACAACCTGCCTCTCCCATTCTTCGTTGGTCGATGCAACGGGTTCCCAAAGGACCGATGACGCTGAGCCTGCGCCCTCTTCCGGACGCGCGCGGCGCAAGTGGGCGTCCCCGGACGCATTGAGGACCCGCCAGTGGCTGTCCGATGCCCGGGTGCCCAGCGAGACTTCGAGCGACGTCAAGAGCGCAAGATGACTCAGGAGGCGCGCATCCAAGCGGACTCCGAGGACAACCCAGGCGCCTGGTCCCTTGGAGCGGACCGGGAACGCGACAAACTGAACCGCGTACTCCCCCACCAGCTCTATACCGGGGACAGGGTCCCCGCGTGTCGATGTGGGGATGCGGCGCGTCGCCCCCTCGGCCGGCCGGCCGATCGCGGGGGTCGCGTCGGCGAGCACCTGTCCGCCCGGACCCACCAGCATCGCAACCTCGGCGCCCGCCCGCTCGCGGTGCCGCTGAAGGGCGCCCGTCATCGAGGCGGGGTCGCGGGTTGCCAAGGCCTCGCGCAGAAGGTAGTCGTTGGCTGCCCTCTCAGCCGCGCCGGTGAGGCGCGAGCCACCTTCCTCCAGAAGCTGGTTGAGCACTCGCGCTCCGACGGCCAGCTGCTCGAGCCCGTGGTGGCGCGCATTGCGGTCGATCTCGTTTCGAACGACGGCGTAGCCTGCAATCTGCATCGAGACGATGAGCAGCAGAAAAACGCCGGCAATCCGCGTCTGCAGCGTGCGCGTTCGTGGGAGACCGGGCGGCATCGCAGCACTCTCCTAAGACCCGGCGAGCGACAGATAATGCTCAGCGACGACCCAGGCACCCTCTCGCTTCACGCAGATCATGACGAATCGCACCGGCGTGGCGGTCTGCCGGCCGTCATTGCCGGTCCCGTGCAAGACGTAAGTTCCAGCCGTCACGGCTGTGCCTCCGTACAGCCGCGCGCCCGTATCTCGCAACACGACACGCGTACCGGGGACACCCGCCAAGAGCAGCCCGTAATAGTCGCGGATCGCCCGGGTGCCCTTGCGCATGCTTGAGGCGGAGGTGCCCCACACGATGGCATCGCGGTCATAGACGCCGATGAGGGCGTTGAGGTCGCCCTTGGTAAACGCGACAGCCCATCGGTCCGCGAGGAGGGCAGGATTCTCGTGACCGATTCGCAATGTCGACCACTGCGCGCAGCTCACGGGCGTGAGGAGTGCGAGCACGAGCAGCGCTCGACGGAAAAGTGACATGCCTCGCTGCATGGGAAGGGGCCTCCTACTATGAGTGCGCCCTCGTGCTCTGAGGCGCTCGACTATCTCTAGCGAGGACCGCGCCACCGGCGGGTGGCATTCCCGTCCGGCTGTGACGAATCGCACGGTCGTGGAGTACGGGTCTGTGCGTCTCCGGAAGGCGACCACACGCCGAAGAATGTTGCGATCCCGCGACATATTTTGAAAGTCCGCCAGCGCCGCCACGTTTCGCCAACCGACCGATTCCCTTGGACGGTTTAAGCTGGATCCCTCGCCTGCGCAGTCCTTGCTGGAGACGCCCCATGATGAACGTTGGAGGTGAGATTGCAGTCGGTTTGCTGCTTTATGGCGCCTGCGGAGCGCTCATCGCGCACGCGACGCCCGCACATCAGTCAAGCGCCGCCACGACCTCGCTGCTGCAGCTCGCGCAGGCCCCCGCACCCGCCAGTCCCGCCCCGACTGCGGCGACGCCGCACGCGAGCACGGGCAAAGGGGCCTACTACGGTAAGAAGTTCCACGGCCGCAAGACCGCGAGCGGCGAGCCCTTCGACATGAACAAGCTCACCGCGGCGAGCAATGACCATCCCTTCGGGACGATGCTCAAGGTCACTAATGTCGCGAACGCCAAGTCGGTCGAGGTCCGCGTCAACGACCGCCACTCCGGCGGGGACCGGATCATTGATCTTTCCTATGCGGCTGCGCAGCAGATCGGCATGGTCAAGGCGGGGCTCGCTGAGGTGAAGGTGGAAGTAATTGCCCCCGCGCCGCAAAAGACGAATCGCTGACTTCCGTCCACCCCCGTCTCCCCCTCGCGCCGAGGAGGGTGCGCGCCTTTCCAGACGACGCCGAGGAGCAGGGGGAGCCCGCTCCATTCACTCACGGCCCGCTTCATCCTCCAGTCCCACGGCGCGATTGGAGTTGACCCCCTTTCCCAGGACAGTTGGCGGCTTGATCTCATGGGCTCATGCTAGGTGCAGGTCGCTCTGGCAGTGGTCCGGGAAGTGCAGTTGATGGGGCCCGAGTGCGCTGCGCCAACGCGGGTGCAAGCCGAGCACGAGTTCGGGCCACGATGGGATGGGGAGTACGAAGCGCTGGACCGATTGATCCCGGCCTCGGGACCCGGTTCAACGAGGCCTTCACGAAGCATGGTCTGTCAGCGGAGCGAGCCGCCGACGTGCGGGCCAAGCTGGCGCCCGAGCTGTACGAACTGCTGTTCCTCGAGGCCACGCCGATCCACGATGCCGTCGATCTGGCGCGCTTTCTTGTCCAGACGACGATCGGCTTCGTCAAGTTCTCCGTCGGCCGCCCCAAGACCGCGGGTGGCCCGATCGAGATTGCGGCGATCACGAAGCACGAGGGCTTCAAGTGGATCGAGCGGCGGCACTTCTTTCCGCCCGAGCACAACGCGTCAGACGGAGCCAGGCGCGCG
>Ga0105107_10000984_pt1 | contig 18557 bp, 17 predicted proteins | sample PPLLaktember2015_6_FD_79335 | JGI IMG/M metagenome (GOLD analysis project Ga0105107, IMG submission 79335) | Freshwater sediment microbial communities from Prairie Pothole Lake near Jamestown, North Dakota, USA - PPLs Lake P8 Core (1) Depth... | ecosystem: Environmental > Aquatic > Freshwater >... | reverse complement strand
TGGGTCGAGAACGCCAAGCGCGACCACTTCGACTTCATGCAGAAGATGCGCGACCGCGGCATCGACGTGGTCGAGATGCACAATCTGCTCGCCGAGACGGTCGCGATCCCCGAGGCGAAGCAGTGGATCCTCGACAACCAGGTGGTGCCGAACCAGGTGGGGCTCGGGCTGGTCGACGAGATCAAGAGCTACCTGAACGGCCTCTCGGCCCGCGACCTCGCCGAGACGCTGATCGGCGGCCTCTCGACCGAGGAGTTCCCCGAGAAGATCGGCGGCGAGATGCTGGCGATGGTGAAGGAGTCGGCCGGCGTCACGGAGTACCTGCTGCCGCCGCTGCCCAACACGCTGTACACGCGCGATACCACCTGCTGGATCTACGGCGGCTGCACCCTGAACCCGCTGTACTGGCCGGCCCGGCACGAGGAGACGATCCTCACCACCTCGATCTACAAGTTCCATCCCGACTTCGCCGGCAAGGTGAAGGTGTGGTGGGGCGATCCGACCCAGGACCACGGCCTCGCGACCGTCGAGGGCGGCGACGTGATGCCGATCGGCAAGGGCAACGTGCTGATCGGGTTGAGCGAGCGCACCTCGCGCCAGGGCATCAGCCAGCTCGCGGCCGCCCTGTTCGCGCAGGGGGCCGCCGAGCGGGTGATCGTGGCGGCGATGCCGAAGCTGCGCGCGGCGATGCACCTCGACACGATCTTCACCTTCGCCGACCGCGACTGCGTCCTGCTCTACCCGGACATCGTCTACAACATCCACGCCTACTCCTACCGGCCGAGCAGCAAGCCGGGCGGCGTGGAGCTGCACAAGGACGAGAAGCCGTTCATCGACACGGTGGCCGACGCGCTCGGCGTGAAGAAGATGCGCGTCGTCGAGACCGGCGGCACCGCCTATATGCGCGAGCGCACCCAGTGGGACAGCGGCGCCAACCTGGTCTGCGCCTCGCCGGGCGTCGTCTTCGCCTACGACCGCAACACCTACACCAACACCCTGCTGCGCAAGCAGGGCATCGAGGTGATCTCGATCGTCGGCGCCGAGCTGGGCCGCGGCCGTGGCGGCGGCCACTGCATGACCTGCCCGATCATCCGCGACGCGATCGACTGATCTCGGAGCAGCGAGGCGCGGTCGGGGCGTGGTGGCGGAGTCTTCGCTTCGCGCCTCGAAGGTCAGCGCTTGCGGCGCAGCGCGCGGCCGATCTGGAGCTGCCACCAGCCGAAGGTCTCGGTCGTCCACTTGTAGAGGCCGGCGCCCATCAGGGTGCCGAGCGCGACCGAGACCAGCACGATCAGCACGGTGACCAGCCCGTCGATCCCGGCGGCGCGGTCGCTCAGCATGCGCGTGACGCTCACCAGCCCGAGCGAGCCCGGGACGACGACCCAGAAGCTCGGCAGGAATGTCACCATGGCCGGCGGGCCCTTGAAGCGAAGCTGCACCAGGTAGCCGAGCGGCATCGCGACCAGCATCCCGAAGAAGCCGCTGACCTCGCTGCGCACGAAGCCGGCCGAGAGGCGCTGGGTCGCGAACACGACGAGCAGGACCGCGAGCAGCCAGAGCAGCGAGTTGCGCGGCGCCGAGAAGTGCAGGTGCACCCCGATCCCGAACACCACGACGCCGACCCAGGGGATCCAGGGCACCACGTGGAGCGGCCGGGTGGCCTCGAGCAGATCGTCGACCTCGTAGCCGACCAGGGCAGCGCCGGCCGCGAGGCCGAACGCGAGCAGCACCAGGTGCACGAAGCCGGTCACGAGCCGGCTCGACCCGCTCATCATGTCGCCGTAGGCGAGCTCCACCATCGCGAGCGTGAGCATGGCGCCGGGCAGGAACGTCACCAGCGGCGCGACCAGGAGCTGGGTGGGATCGACCGGCAGGCCCTGCCGGGCCGCCCCGAAGACCAGCGCCGAGACGAGGGCCGCCGCGGCGACCGGCAGCGGCATCGCGAGCAGCGGCCGGTTGCCATTCAGCACCTTCACCGCTCCGACGACCGCGCCGAGCGCTCCCGCGGCGGCGAGGCCCGCCGCGGTGGGGGCCAGCAGCATCGCCAGCCCGACCGTGAGGATGGTGTGGCCCACCACGCTGCCGAAGGCGCCGAAGCGGGCCTCCTGGCGCAGGATCGCCGCGAGCCGCTCGAGGCCCTCGCGCGGGTCCAGCGCCCCCTGCTGGGCCTCCGCGCCGAGCGCGTAGACGTCGGCCATCTGGTCGAGGCGCAGCGGCTCGAGCGGGCCCTCGGCGAGCGTGATGCGCTCCTGCTCGCCGTCGTGCAGCGTGATGAAGATGGCGGTCGGGAAGGCGAGCACCCGCGCACGGCGCGCGCCGTGCGCCGCGGCAATTCGCCGCAGGATCAGCTCCACCTGCGCGGTCTGCTCGCTGCAGCCGATGTACGCCTGCCCGAGGCGGAACAGGAACTCGAGCAGGGCGGCCGTGTCGACCGGCGCATCGGCCTTCATCGCGCCGGAGTGTACCCGCCGAGCACCGGGCGGGGTCCCACCGGACTCGGGCGTCGGTTACGATGCCGCGGCGCCGCCAGGCCGAGGGAGGGACGCCGTGTACTCGATTCCTGCACGAGGCCGCCGCGAGGCCTTCCGGGTCTGTTCCCCGACACGGCTCGCAGGCGCCGCGCTGGCGCTGCTGCTCGCCGCGGCGTGCGGGCCCGCCGAAGAGCCGCCCGCGCCCGACGTCCGCCCCGTCCGCACGATCACGGTCGAGGAGCTGCCGGGCGGCGAGACGGTGACGCTCACCGGGCGCATCGAGGCGCAGGAGGAGGTGAACCTCGCCTTCCGCGTCGGCCAGCGCCTGATCGAGCGCAACGTCAACATCGGCGATCGCGTCGAGCCCGGCCAGCTCGTCGCGCGGCTCGAGTCCACGACGCTCGACAACGCGGTGTCGGCGGCGCGCGCCAACCTGGCCGCGGCCCAGGCCGCGGCGGGCGATGCCCGGCTCGAGTTCGAGCGCCAGCGCTCGCTGTTCGAGCGCGGCGTCGCCCCGCGCGCGCGCTTCGAGAGCGCGCAGGCGGCGCGCGACGCATCGGCAGCGCAGGTGGATGCTGCGCAGGCGCAGCTCGCGACGGCGCGCGAGCAGCGCACCTACACCGAGCTCTACGCGGACGCGGGGGGCGCCGTCACGGCGGTCGGCGCGGAGCCGGGCGAGGTGGTGGGCGCCGGGCAGATGATCGTACGGATCGCGCGGCAGGGCGGGCGCGACGCGGTCTTCGACGTGCCGGCGCGGGTGAAGGAGGCGGCGCGCGGCCTCGATCCCGAGGTGACGGTCACGCTCGCGTCGGATCCGAACGTGCAGGCGGCGGGCCGCGTGCGCGAGGTGTCGCCGCAGGCGGACCCGGTGACCCGCACCTTCCCGGTCCGCGTGGGCCTCAGCGATCCGCCCGCCGCCATGCGGCTCGGCTCGACGGTGACCGGCGCCATCCAGGTGGGCGCCGGCGGCGGCATCCGCATCCCGGCGGCGGCGCTGACCTCGGCCGACGGCGCGCCGGCAGTCTGGCTGCTGGATCCCGCCACCAGCACCGTGTCGCTGCGCAGCGTCGTGGTGGAGCAGTCCGGGCTCGCCGAGGTGGCGATCTCGGACGGCCTCGCGCCCGACGACGTGGTGGTCACCGCGGGCGTCCAGACCCTGCGGCCCGGCCAGAAGGTCCGCCTGCTCCAGGCCGTTCCGTGAGCGGCTTCAACCTCTCGCGCTGGTCGCTGCGCAACCGCTCGCTGGTCGTCTTCTTCATGGCGATCGCGATCGCGGCCGGGATCTCGGCCTACTTCTCGCTGGGCCGCGACGAGGACCCGCCCTTCACGTTCCGGACCATGGTCGTGCAGGCCGCCTGGCCGGGCGCGACGCTCGACGACACGCTGCTCCAGGTCACCGAGCGGCTCGAGCGCCGGCTGCAGGAGGTGCCCGGCCTCGACTTCCTGCGCAGCTACACGAACGCCGGCCTGACCGTGATCTTCGTCAACCTGCGCGGCGACACGCGGCCCGGCGACGTCCCGGACCTCTGGTACCAGGTCCGCAAGAAGATCGGCGACATCCGGCACACCCTGCCGCAGGGCGTCGTCGGCCCGTTCTTCAACGACGAGTTCGGCGACACCTTCGGGATCATCTACGGCTTCACCGCCGACGGCTTCTCGCACCGCGAGCTGCGCGACTCCGTCGAGGACGTGCGCTCGCGCCTGCTGAACGTGCCGGACGTCACGAAGATCGACATCCTGGGCGCGCAGGACGAGCGGATCTTCGTCGAGTTCTCGCTGGAGAAGCTGGCGGGCCTCGGGCTCGACCGCACGGCCCTGATCGCGGCGCTCCGGGCCCAGAACCTCGTGCGGCCCTCGGGCGTGGTCCACACCAGCGAGGAGCGGGTCACGATCCGCGTCTCGGGGGCGTTCCGCTCCGAGCGCGACGTGCTCGACGTCAACTTCGTCGCCGGCGGCCGCGTGGTGCGGCTCGGCGACATCGCCGAGGTGAGCCGCGGCTTCGCGGACCCGCCGCAGCCGATGTTCCGCGTCGACGGCGAGCCGGCGATCGGCCTCGCGATCGCGATGCGCGAGGGCGGCGACGTGCTCCAGCTCGGCGAGAACGTCGCCCGCGAGATGGCCGCGATCACCGCCGAGCTTCCGTACGGCATCGAGCCGCACCTGGTGGCCGACCAGCCGGTGATCGTGGACGAGGCCGTCGGCGAGTTCATGGAATCGCTGTGGCAGTCGATCGCGATCATCCTGGTGGTGAGCTTCGTCAGCCTGGGGTTGCGCGCCGGCTCGATCGTCGGGCTCTCGATCCCGCTGATCCTGGCGATCGTGTTCCCGATCATGGGCATCGCCGGCATCGACATGCAGCGGATCTCGCTGGGCGCGCTGATCATCGCGCTGGCCCTGATGGTGGACGACGCCATGACCACCATCGACGCGATCATGCGCCGGCTGGCGGCCGGCGACGACATCGAGGGCGCCGCCGGCTACGCGTTCTCGCACTTCGCGTTCCCGATGCTGATCGGCACCCTCGTCACGATCGCCGGCTTCGTGCCGATCGGCTTCGCCCAGAGCAGCGCGGGCGAGTACACGTTCTCGATCTTCGCGGTGGTCACGATCGCGCTGCTCGTCTCGTGGGTGGTCGCCCTGCTGTTCTCCCCGCTGCTCGGCAAGGTCTTCCTGAAGAAGCCGACCGCGCAGGAGGAGGGCGAGCCCGGCCTGGTGATGCGGCTCTATGGCGGCCTGCTCACCGGCGCGATGCGCCTGCGCTGGCTCACGATCCCGCTCACGATCGGCATCTTCGCGCTCGCGGTGTTCGGCATGCGCTTCGTGCAGCAGCAGTTCTTCCCGCCCTCCGACCGGGTCGAGCTGCTGGTGGACGTGGGCCTGCCGCAGAACGCTTCGATCTACGCCACCGAGGCCACGATCGACCGGCTCGAGGCGATCCTCGCCGAGGACCCCGACGTCGAGCGCTGGAGCAGCTACATCGGGCAGGGCGCGATCCGCTTCTACCTGCCGCTCGACGTGAAGCTGCGCAACCCGTTCTTCGGGCAGGTGGTCGTGATCGCGAAGGACTTCGACGCGCGCCTGCGGCTCCAGCCGCGGCTCGAGGAGATCCTGACGGAGCAGTTCCCCGAGGTGATCAGCCGCGTCTCGCCGCTCGAGCTCGGGCCGCCGGTGGGCTGGCCGGTGCAGTACCGCGTGAGCGGGCCCGACGTGGAGCAGGTGCGCGCGATCGCGCTGCGCGTCGGCAACGCCGTCGCCGCCAATCCCGCTTCGCGGCGCGTCAACTTCGACTGGTTCGAGCCGTCGCGCGAGCTGCGCATCGACGTGGACCAGGACGAGGCGCGGCTGCTCGGGCTGAGCTCGGCGGCGGTGGCTGCCGCGCTCGACAGCGCGATCACCGGCGGGACGGTCACCCAGGTGCGCGACGACATCTACCTGATCGACGTGGTCGCCCGCGCCACCGAGGAGGAGCGCCTGGCGCTCTCGTCTCTTCGCAGCCTGCAGGTGCCGCTGCCGGGCGGGCGCGCGATCGCGCTCACCCAGTTCGCGACCATCGAGACCGGCCAGGAGTACCCCCAGATCTGGCGCCGCGACCGGGTCCCCACCCTCACCGTGCAGGCGGACCCCGCGCCCGGCGTGCAGCCCGAGACGATCGTCGACGAGCTCGAGCCGGCGATCGCCGCGCTCGACGCCGAGCTGCCGCACGGCTACCAGGTGGCGCTCGGCGGCATCGCCGAGGAGAGCGCCGACTCGCGCGCGTCGGTGTTCGCGGTGGTGCCGCTGATGCTGCTGCTGATGCTCACCTTGCTGATGGTGCAGCTGCGCAGCTTCCGGCGGCTGTTCGTGCTGCTGAGCGTCGTGCCGCTCGGCCTGATCGGCGTCGTCGGCGCGCTGCTGATCTCGGGCCGCCCACTCGGCTTCGTGGCGATCCTCGGCATCCTGGCCCTGATGGGCATGATCGCCAAGAACGCCGTGATCCTGATCGAGCAGATCGAGGCCGACCGCGCCGCGGGCAAGAACGTCCACGACGCCGTGGTGGCGGCCGCCAGCTCGCGCTTCCGCCCGATCATGCTGACGGCGCTCTCGACGGTGCTGGCGATGATCCCGATCGCCTTCACGGTGTTCTGGGGCCCGATGGCGGTGGCGATCATGGGCGGCCTGTTCGTCGCCACCATGCTCACGCTCGTGTTCCTGCCGACGCTCTACTACACGGTCTTCGCGGGTCGCGAAGGGTCCTGATCTCCGCGCGCTCGGAGGCGCGGGCGTGTACCGCCACGCCCCGCGGCTCCGATCTACCCGGCGACCACCTGCACCGGCATCGCCGCGAGCCGGTCGTGGAGGCGGGCCTCGGCACGGATCGGCCACCAGTCGTAGAGGAACACCTCGATGGGGCGCCACATGGCGACCCAGCCGCCGATCACGAGGCTCTCCTGGACGATGCCGTAGTGCTGCCCGCTGAAGAGGTCGGCGAGCACGAGCGCCAGCGCGTTGAAGGCGAGCCCGATCACGAGGCTGATCCGGCCGGTTCGCAGCAGCTCGCGGAGCCTGCGCCGCGCGGCGGCCGCGCGGTCGCGGAAGAACTCCGCGACCGCCAGCGGGAGGACGGCGGCGTCGTCGCCGCTCGGGGATGGGCGCTCGAGGCGGATCACGAGGCCGAGCGGCGCGTCGCGGCGCAGCTCCTGCGCCCAGCCGACGATGAACTCCTCGGCCCGGGGGTCGAGGTCGCGCTCGCGGAACGGCGCGGCGTCGATCGCGAGGAACAGCTGCTTGGCCTCCCCGAGGCGCATCTCGAGCCTCTCGCAGTCCGGCGGGAACCCCATGCTCGCGCTCACGGGCGCCCTCCCCTTCGCGAAGTTCGCGCGAACCTACCGGGGCGCCGCGCGCGAGCCAAGGATCCCGCGCCCCGAGCGGCCGCTGCGGCCGCGTGTCATGCTCCCGCGCGGGAGGACCCACCATGCAGGCAGCACTGGCCCGACGGATCGATCAGCTCGTGGAGTGCGGCTGGGAGCCGGTCGCGACGACGGAGACGAGCGCTTCGCTCCACGGGCGCCGCCCGTTCAGCTGGTGGCTGTTCCTGTTCGTCGTGATCTTCTTTCCGTTCTTCGGCGGCATCCTGTACCTGATCTTCTGGCTCGCGACCTCGCGCGCGACGGTCTTCCTCCACCAGGACGGCGAGACCGTGCACGAGGCCGGCGACCTGTGGCTGGTCCGCTGGCAGGAGGCGCGCCGGGAGGCGTTCATCGCGGAGCAGCGCGAGATCAAGGAGCGCGGGTTCCTGGCCGTGATGTGGCCGCAGCTCGTGACGTTCCTGCTGCTGCTGTTCCTGTGGATCGCGTTCCTGCGCTGGTACTTCTAGGCCACGCGCCGTGTTCGCGCGCGCCGCGGGATTGCTCGCCTTCTGGCTGCTGCTGATCGGCGCCGCTCCCGGCGACCTCGCCGCCGGCGTGCCCACCGCCGCCGCCGCGGCCTGGGCGAGCGTGCGCCTGCTGCCGACCGGCGCGCGCCGCGCGAGGTTCGGCGCGCTGGCCGCGATCGCGCTGCGCCTGGCCGGCCAGGCGCTGGTCGCCGGCCTCGACGTCGCGCGGCGCGCGCTCTCGCCGCGCATGCCGCTGCGACCCGGCTTCGTGTCGCATCCGCTGCGCCTTGCGCCGGGCCCCGCACGCGACGCGTTCTGCGCGCTCACCAGCCTGCTGCCGGGCACCGTGCCCTCCGGCACCGACGAGCGCGGCGCGCTGCTCGTGCACTGCCTCGACCTCGATCAACCCGTCGCCGCGCAGCTCGCCGCGGACGAGGCGCGCTTCGCGCGCGCGCTCGGCGAGCGCGGCGATGGCTGAACTCCTGCTCGCCGCGGCCGCCTTCGTGCTGGCGGCGGCGGCGGTCGGCCTGGTCCGGGTGCTGCGCGGGCCCAGCGACGCCGACCGCATGATGGCGGCGCAGCTGCTCGGCACCGGCGGCGCCGCCGTGCTCCTGCTCGTCGCCGCGGGGACGGCGACGCCCGCGGTCGTCGACGTCGCGCTGGTGCTCGCGCTGGTCGCCGCCTTCGCGTCCGCGGCGTTCGCGGAGGCGGGCGGCGAGGACGCGAGCGCGATGGACGGGGAATGAGCCTCGCGCTCGACGCCTTCACCGTCGCGGCGGTCGCCGCAGGTGCGTGCTTCTTCCTGGCGGGCACCGCCGGCCTGCTGCGCTTCCCGGACCCGCTGTCGCGGCTGCACGCGCTCACCAAGGCCGACAACCTCGGGCTCGGGCTGATCGTCCTGGGCCTGCTGCCCCAGGCGGACGGCGTGCTGGCCGGCGCGAAGCTGATCGCCGTGTGGGGGCTCGCGCAGCTCGCGGGGACGGCCGTCACGCAGCTGCTCGCGCGCGCCGCGCGCCGCGGCGAGGGGCCGGCGTGAGCGCCGGCTTCGTCCTGGACGCGGTCGTGGCCGCGTTGCTCGTGGCCGTGGCCACCGGCGCGATCGCGGCGCGCACGGCCTTCGCCGCGGTCGTCGCATTCGTTGCGTACGGCCTGGTGCTGGCGCTCGCGTGGGTGCGGCTCGCGGCGGTGGACGTGGCGCTCACGGAGGCCGCGGTCGGCGCCCTGACCGGCGTGCTGCTGCTGGCCGCCGCCGCGCGCCTGCGGCCGAGCGAGGCCGCAGCGGAGTCCGAGCTCCCGAGCGCCGGACTGCGCGCCGCCGCCGCGCTGCTGTGCGCCGTCGTGGCCGCCGGCCTCGCGGCCGTCGTGCTCGCCGCCGCCGAGCCTGCCCCGACGCTGGCTCCGCTGGCCGCGCAGCAGCTCCCGGCGACGGACCTCGGCAACCCCGTCACCGCGGCGCTGCTCGCCTGGCGCGCCATCGACACGCTGCTCGAGAAGGTCGTGCTGCTGGCGGGGCTGCTCGGGGTGTGGTCGCTCGCGCCGGATCGCCTGTGGGGCGGCCGTCCTGGGGCCGCGCTCCGCGCTCGCGGCGCCGCGCCGCGCGACGGCGCGCTCGGGTTGCTCGCGCGCCTGCTGCCGCCGATCGGGATCGTGGTCGGCGTGTACCTGGTCTGGACCGCCGCGGACCATCCGGGCGGCGCCTTCCAGGGCAGCACGATCCTCGCGGCGATGTGGGTCCTCGCTCGGATGGCAGGCTTCGTCGATGCGCCGGCCGTCAGCGACCGCCGGCTGCGCGCCGCGCTGGTCGCCGGGCCGCTCGCGTTCTTCGCCGTCGGGCTCCTTGGCTTCGCGTGGGCCGACGGCTTCCTCGCCTACCCCGACGGGTGGGCGAAGCCGCTGATCGTGGCGATCGAGGTGCCGATGACGATCTCGGTCGCGGCGACGCTCGCCTTGCTGCTGGCGGGGCCTCCTGCGCGGGGGCCGGAGTCCCGGGGATGAGCGCCGCGACGCTCTACGGGCTGTGCGCGGCGCTGCTGGCCGCGCTCGGGCTCTACGGCTTCGTCGTGCAGCCGCACCCGCTGCGCAAGATCGTCGCGTTCAACGTGTTCGGCGGCGGCGTGTTCGTGGTGTTCGGCGTGGCGGCGCGGCGCGGGGCGGCCGCCGGCTTCGCCGCGGACCCGGTGCCACACGCGATGGTCATCACCGGCATCGTCGTCGCGTTCGTCTCGACGGCGCTGGCGGTGGCCCTGCTGCTGCGCCTTCACGCCGAGACGGGGCGCGCCTCGCTGCGCCTCGACGAGCCCGGCGCGGACGAGCGGGGCGACGGCGCGTGACGCCGGCCAGCGGGGGCACCGCGGACGCCTGGCTGCTCGTGCTCGCGGTGATCGCGCCGGCCGCGTGCGTGCCGCTGGCGCTGGCGCTCGGCGAGCGCGGGGCCCGGTGGCTCGCGCTGGCGCTCGCGCCGGCCGGCGTGGCGCTCGCCGCCGCGATCACCGCCGCCGTCTGGCGGCGCGGCGACGCGCTCGTGTACGTGCTGGGCGGCTGGGCGCCGCCGCTCGGCATCGCGCTGCGCGCCGACGGGCTCTCGGCGGCGATGCTGCTCACCACCGCGGTCGTGATCGGCGCCGCCGCGCTCTACGCGCGCGCCGACCTCGACCCCGGGCGGGGGGCGCCGGAGTCGCGCGCGTCGTTCCTGTTCTGGCCGCTGCTGCTCACCACCTGGGCGGGCCTCAACGCCGTCTTCGTCGGCTCCGACCTGTTCCACCTGTTCGTGGCGCTCGAGCTGCTGACCTTCGGTGCGGTGCCGCTGGTCTGCCTCGACGGCCGCCCCGCGACGATCGCGGCGGCGCTGCGCTACCTGCTCTTCGCGCTCGCCGGCTCGCTGCTGTACCTGCTCGGCACGGGCCTGCTCTACGGCGTCTACGGCACGCTCGACGTGGTGCTGCTGGCCGAGCGCGTGCGCGTGGAGCCGACCGCCCGCATCGCGGCGGCCCTGATGACCGCCGGGCTGCTCGCGAAGGTGGCGCTGTTCCCGCTCCACCTGTGGCTGCCGCCCGCCCACGCCGGCGCGCCGCCCGCCGCGAGCGCCGTGCTCTCCGCGCTGGTGGTGAAGGGCTCCTTCGTGCTGATCGTGCGGCTATGGCTGGATGCGCTCCCGGGGCTCGCGACGCCGGCGGCCGCCCAGCTCCTGGCGGCGCTGGGGGCGGCGGCGATCGTGTTCGGCAGCGTGCTCGCGCTGCGCCAGGCGCGCCTCAAGCTGCTGGTGGCGTACTCGACGGTGGCGCAGGTCGGTTACCTGTTCCTCGCCTTCCCGCTCGCCAGTGCGACACAGCTCGGGAGCGCCGCCTGGACGGGCGGGATCCTGCAGGCCGTCTCCCACGCCGTCGCGAAGGCCGCGATGTTCCTCTCGGCCGGCCTGATCGCGAAGGCGCTCGGGCACGACCGCATCGACGGGCTGGCCGGCGTCGGCCGGGCGCTGCCGAAGACGCTGTTCGCTTTCGGGCTCGCCGGGCTGTCGCTGATGGGCCTGCCGCCGAGCGGCGGCTTCATGGCCAAGTGGCTGCTGCTGCGCGCGGCGATCGACGGCGGCCAGTGGTGGTGGGCGCTCGTGATCCTGGCCGGCGGCATGTTCACAGGCGGCTACGTGTTCCGCGTGGTCGCCCGGGCGCTGGCCAGCACGGGCGAGCCTCCCACCCTGCGCTCCCCCGTCCCTCGACACCTGGAGGCGCTGGTGCTGGCGCTCGCCCTGCTCTCGGTTGCGATCGGCCTGCTGCCGTTCGCCTCGTTCGGCCTGCTCCAGATCGGACGGCCCTCGTGAGCGCGGCCCTGCTCGTCGCGACGTGGGCGGTGCCGCTGGCGATGCTGGCGGCGTGCCTGTCGCCGGCGCTGCGCGCGCGCATGCCGGACTGGCTGTGGCTCGCACCGTTGCCGGGCCTGGCGGCTTCGCTGCTCGCGCGCGGCGCGCCCCCCCTCGTCCTGGACGATGCGGGGTTGCGGCTCACGCTCGCGCTCGATCCGGCCGGCGCGACGCTGCTGGGTGTCGCCGCGCTGCTCTGGTCGACCGCGGGGCTCTATGCCCGGAGTTACCTGCGCGACGACCCGGAGGCGGCGCGCTTCGCCGAGTGGTGGCTGCCGACGCTGGCCGGCAGCCTGGGCGTCTTCGTCACCGCGGACCTGTTCAGCTTCTACGTCGCCTTCGCGCTGGCGAGCCTGCCCGCCTGGGGCCTCGTCGTGCACGACGAGACCGCACGCGCGCGCCGGGCGGGGGCGATCTACCTGGCCCTCGCCGTGGTCGCCGAGATCTGCCTGATCCTGGCCTTCGCGCTGCTTGCCGCGGAGACGCCGGGCGACACGATCGCGGTCCGGGACGTCGTGCCGTCGCTCGCCAGCGCTCCCGGCCGCCACTTCACGATCGCCCTGCTGCTGGCCGGCTTCGGGCTCAAGGCCGGCCTCGTGCCGCTGCACGTCTGGCTGCCGCTCGCGCACCCCGCGGCGCCGGCGCCGGCCTCGGCGGTGCTGAGCGGCGCGATCGTGAAGGCCGGCGTGATCGGGCTCATCCGCTTCCTGCCGGCCGACCCGGCGCTCGCCGGCTGGGGGACGGCGCTCGTCGCCGGCGGGCTCTTCACGGCCTTCTACGCGGTCGCCATGGGCGTCACGCAGGCGAATCCCAAGACGGTGCTCGCCTATTCCACGGTGAGCCAGATGGGGGGCGTCACGGCGATCCTCGGCATGGGCCTCGCGACCGGCGACGCGGCCGCGGTGCCGGCCGCCATCCTGGTCGCGGCGCACCACGTGCTCGTGAAGGGCGCCCTCTTCCTGGCCGTCGGCGCCGCGGCGGTGGCGACCGCGCGCAGCGTCTGGATCCGCGCACCGGCCTGGGTGCTGTCGCTTGCGCTGGGAGGGCTCCCCCTCACCGGGGGCGCCCTCGCGAAGCTCGCGGCCAAGGGACCGATGGGCGAGGGGCCGGCCGCGACGCTCGCCGCGCTCTCCGCCGCGGGAACCACCCTGCTCATGCTGCACTTCCTGCGCCGGCTCGCCCGAGCCGACTCCGGCGCACCGGGTGTGCGGGCGCCGGCCGGCCTGCTCGGGCCCTGGCTCGCGGCGGCGGCGGCGGCGCTCGCGGTGCCCTGGCTGCTCGGCCCGTCGCTGGCCGGCGTCGGATTGGCGGATACGCTGGATCGCGCCGAGCTGTGGGCGGCCGTCTGGCCGATCGGGCTCGGCGTAGCGGGAGCCTTCGCGATGGAGCGCGTCGCACACGTCCTGCCGCCGGTTCCGGAGGGAGACGTCGTCGTGTTCGGCGCGCCCGCCGCCGCAGCCGCCCGCCGCTGCGCCGACGCGCTCGCGCGCGCGGACGAGAAGCTGCGCGATTGGCCGGTCGCGGGCGTCGCGCTACTCACCCTGGCGTTGGCGCTGGGCGGAGCCATGCTCGCCGGCCGCTGAAGGGGATCGATGGACGCCTCCGAGACCCCGCGACCCAAGCGCCCGCCGTCGTACGTCGACGCGATCGCCCCGCTCGTCCTGCTGGTCGTGCTGATCGCCGGCGGCCTGTTCCTGTACGGGCTCGACGCGCTGGGCGGGCCGATCCCGGCCGCGCTCGTCGTGTGCTCGATGGCGACGGGCATCATCGTCCTGCGCAGCGGCCATACCTGGAGCGAGGTCGAGGACGCGATCAAGCGGGCGGTGGCCTCGGTGGTGAGCGCGATCTTCATCCTGCTCGCGGTCGGCGCGCTGATCGGCACCTGGAACCTGGCGGGGACGATCCCGACCCTCGTCTACTACGGCATCCGCTGGATCGACCCGAACTTCTACTACGTCTCCACGGCGGTGATCTGCGCGCTCACCTCGATGAGCATCGGCAGCTCGTGGACGACGGCCGGCACGGTCGGGGTCGGCCTGGTCGGGATCGCGTCTCTGCTCGGGGTCTCGCCGGCGATCACCGCCGGCGCGGTCATCTCGGGCGCGTACCTCGGCGACAAGACGTCGCCGCTCTCGGAGACGACCGTGCTGGCGTCGCAGCTCGCGGGCGCGGACCTCTACACGCACATCCGCGCCCAGGCCTGGACGTCGGTGCCGGCCTTCCTGATCGGCGCGGTCGTGTTCGCGATCCTCGGGCTGAGCGGCGAGGGCGTGCTGCCCGACGACACGGCGGCCTCGGCGGACCTGAAACAGCTGGGCCAGCTGTACTGGATCTCACTGTGGAACCTGCTCCCGCTCCTCGCGCTGCTCGGGATGTCGCTCAAGAAGTCGCCCTCCGCGCTCGCGATCCTGACGGCCTCGCTCTTCGCCGGCCTGCTCGGCATCTTCACGCAGCCCGAGGTGTTCCAGCGCTTCGTCGCCGACCCGGAGCTGGCCACGCCGCTCGTCTACGTGAAGGGCATCTGGTCGGCGATGGCGACCGGCTTCGAGTCCAACTCCGGTCTGGCGGACGTCGACCGGCTGCTCTCCCGTGGCGGCATGGACAGCATGCTCGGGACCATCTGGCTGATCATCGGCGCGGTGAGCTTCGGCACGCTGCTCCAGGAGTTCGGCCTGATCGGGAAGCTGATCGACCCGCTGATCGCGCGCGCGACGACCGACGGGCGTCTGTTCGCGACGACCGCCGGCACCGCCTTCGGCCTCAACGTGGTGGCCGCGGACCAGTACATCGCGCTGGTGCTGCCGGTGAAGACCTTCAAGAAGGAGTTCGCCCAGCGCGGCTTCGCGCCTCAGGTGCTGTCGCGGGTCGCCGCCGACGCCGGCACCGTCACGTCCCCGCTCGTGCCGTGGAACTCGTGCGGCGCGTTCATGGCGGCGGTGCTCGGCGTGCCGACGCTGCTCTACATGCCGTTCTGCTTCTTCAACATCCTGAGCCCCATCCTGACCGTGCTCTACGGAGCCACCGGCTTCCAGATCGCGCGTACCCGCCCGAAGGAGGAGCGATGACGACCGTCACGACGCGATCCGCGCTGCCGGGGCTCCTGCTGCTGCTCCTGGCCGGAGCCGCCGCCGCAGAGGACCCGCGCGTCGACGCGCTGGTCGAGCGCCTCGAGCGGCAGGAGGCCGAGATCCAGGCGCTGCGCCAGGAGGTGCAGGAGCTGCGCGAGAGCGCGGCGCCCGTGCACCGGGCGGAGCACCCCGAATACCGCCGCGAGGACGGCCAGTACCCGGTCACCGACTACGACGCGCCGCGCATCCGGATCGACATCGCCGGCCAGATCAACCAGGCCTTCACGTTCGCGGCCGACGGCAAGGACGCCAAGGGCTACTTCGTCGACAACGACGCCTCGGGCAGCCGGCTGCGCTTCGCCGGCGTGAGCACCTTCGCCGAGGGGCCGCAGGTCGGCACGACCCTCGAGATCGCATTCAGCCCGAACAACTCCTTCGATGTCGACCAGGAGAACGAGCGCGCCGGCGACTTCATCGCGGTACGCCGCGCCGAGCTGTGGGCGCGCGACGACCGCTTCGGGCGGCTGATGTTCGGCCACGGCTCGGCGGCCGCCGACAACACCGCGGAGTTCGACCTCTCGCTGGTCAGCGGCCCGATCATGACCTCCGGCGTCGAGTTCGTCGCCGGCGGGCTCCTGTTCTCCGACGGCAGCGACTTCACCGGCGTCCGCATCGAGGACGCGTTCTTCAATTTCGACGGCAACCGGATGGGCCGGATCCGCTACGACACGCCGATGTTCGGCCCGGTGCAGCTCTCCGTCTCCGCCGGCTCCGACCAGCGCTACGACGCGGCGCTGACCCTCGGCGGCGACTACGACCACTGGAGCGGCGTCGACCTGCCCGGCTTCACGGCGCTCGGGGCAGTCGGAATCTCGCGCCCGAACGACGACGACGAGGACTACCGCTTCACCGCCTCGGGCTCGCTGCTGCACGACGCCAGCGGCGTGAGCCTCACCGTGTCCAGCGGCTTCGACGGCGGCACGCGCGGCGACACGCCCTACAGCCTGTACGGCAAGCTCGGCTGGGACACGCGGCTGGTGTCCTTCGGGCAGACCGGATTCGGCGTCGACTACGACTGGAACGAGAACCTCGCCGCCGACGGCGACCAGAGCCAGTCGGTCGGGATCGCCGCGGTGCAGGTGCTCGAGAACTACGGCATCGAGCTCTACACCCAGTTCCGCTGGTACAGCGTCGACGGCGATGACTCGTCCTGCAGCCCCTTCTTCGCGTGCCAGGACGACTTCGACGACATCTTCCTCGGCACGCTCGGCACGCGGGTGCGCTTCTGATGCGCACGGTCGCCGCTGCGACGACCGCCCTCGCGCTGCTCGCCGGCTGCGCAGCACCGGCCCCGGCGCCGAAGGGCGAACGGACCGAGAAGATCAGCTACAACCGCCGCGAGCTCGAGTCGCGCCCCGGGCTGCTCACCGGTCAGGACGGCGTGTGGACGATCTACCGCAGCGACGGCGAGCCGCCGCCGCCCCCTCCGCCGCGGCCGACCACGCTGTCCTGCGAGCGCGGCCAGGTGTGCGACCCGCCGGCCGAGGAGCGCTGAAGCGCCCGCTCAGCGCTGCGTGGGCTCGAGGACGGTGGGATCGGCCTGGTAGAAGGGCGTCAGCTGGTTCAGCACGGCGCGCGCCGCGTCCGCCTTCTCCCGGACCTCGACGCCGGTGAACACCCGCCGCGCGTTGTCCTGCGCGATGCGGATCGTCTGCATCATGCTCTCGAAGCTCGGGACCGTCTCGTCGTGCCCGGCGCCTCCCTCCAGCGAGCGGGACAGGGCGCGCGCCTCGCTGCGCAGGGAGCGGAGCTGCTGCTGGAGGCGGAAGAAGCTGTTCGCCTGTCCCTGTCCGACCGTGGGACGCGGCTGGCGGCGGAAGGTGTTCCAGAGGTCGTCCGTCGCCACCGCGAGCTGCTTGCCGAGCTCGGTGACCTTGGCCTGGTCCCACGCCTGCTGCGGCGCGGCGCCCGCGGGCGCTGCCAGGGCGAGAAGGGAGACGGCGAGCACGGCGCTACGGAGGGCGGTCATCCTGGGTTCTCCTCAGGGGCCAGCGGCCAGCCCGGCGAGCCGTTGTACCCGCTCGCGCGCTCGGGTGTCAACGGGAACGGCACCCGGGTGGCTCCGCCTACGGCCGAGGCCGGCCGGTTCAGCCCGCGGTGCCGGAGGTGCGCAGCGCCACCGGCTCGCCGGCCGGCCGCTCGCCGCGGCGCGGCTCGCCCTGCTTCGCCCAGCGCGCCGGACCCGAGAGCTGCGCCACCCGCTTCGGTTCGAGGCTCGGCGGGTCGAGCGCCGGGTCCTCGAACACGCGCAGGATGCGGTAGGTGGTGCTGCGCTCGGCCGGCGTGCGGCCCAGCTCGCGGATCAGCCGGCGCATCTCTTCGGCGGGCAGGTTCTCGCCGTGGTCGGCGCCGGACTCGCGGCTGATCGACTCCTCCATCAGGGTTCCGCCGAAGTCGTTGGCGCCGGAAGCGAGCGCCACCTGCGCGAGCTTGGTGCCCATCTTCACCCACGACATCTGCACGTTCTGGATGTGCGGGCGCAGGAACAGCCGCGACACGGCGATCAGCCGCACGTCCTCGGGCGCCGAGGAGCCGGGCCGCGCGCCCAGGTGGTTGTAGAGCCGGTTGCGCTCGTGGATGTAGCCGAGCGGCACGAACTCGGTGAAGCCGCCGGTGCGCTGCTGGATGTCGCGGATCAGGCCGAGATGCGCGGCCACGTGGCGCAGCTCCTCGACGTGGCCGTACATCACGGTCGCCGTCGAGCGCAGCCCGACCCGGTGCGCGGCTTCCACGATCTCGACCCAGCGCGCCGTCTTCAGCTTCTTCGGCTCGATGATCGCGCGCACGCCGTCGTCGAGGATCTCGGCGGCGGTGCCCGGGATCGTGCCGAGCCCGGCGTCCATCAGCCAGCGCAGGTAGTCCTCGAGCGCCATCCCGCTCTGCTTGTGCCCGTGGTCGATCTCCTCGGGCGAGAAGGCGTGGATGTGCACGTCCGGGAAGGCGGCCTTCAGCGTGGTCAGGATCTCGTGGTAGTGGCGGTGGTCCTTGTTCGGGTGGATGCCGCCCTGGATGCAGAACTCGGTGGCGCCGCGCGCCACGGCGTCGCGGCCCTTCTCGACCAGCTTCTCCATCGGGTGGTCGTAGGCGTCGGCGTCGTCCTTGTGCCGCGAGAAGCCGCAGTAGCTGCAGCCCACGTAGCAGACGTTCGTGAAGTTCATGTTCCGGCACACGACGTAGGTGACCAGGTCCCCCTTGTCGGCGCGGCGGGCGACGTCGGCGGCCGCCATCAGCGCGAGCAGGTCGGCGCCCTGGGCGCCGAGCAGGACCGTCGCGTCGTCCACGCTGAGCTCGCGGTCGGCGAGCGCGCGATCGAGGACGGCGGCCACCGGCTTGCTGATGTCGCCGAGCAGGCGGTCGAGACTCATGACTGATGCTCCAGAGGGCTCACGCGGCCTCCGTGGCGCGCGGGGCGCCGCGACGCGGAAGGGCGTACCCCTGCGCGTCGGCGAGAGCGAGACAACGGGCGCGCATGGCGGGATCGAAGAAATCCGGCTGGCCGAGCAGGTGCTCGGGATACACCGGCAGGCGTTCGCGCAGGCGGAAGCCGGCCGCCTCGGTGCGCGCGCGCAGCGTGGCGAGCTTCGGCCACGGCGCCTCGGGATTGATGAAGTCGATCGTGACCGGCGAGACGCCGCCCCAGTCGTCCACGCCGGCGCGCAACAAACGCTCGAGCAGCGCCTCGCTCGCCAGGTTGGGCGGCGCCTGCACGTGCACGGCGGGGCCGAGGATCAGCCGCGCCAGCGCCACCCAGC
>Ga0105107_10000983_pt1 | contig 18559 bp, 18 predicted proteins | sample PPLLaktember2015_6_FD_79335 | JGI IMG/M metagenome (GOLD analysis project Ga0105107, IMG submission 79335) | Freshwater sediment microbial communities from Prairie Pothole Lake near Jamestown, North Dakota, USA - PPLs Lake P8 Core (1) Depth... | ecosystem: Environmental > Aquatic > Freshwater >... | reverse complement strand
TAGATCGTAAGTCCCATCCATGGGTCTCCATTGGGTAATATAGAAGCCCACAACCCGCTCTCCACGTTTGCCGAAGACCACTTTGGCCCTGACCTTTTCCTTCTTAATTGGATCTTTTCCTTCGACCGTTACCGCCAGTCCTTCTCCACCCACCACTTGGACTTTCTTTCTCTCCAGGATTTGAAACTGGAGAATGGCATTAAAAAGGAATCGTTTGAAAAACTCCTTTTCCCTATGTTCAAACCTTGTGGCACAGCCGAAAGGCTCTTCGTCATAAGCAAAGGAGGTAATAGAAGGATAGCCTCCAGGGTCTGATTTCATAAATCCAAAATTGATATCATTTTCACCCACTTCCACCCGGAGCACTTTCCAATCCGGAGACGGGGGCATAAACTCAAATTCGTCTTCCCAGATAACTGTTCCTTGTGGAGACAATCGATAAGGAACTTTCTTGGGAGGTTCTATGGTGGCACACCCTGCAAGCCAGGCTATTAGCAACATCAAACATAGAATTGTCAATGCTTTTCTTTTCATGGTTTTCCTCCTTCCTGTTTCATTTTTTTGAGAAAGAGGAGAATGTCTTTGAAGTCAGGGGAGCCATCCCTCGAGTAACGAATGATGCCCGTTTTATCAATAATCACGGTTCGCCTGCCAAAGATAGGTTGCCCCTCAGGTTGGACATGCATACTGACACCCAGGAAGGCCGTAACGTTAGAAAGTAGAGGAAAGGTTAAATCCAGGCCTTTTGCCCAGTATTTCAACGTTATCACATCATCCCGACTGACGCCCAGGACCCGGGCGTTGAAGCGCTCATAGAGGTAGAGATTCCTCTGATGGCCCTCCATCTCGCCCGTTCAGACGGGGGTATAGGCTGCCGGGAAAAACGTGATGATGAGATGATGCTTGCCGTAATACTCTTCCGCATAGTTGATCAACCGATCTTGGGTGGAGGGCAGGGTAAAGTTGAGTGTCTCTCGACCGATCAACTCTGCTTTTTTTGCAGCTTCGACATTTGGGACAGGAAGAAAAAAAAGCAGGAGCAGGAATAAGAATACCCATTCATAAAATGATTTTAATCTCATAACGACCTCCTTTCTGTCATTAATTTCTAAATTATAACATACATGATTGTGAAAAGAGAAGAAGCAATAAGGTACCCGGTCCTGTCCGCGGTAGTCGGATGCGACGAAGCGTTCATAGCACTGAGCGATCCTTTCATCAGCGCTGTCCTTTACACCCTTTAGTGGCGAATACCTCGCCGACTCTATGGATAGTTTGCCTATTTACGGGAGGGCTTGCACCGTGGCCCCGGCCAGCTGAAACAGATAGCGCGGGAAAATACCGCCCGCAACGATAACGACAATCATCAACGCGGCGAGGATTGTCGTAGGGGCAGACAGATTGATAGGCGGCAGCTCTTCCTCCGGCTCCAGGAGGAAAGTTGCTCTCACAACCTGAATGTAATAGTAGAGAGAGACAACCACGTTAATCATGGCGATGAGCACCAACAGAAAATATCCCTTTTGCATCGCCGCAGTAAAGACCAGGAACTTTCCAGTGAATCCTATCGTTGGCGGGATGCCTCCCAAACTAAACACCCCCACCATGAGCGTCATGGCCAGCAGCGGTGAGCGGCGGTGAAGCCCCGCCAACTGGACGATGGAAAGGTCGCGGCCGTCGGCTGATACTCTGACCACGACCAGAAAACAGGTGAAGGTCATGGCGAGATAAGCCACCGCGTAGAAAACCACGGCGGCATAGCCGGTTGGGTTCATGCTGAGGATGCCAATAAGCGCGTAGCCCGCATGGGCTATGGCCGAATAGGCCAGAAGCCGTTTGAAGTCCTTCTGAACCAGCGCCACCAGGTTTCCGTAGGTCATGGAGATGATGGCAAGCGCAATGAGCACACGGGCCAAGGACGTATTGCCGTCGGTCGTCGATACCAGGCGGGCGAGCATGGCCATGGCTATTACCTTCGTGGCGGTGGCCACAAACGCCGTCACCTGATTGGCGGCTCCCTGGTATACGCTGGGCGCCCAGACGTGGAATGGGAAAAGGGCCAGCTTGAAAAAGAAGCCGCACAGGGTGAGCAGTAGCCCAATAAATGCCATTGGGGTGTTGAGCAAGCCGGGCAGCTTGAGGCTAAGCTCGCTGATCAATGTGGTCTGCGTGGCCGCAAAGAGAGAGGCCATGCCGAAAAGCATCAGGGCCGAGGTGGCGATCCCGATGAGGAAATACTTGATCCCTGCCTCCATCTGCTGGCCAGCGCCGCTTCTCATCGGGACCAGGGCGTAGAGCGAGTAGCTGGCCAGCTCCAGCGCCACATACATGGTCAGTAGTTCTTGGCTGCTCACCAGTAGCATCATGCCCAGGGTACAGGTCGTCAGCAAAAGATAGAACTCCGAGTGCCTCCCCTCCCGGATCCCGTTCAGGTTCGAGCAGAGGCTGACGACGAGGAAGAACCCCATGGACAACATGCCCTTGAAGACCTGGGAGAAAAGATCGACTCGGTACGCTCCATAAACCATGGACACTTCCAGCCGGACGGTGGCCAGAGTCAACGCCACCCCGAGGCCGGCGAGAAAGAGGGCCGCAGAGAAATCGCGCCTCCCGTTATGACGCGTCATGGAGAGGGTGAGGAATACGACGGCCACCACGAGGAAGTAAATCTCCGGCCCAAGGATCCACCACTTCATCTGGGCAACCCTCCCATGAATGGAATCGCGGCCGTTTGAACCAGATCCAGCATCAGCCTGGGGAATAGACCGAAAAGGAGCATGGTTGCAACCAGGATCATCCTGGGCAGGCCGAGACCTAAAGAGACGTCACGGAGATGAGCGTAGCGTTCATTTCGTTGCCCATAGAATACCCTCTGCACGACACGCAGCATGTAGAGGGCGCTTAGGACCAGGGCGCAGATGGCCAGAGCGCCCAGTGCGGGGTAGACCCTGAAAGCAGAGATGAAGACAGTCACTTCCGCCCAGAAACTGGCGAATCCGGGCACGCCCATCCCGGCCAGCGCGGCCACGATGAAGTAACCCGAGGCCACAGGCATGACCTTACTCATCCCGCCCAGATCCGGTATCAATTTCGTGTGGGTCTTGTCGTAGATGTAGCCCAGGGATGAGAAGAGAAGTGCGGTCATGATGCCGTGGGCAAACATCTGAAAGACGGCTCCGTTGAGCCCCTCCGCCGTGACCGTGGAGAGCCCCAACCCCACGATCCCCATGTGGGAGACGCTGGAGTAAGCTACCACGTACTTGAGGTCTGTCTGGGTCAACCCAACAAAGACTCCGTAGATGATGCCGATGGTCGCCAAAATGGCCATTACGGGCGCCCAGTACTCCCAACCCAGGGGGCAGAGGAAGATGCCCACCCGCAGGATTCCGAAGGCCCCGACTTTCATGAGCACGCCGGCGTGAATCATGCTCACCGAGGTGGGAGCGGCCACGTGGCCTACGGGCGACCAGGTATGAAAGGGCCAGACGCCCGCGAGGATCCCGAAGCCGAGGTAGAAAAGGAGAAATGCGAACTTCTGCTGTCCCGGCGTCAAAGCTCCCGGCTGCATGAGGGCGACGATGTCGAAGGTGTGCAGCCCTGAGGCCACCGAGAGATAGACAATACCAGGGAGGACCAGTGCGCTTCCCGCTAAAAGATAAAGGAAGAGCTTGAGTGCGCCGTACTCCTTTCGCGTCGTCCCCCAGATGGCGATGAGCGGATACATGGGGAAAAGCGAGACGTCGTACCAGACAAAGAGGAAGAAGAGGTCCATGCTCATGAAGAAGCCAAAGACGCCGAGGACGAGTACGAAGGCAAAGGCGAAGAACTCCTTGACCCGCTCCCGCAGTTCCCACATAGTCAGAACGCCGGTGAAGTGCACGATCCCGGTGAGGAGGATCAGAGGAAGATTGAAGCCGTCCGCCCCATTGAAATAGTGGATGCCAACTGGTTCCACCCACTGCAGTTTCTCCACAAACTGCAGGCCCCCGTGCGCCCTGTCATACGCGCAATAGACATAGATGGAAAGTGCCAGGGCGATCCCGGAGAAGACGAGACTCACCCATTTGACCAGGCTCTCTCGCTCGCGGGGGATAAATAAAATGACCAGGAGGCCCACCACGCAACTGAGAAGGATGGTCGAGAGGTACGGAAAACCGGCAAATTCCATTGTCATTTGTCTACCCTACTATTTTCCCCGAACGATGAAAATCCGATTTCAGACCCATTCGGCGACCAGGCTCTATTTATTATCGGTGTAATCGCTCTTTGAATCTGTGTAATCATTTTTTACTAAGTAAATAAAAAATAGAGCGCGACCAAGGCCAAGGCGGCGAACGTGACAATGAGGTTGTACCGCAGTTTCCCGAACTGCAGGAAGGACAGCAAATGACCGCTGTCCAATGTGAAGTGGCAGAACCCGTCGATGCTGTCATTGATGACCTTCTCTTCGTTCTTGGTGCATGCTCTGGAAAAAAACCCGTCGATAACGATGCTCACAAACCACTGGTACGCATGATCCAGATACCAGCGTTGGGCAAAGAGCTCCCTGAGTGGTGGTATCCGCTCCACGAAACCTAACTGAGCAGCAGCGCGGCGGCCGAATTCAAACCAGGCCATGCCAACGCCAAAGGCTGCAAGCCCTGGGCTGATGTAGGAAAGCCAAGCATGGGCTCCATTTTGGTGGGCGGCCGTCCCCGCCGACAGGAAGTCGCGCAGCGGCGTCTCAAAAAAACCCAACACCATGGTGGCACCGGCCAGGACGATGAGGGGACAACCCATAACCCAGTAGAGACCGCCCATCTCATGATGGGCGGTCTCCTCCTGGATCTGTCCCCGCGGAAAGAGAATGATGAAAACCAGCCGAAAGGTGTAGTAAGCGGTGAGAAAGACACCGAGCAGTCCGGCCACCAGCCAGACGGGATTCCTCAGGCCGGCCAGCGTTGTAAGGATAACCTCCTTGCTGAAGAAGCCCGATAGCGGCGGCAGACCGGACAGGGCCGCAGCCGCTATGATCAAACACACCATGGGTGTTTTCAGCCGTCGGCCTCCGCGTCCGGAGATCTCGTACACATCATTCGTCCCGTACAGATGAACCCACAACCCGGAACAGAGAAAGAGCAGCGCTTTGAAGCCCGCATGGGTGGTAAGATGGAAGCCTCCCGCGAAGAGACTTCCCGCGGCGAGCCCCATGATCATGAAGCCCAGTTGGCTGATGGTCGAGTAAGCCCAGACCCGCTTGATGTCCCGACTGACCATGGCCATCGTGGAGGCCAAAAGCATGGAGAGGGTGCCGATGGCCAGAAACACGGTCATCGCATCCGTCGATTGGCTAAGGAACGGAAACAACCGGGCGAACAGATAGACGCCTGCAGCCACCATGGTGGCGGAGTGGAGCAGGGCACTGACCGGTGTGGGTCCTTCCATCGCATCGGGCAGCCACGTCATGAGAGGGAACTGGGCGCTCTTGCCGACAATGCCGCCGAAAATCAGGAGAGCTGCGAGGGTCAGAAGGCCGGAGTCCATGCGAGCCGCGGTCTCTGGACTGTTCATCTCAAGGATCTCCAGGTTTCCCAGGTGAAGCAGCACAAGGAAAAGGCCGATGAAAAGTGAGACGTCGCCCAGCCGGGTCATGACAAATGCCTTCTTTCCCGCTTGAGTGGCGCTGAACTTCTCGTACCAGAAGCCGATGAGAAGATACGATGAGAGCCCGACCAGTTCCCAGAAGACGTAGAGCTGAAGCATGGCCGAGGAAACGGTCAAGCTCATCATTGCCCATGCGAAGAGGGACTGGAACGCGTAGTAGCGGGAGAAACCCGAGTCACCCGCCATATAGCCGAGAGAGTAAACCTGAACGAGAAAACAAATGGAGGCCACAAGAAAGAGCATGAGCAGGCTCAGCGGGTCGAGCAGGAAACCGAAGGGCACGGAAACGTCTCCCGTAATGAGCCATCTTGCCGAGTAGTGGATCGATTGGGCGTTGCCCCAGTGTCGAACCAGCAGAAAGATGGCCCCGGTGACCGAGCCCGCCGCCGCAGCGATGGAGAGTCCTCCCGATAGACGACGATGATCCCTGGTGAATATCATGATGAGCAGGAAGGAGATGAAAGGCAGCCATGTGGTCAGCACTGCCGCCATCAAACTCGGATCTTGTAGCCAGGAAGTCATCATCTCTCCGTCTCAACGTTCTGACGGGGTGATCAGGGATCACGCCCTACAGAAGACCAATCTGTCACTGTGCCTTTACCCGGTAATCTTTTTTTGTTCTTTTCCCCACCTTTCCAGCATTCCATCTATCCGGTCTCTGCGGCCTCGGACTACCATTTCAAAATGTCGTAATGGTCTGGATCGATAGAGCCGGTTCTTTGATACGCACTCACCACCAACGCCAGTCCAACGGAAACCTCAGCCGCAGCCACCGCAAGGATAAAGAGCATGAAGACCTGGCCTTCCATAAGTTGCCAGCGCAAAGCTGCCGCGACAAAGGCGATGGCTGCTCCGTTCATCATCACTTCCACACCGACAAGGGTCATGATCAAGTTTCGGTGAGCCACGAGACAGACAAGGCCCATCGAGAAGATGAGTCCTGCCAGAAGAAAGATATGGCCAAAGGGAACAATCATGGGTGTCCCTCCTTACTCAAAAATCCTCGCTCACCCACTTTTGGCAAAGGGGGGGAGGTTTCGGTTTCGTCGCCGCCCGCTCCCCTTCTCCTGCTGACCTGAATCACGGCCACCAGCGCAACGAGGAGCAGGAGGGAGACGATTTCAATGGCCAGCCAGTATCTCTCGAATAAGAAACGACCGAAGTCCCTCGGCTGGGCGACAGCACCTCGGAGGACGATTTGGCTCCCGGGATCCTTAAGGATCATTGCAACGGCGACGGCGAGAAAGACGACGCCCAGAAGGGTCGCAGGCCCCCATTCAGAAAGCAGTCCGAGTTCCCCGGGGGACCGTTTGAACAGCATGATCACAAAGAGGAAGAGGACCATGATCGCCCCTGCGTAGACGATGAGGACGAAGGCAGCCAGCAGGGGCGCCCCGAGCAAAAAGAAGAGGGCTGCTGCGCCCAGGAATGCGACGATCAGGTAGAGCACCGCATGAACCGGCTGCCGTCGGGTTATGGCGAGACTCGTTGCCGTCAGGATGACGGTGGCAAGTAAATAAAAGATGGCCGCATGTAGTGTCATTGACTGCTCCGCACGGAATTGAGGAATTCAGGAATTTACAGATTAATCAGATAATAATTTCATAATTCTCAATTCCCCAATTCGTGATTCCCAATCGTTATGGCAAATTGCTCTTCAGATCGATGGGTTTCTCTTCATTGATATGGGTTCCCTTATCGCCAACCATGGTGACCCCAGCATGCCGATAGAAATTATATTCATGGCTTTTGCCGCCGTGATTGACCAAAAGGTCTTCCTTTTCAGCCACAAGCTTTAAGACGTCATGCTCGCACGTTTCAAAATGAGAGGTCAACTGGATTGCCAGTGTGGGACAAGCTTCTTCACAGAGGCCGCAGTAAATACAGCGCGCAAAGTTAATACGAAACCATCGCGGATAGCGGCGTCCGTCTTGACGTTGAGCTGATTGCATGGAGATACAACTGACCGGGCAGACGGCTGAGCAGAGATAGCAAGCCACACAGCGTTCATCTCCATCGGGGTCGCGGGTGAGGATAATTCTTGCCCGAGAGCGAGCCGGCAGCGTGCGCTTGTATTCAGGGTATTGTTCAGTCACCGGTTTACGAAAAAGATGTTTAAAGGTTGTGACGAAGCCAGCGATCAATCCCATCAACCCTTCCTTAAACATTTTTGTCTCCTCCTAAGACGCCATCATTAAGATCACCGCACCTGTGACCATGATGTTAAGCAGGGCAACAGGGATGAGTACTTTCCAGCCAAGAGACATCAACTGATCGTACCTCAAACGGGGTAAGGTTCCTCGCATCCAGATCATCACGAATACCATCCCAATAACTTTGAGGGAGAACCAAACTAGAGGAGGCAGGAAGGGGCCGCGCCAGCCGCCTAAGAAAAAAGCCGCTACCAATCCGCCAAGAACGATGAGGGTGATGTATTCGCCCAAGAAGAAAAGACCAAATCGCATGCCACTGTATTCCGTATGATAGCCAGCCACCAACTCGTTTTCGGCCTCCGGCAGGTCAAAAGGAATCCGCTTGATCTCTGCCACGGCACTGACGAAAAAGATTAGAAACGAAACCGGTTGAACCAGGATGAAAGGATAACGGGCCTGTGCATTGATAATTTCAACTAAACTGAAGGACCGTGCCAGCATCACAACGGGAACCAGGGAGAGACCAAGACTGAGTTCATAGCTGATCATCTGTGCCGCACCACGGATCCCACCCAGAAGGCTATATTTTGAGTTGGAAGCCCATCCGCCTAGTGCGACGCCGTAAACACCGAGGGAAGAGAGGGCAATGGCGAAGAGCAAAGCGACATTTAAATCCGTAATGACCATTGGGATGGGTTTGCCCCAGAGGGTGAAACTGCTTCCAAAGGGAATCACGGCGAAAAGGAGCATTGCCGTTGTCCCCACAACCGCCGGAGCGAGGAGAAAAATAGTCTTATCCGCTGCTCCGGGTACCGTGTCTTCTTTGGTGGCCAGCTTGATAAGATCGGCCAATGGCTGGAACAGCCCGAATCGACCGGCACGATTCGGACCGTAACGTACCTGCAGCCTGCCGATCAGTTTGCGTTCAACCCAAACTAAATAGGCAGCCACCAGGAGCATGACAACGAGCACGACTCCAAGCTTTATGACAAGTAAAATGAGTCCTGCAACCCAGGTTTCCATAGTAATCAGCTATCTGCTATGAGCCATTATCCATCGGCTAAGATTTTTTTATCCTGTTAAAAGGTATCCTCAACGGAATCGTTTTCACTATTTGCCAGTGAAGCCGGCGATGCCGGGGTAAAACCATGATTCCTGGAGCCATGTTCTCCGCGATGGACACTTCAATTTCCAGTGGTCCGCCATCGAGCTGAAGTGCCACTGTATCTCCGTCCATAAGGCCTGCTCTCATCGCATCCTTTGGATGCATGCAAAGGCGCGAAGCCTTTTCAACCTGTTGAATGGTCTGGGAGTAAGCAGAGAGTTCTTCTGTGCCAAAGGTTTGGTCGACGAGCAGAAGCTCCAGTGAATCAGCAGGGGAGAGAGGTTTTTCCAATCGGTCCGGAAAGAAAGGATTTCCATTCCTTTGAGCAGGTATCCGTCGAACACCCTCCGGGAGATCAGAAGGTTCTAGATTGACAAAGGCTGGATTTTCTTTAGCCAGCCAGTCCCAGAGGTCGCTCATGGATATCTTTGGAACCATGGACATGGCATCTGCAAGTTCTTCCAGAATTTGCCAAGCCGGTTTGGGTTCACCTCCTGGAATATCGCTTCTAAAAATTCTTGGGGGATGATCGCCACCGCTTACCTGCTCAATCGGAATTCCACCAGCATGAACAGGGTTTGAATATTGGACCCTTCCCGCCTGGTTGATAAAGGTTGATTCTGCTTCAAACAGAGGGACTGTGGGTAACACGATATGGGCAAATTGTGCTGATCTCGAATTCAGATAATCCAACACCAGTAGGAGATCGAGCTTATCGATGGCCTGCTTCAGTCTTTGACGGTCGGGGAAGAAAGAGAAGGGGTCGCTCTCGACAAGAATGAGTGCCTTCACAGAGCCATTTTCTATTGCGTCAATGACCTCCATGAACGAATTCTTCCCTGAGGAAAGTAATCCGGCGCCAAAGGCATTGGCTCCGGGCATCAGATAAAAGAGTCCGGTCTTTTCTTTCGCTGCCTGGAGGAGCAGAGCATTGTCAGCCGCCACTTCGGGTGTCGTCCTGCGAACGATATCCGTGCCACACACAATGACGGGATGGTGACTTCTTTGAAGGTTAGACGATAGCCTTGCAATGTGATCCTTATCCAGAGTGTCAAATGGAAATTCTGATGGAACTGCCTCATAAAAGCGGAGTCCATCTGGTCCAAGAGCTTCTGTAACCGAACGACTGACTGCTCCCTTCACCATCACACTCATCAACAGATCAATATCACAAGGAGATGCCGGCAAATGGACAAATTCAAAAGGCAGAGAGATAGGTCTGGGATCGATCACCACGACGGTTGCTTCATTTCGAAAGGCCTGCCTCATCGCCATGGTAAGCATGGGGGCTTCATTGACAGGATCTGCACCCACAGCAAGAATAAAGTCGGCCTTCTCGATGTCGCGCATGGAAATGCCTAATCGTTCATCCAACCTCGTGATGGCTTTCTTCACCTTATAGGCGATGGAAGGATTATCAAAATAACCCGGTTCCTGCCACCCCGCCCACCGGCAAAAAAGGTTCAGCATTCCTTGGTTCTCAAGGCTACTGCGGCTGGAACTCATACAGGCGATGGAATGGGGTCCCCCGTTCTGCATTATCTTTTTTAATCTTTCTCCGACTGTTCGGATCGCTTTTTCCCGTGAGACCTCCTCTCCAGAGATTTTTGCCTGACGGGGCCGCTCAGGATGGTTCGCATAGTCAAAACCAAATCTGCCACGGTCGCAGATGAAATAGCCATTCACCGATTCGTTGAAGCGGGCCTCTAACCTTACGATCTCACGATAGCGGACGCTGACAATGGTATGACATCCAAGGGAACAATGGATGCAGAGAGAAGGGGCTCGCTGATAGTCCCAGCGCCTGCCCTTAAACCGGGACGGTTTATCAGTATAAACGCCGGTAGGGCAGATATCGATGAGGTTTCCGGAGAACGGACTTTCCAAAGGGCCGTCCTTGAACCGACCGAAATAGGTACGGTTAGCAATCTGTATCGCTCCCAGGTCGAAGTAACCAGAAAACTCTTGATAGAAGCGACGGCACCGCCAGCAGTGGATGCAACGATTCATTTCATGCTGAACAAAGACGCCCAGATATTGATCACGATAAGTTCGCTTTTTTCCAAGATAGCGCCTCATCCCATGACCGCCCGCTACGGTCATATCTTGGAGCAAACAGTGGCCTCCTTCATCACAGACCGGGCAATCATGGGGATGGTTCATCATGAGCCACTCGATCACATGCCTGCGGAAGTCCACTGCCTCTGCATCTTTCGTTGAAACGACCATACCGTCCTGGGCATCAACCATGCAGCTCATCTGCACCCCTTTGACCGGCCCCTCCAAAAAATTAACGGCACACATGCGGCAGGCGCCGACCGATCCAAGGGCTGCATGATAGCAAAAACGCGGGATGATGATGCCCAGCCGTTCGGCGGCCTCAATCACTTTCATCCCTTTCGGAACTTCTATCGCACTACCGTCAATGGTTAACTTGGGCATATCACGTCTCTATCAATCCGTGAGTCGCAAGGCGCAAGGGGTGAGGTGTTAAAAGAAAATCTCTAACCCTCTCACGGTCTAACGCTCTTGCCACTTGCGTCTTTCTGTGAATTCGTGAAGGGACATTTTCTCTGGCTGATGTGCTCATTGACCTCATCCAAAAAATAATCGAGCAGGCTCGTTACGGGCATCGTTGCCCCCGGAGCAAAGGCACAATAAGATTTCCAGGTGTGTTGGCTCATACGCCGAAGCATCGGAATGAATTCTTCCCTTCCTTCTCCAGTCTCGATGCGCCAGAGCAGATCCCTGATGAAGGGCAGTGCCTCCCGGCAAGGGGTGCACCATCCGCACGATTCCCGGACAAAAAATTCGATCAAATTCAAGGTAGCTCCGACCAGACAGGTCTTCTGATCGAAGACAATGACAGCACCAGTCCCCAGCCTGTTCCGACACTTCTTTAGTCCCTCGAAATCCATCTCGACATCATAATACTCTTTCCCAAGAAAGCAGGTGGAGGCTCCCCCTGGCAGACACGTCTTGAATTCGGACCCCACAAGCAACCCGCCCGCATGTTCTTCGATAATCTCTCTTAAGGGCGTCCCCATCGGAAGTTCATAGCATCCGGGCCGATTCACCTTGCCGCTAACGCAGTAGAGCTTCGTCCCGGAGCTGGTTTTGGTCTTGGCCAAACCTTTAAACCACTCCGCCCCATGCCTCACAATGTGTGGAACATTAATTAGGGTTTCCATATTATTGAGGACAGTGGGTTTATCCCATAATCCCTTCTCGGTCGAACGTACGGGAGATTGCACGGGATGGGGTCTCTTCCCCTGTATGGCGTTTATTTGGGCTGTGCCTTCGCCACAGATATATCGTCCGCCACTACGGTGAACGACCATATCGAAAGAGAATTGGCTGCCAAGAATATTTTTGCCCAGATAGCCAGCGTTCCTGGCAATCTTCAGTTCTCTTTCTAAGATGGCAGCGCTGCTTTCATAAGAAGGTCGAACGAAGACGATGCCTGTTTGCGCCGAGACGGCATATCCTGTGATGATCATGCCTTCGATGATCATATGCGGATCCGTATGAGTCATCACGCGATCCTTAAAGGTACCGGGCTCGTATTCATCAATGTTGCTGATGATATATCTTGGAAAGGGGAAGTTGTCCGCAACGGACTTCCACTTAAGCCCTGCCGGAAAGCCTGCCCCTCCGCGGCCCTGAAGGTTTGCATCGACCACGATCTGTTGGACTTCTTTTGGAGACTGTTTCTGAAGGGCCATGGCGAGGGCCTGGTAGCCTCCGCTTTGCCGATACTCATCCATCGTGGCAATCCGGTTTGGTTTACGATTCTGGAAGATTACTTGCGGGTACATGCCGTCTACCTCGCCATCCTTGGCTGCGGTGCCTCAGCTCTCAATCGATTGAGAATGTCGTCAATTTTTTCAGGAGTTAAGGGGCCGTAGGCCCTCCCGTTGATCAGCATGGCCGGAGAAAGGTCGCAGTAGCCGATGCAGGCCGTGGGCAACACGGTGAATAAGCCGTCCTCTGTTGTTTCTCCGGGTTTAATCCCGAGTTTCTTAGAGAGATATTCCATCACCCATTCATATCCATTCATCCAGCAGACGACGCCGTCGCAGACGTGAATGACGTATCTTCCGACAGGTTCCCGGTATATGAAATCATAAAAGGTAGCGAGTTCCTCCAATTCAAGGGGTGTCATACCCAGGAGCCTGGCGCCCTCTTCGAGCGCTTCGTCACCCAGATAACCGTAGTGATTCTGTAAAGCAAACATGACATCGATAGCCAGTTCGCGGGGGTGATCCAAGCTGGCAATATGAGTCTGTAAAGTATCAAGTAGTTCTTTGGGTAACATCCTAGAACCCCAAATCCGAAATCCGAATATCGAAATTCTTTTTCGTCAGGAGCAAGGTGTTAGGAGGTCATTCTTTGTATTGCGGTGTTGCAGTGCTGCGGTTTTGGATTTAACAGCAACACGGCAAAACAGCATAACGGCAGCACAATCATAGACCACTTGCGACTTACGCCTCGCGCTCCCACGGATCTTTTACCGATCAATATCCGGTAAGATATAATCAATCGATCCAATGATGGCCATGAGGTCCGAGATCAATCTTCCCCGTGCCATCAACGGCATGACCTGGACATTGGCAAAACCCGGCGCCCGTATTCGCATGCGGTACGCCATGTTGAGCCCATCACTGACCACATAGTAACCCTGTTCACCCCGGGCGATCTCGGTAGCTGTATAGCCCTCTCCTCTCGGAATTTTCGGCCCCCGGGTCACATTGATAAAATGATGAATGAGGCTTTCAATATCCTTTAGGGTGTCCGATTTATTCGGAACCACATAACGGTAGTCGTCGCAGACATACCTTCCACCTGGCATCTTCGCTGCAGCCTGTTCAATAATCCTCAAACTTTGTCGCATCTCCTCCACCCGGACCAGGTATCGCGCATAGCAGTCCCCTCCATCTGCCGTGGGGATGTCGAATTGAAAATTTTCATAACCGGAGTAAGGGAATTTTTTTCGTAGGTCCCATTCCATACCGCAAGCACGTAAGTTGGGCCCGGTGACCCCCCATTCCATGGCATCCTTTAGAGAGATCTGCCCGACACCGCGAGTCCTGCCCTGAAAAATGGGATTTTTTGTGATCAGTGCCTCATACTCTTTAAGGCGGTCCGGGAAGATTTTGACAAAGTCAGCGACTGCCTCTTTCCATCCCTCTGGCAGATCGGCCGCCAACCCCCCAATTCGAAACCAGCTTGGGTGAAGGCGGCCGCCTGTGATCAGTTCAACGATATCCATAAGCTTTTCCCGTTCACGGAAGGTATAGAAAGTTGGGGTGATCGCTCCTACATCGTGGCAAAAGGTGCCAAACCAAACGAGATGGTTGTTAATACGAAAAAATTCGCTGAGCATCACCCTGACAAACTGAGCCCTTTCAGGAACCTGAATACCCGTCAGAGTTTCTACAGAATGAAGGTAAGCGAGGTTATTCGCCGCGCCACCGAAATAGTCCACACGATCCGTATAGGGGATAAACTGATGCCATGACTGCCTTTCACCGATTTTCTCAACGCCTCTGTGGTGATAACCCACATCCAGGTCAATGTCGGTTATCTTCTCGCCCTCCAAGGTGACGACAAAACGCATGAGACCGTGAGTCCCGACGTGCTGAGGACCCACATTTAGAACGAGGAGTTCTTGGTCACCGCGCCTTCTGACAAACATTCCGGCATCCAAAGGTTGATGCTTCCTCGCTGATTCCTGAGTATAGGGTTCCATCTCCGTTGCACGGCCGGGATAACCTTTCCTCAAGGGATGTCCCTCCCAATCGTTAGGATTCAAAATCCTGCGCAAATTAGGATGTCCCTCAAATCGAATTCCGAACATGTCGTAAACTTCCCGCTCATACCAGTTAGCAGATGGCCAGAGATCGGTAATGGTCTTTGTCACAGGATCTTTACCGTTCAATCCCACTTTTAGGCGCAAACGGGAAGGGGGGTCAAAAGAGAGAAGGTGATAGACAAGCGTATAGTCCGGGTAATCTTCGCGCACAGGGCGGTCTCTTTCACCACCTGAAATCTCATGGGCAACCGTTCCGGCATAAGCCACGTAAGGTTTGAGACCACGCCGTCCGGATTCATCGATGGCGGTTAGATCATCGAGGCGGAGATACCTGGATGTGGTTTCAGTCTTTAGAAAACTTAGGACCTCCTTCAGAAGATTTTCCGCCACATGGAAGGTCGGCATATCTGATGTTTGGTGCGTCTGCTCAACTCCATCCCCGAACCTTTCTTTGAGAATTTGAGCGAGAGAGTTATCCCGCTCACTGAGCTTGATCTGGTGGGAAGGTGGCGTCCACATGAGATCAGAGCGCGTATCCCAGAATTTCGGCGGTGTGACGGATGTTCCCCGAATGGGAATGGCTTCATAACCTGGACCCCGTGTATCTCTTGACTTAGTCCGGCCATCTACAAGGATGGGCTTTTGGCTCCCTTGAGTTCCTCCTCCAAGATGCAAAACAGAGCGGGCCGGACTTTCGGTGGCGATCTTTTGCTGCAATAAAAGCAGGCCATGCTCAAGGGCCTCAGGACGGGGAGGGCAACCTGTTACATACACGTCTACCGGGATGATTTGGTCCACTCCCTGTACAACACTATAGACATCATACATACCTCCACAATTAGAACAGGAGCCCATCGATATTACCCATTTGGGTTCTGCCATCTGTTCGTAAAGCCTTAAGACAACCGGTGCAATTTTCTTAAAGACCGTTCCGGCAACAATTAAAAGGTCTGCTTGTCGGGGCGAGCCACGCAAGACCTCAGCTCCGAAACGGGCGAGGTCATAACGGGGGGTGAAGACCGCAGCCATTTCGATAAAACAGCAGGATGTCCCGAAAAACAGAGGCCAGAGGCTATATTGGCGAGCCCAATTGATCAGTGTATCGAGCTGGGTCAGAATTATGTTTCGCGGATATCCCGGTCTTTGGGAGTCGGTCCCCACTCCAGACCTCCTTTTTTCCAGATATAGAAGAGACTGATCAGTAGGATGACGATGAAAAAGGATATCTGCCACCAACCTGCCCAGCCAAGGTGATCGAAGGCGATAGCCCATGAGAAGATATAAACCGCTTCCACGTCGAAGATGAGAAAAAAGGTGGCAATGAGATAGAAAGCGACGGGATAGCGAAATCGGGCCGTCCCGGTTGGGATGACCCCACATTCATAAGGTCTTAACTTTTCCGGTGTAGGCTTTTTCTCCCCGAGCCATCTCGAAAGAAAAAGGAGAGCGGCTACCAAAATGAGTACCAGGAGACCATAGATGGCCAGAGAGAATATGCCTGGCTCCCAAGGCGATAGAATTCCCGTTTCCGGTAGAGGTTTCATAAAGTCTGTCAGCTCTTTTTCCTTCAAAAGATTATATCTGAAGAGGCGGTAACGTCAATAGTTTTTTATTGGCTGCAAGCATCCTGTCTGCTTTTAACTAGGTTCGTCCTCCCATCACGGAATTGGGGATCCTTCTATAACCCCTTTTCTATCACTATAGTACTTCTACGTTACCCGACGGGTTAGGGATAAATAATACGGTAAGTCTTGTATTTTTAGAGTAAAAAGACCGTATTTTTAGTTTTTTGAGCACTCTGTTAGACCATTAAAGCTTCATCCTTGAATAACTCTCAAAACCACGCGCAATTATTGACTTGCTAAAGAAATCTCAAGATGTTAAATTCTTGCTCAGGTGAAGAGAGATGATTGCTTTCGATCTTTTCTGTTCAAATGGCCATAAATTTGAGTGCTGGTTTAAGGACAGCGCCTCCTTTGAGGAACAGAAAGAGGCCGGCATTCTCACCTGCCCAATTTGTGATGATCATCAAGTAGAAAAAGCCTTTTCTCCGTTTGCCATAAAAAGGGGCGGTGAGAGGGTGGAAGAGGAAATCGACCCTCACCAAGCGCTTCAGTTGATGCAAGATTATTTGGATAAGCATTTTGAAGATGTGGGAGTCGAATTTTACAAAGAGGCTCTCAAAATCCATTATGGAGAGACGGAGAAGAGGAACATTAAGGGAACGGCCACTACGGAAGAAGAGGTCATTCTAAAAGAAGAAGGGGTCCAATTCTTCAAAGTCCCAATGATCAAACGTCTACTGAATTAAGGCTTTAGAAATAGATTGATTTCTTGGAATTTTTCCTCCCTGAAAAGTAAGATCTGTAGTGAACCCCCACCTTTGCTTGTGTCAAACATTTCATCGAACTCTTGAACACTTCCCACTTCTTTTGAATTGACCTTGGTAATGATGTCTCCAGCTTTGATTCCGGAGGTTTCTGAAACGCTTCCGGGGAGGACTTCTGCGACCAATACTCCCTTTTTGCCCTTGAAGTTAAAGTGGGAAGCGAGGGCAGGGGTGAGTTCCTGGACATGAATTCCATATCGTTCGCCAAAGTAATTCTTTTGGGTGAGAGCGATTCCCTGTTCATCAAGAATCTTAACGGCGATGAAGATCGGGAGCTTAGATTTTAATGCGAGAATAATGGCATCACTGGGTCTGGCGTCAACCTCGATCACCTCTTTACTCAATTTGAGAAAAAGCTTGGCATAGTAGGTGTGGTCTTTTAGGTCAACGATTTTTACTTCCTTCACCTTGACTTGAACCTGAGTCAGAATTGAATGGAGGAGATCGTGGGTCATGGGCCTCGGCGAGGTGATATTTCTTAGTTCTTTATCGATTGCATTCGCCTCCAGAAGGCCAATCCAGATGGGAAGAGCCTTTTTCCCTTCTTTATCAGCGAGGAGAACCACCGGGTTGTTTCCGATAGTATCCAGTCTTACCCCCTTCACCTCCATTTCAATGAAGGGGGAAGAGGTCTCTTTACTGATGGCGACCAGCACCAACGAGATGAGCAGGACAACCACAAGGCCGATCTTCCAATATCTTCTCATGAGCTTCTCCTCTTTTGAATGGCTTTTTTTCTCAATATGGCCATCAAACCGATGATGATTTTTTGTCCATCCCGCTTCGTCATGGCCTCGGGTCTCTTAATGATCCGTTGATAAAAGGCATGGGAGTGTTCCTCATTCCAGTTTAATTTCTCTAAAAGGTAGGTGATGAAATCCTGTTGGCTTGGTGTAATGGCTTCCAATCCCTGGGGGCTATCCGAAGGGATAAGGCGACCCTTTGGGATAGGATGATGTGAGTAGGGGAGAAGGCCTTTGAATCCCATCTCCTCGAAACGTCTCATCACTTTCTCAAAGCCTTCTTTGGTCAATTGGGCCGAACTTTCGACCCCTGCCACTCCTTTAAGAATCTGACGATAGGATTCTTCATCCAGATGAAGGTCCTCTTTTGCAATATGGACAAGAGCCTTCTTCTTCCTACCAATGTGCATCATTTCCATTATAACCCAAATTGGATGAAAAAAGGAAATCCATCAAATTTAAGGCAATGGGGGATGCTCAAAGGGAAATTATAAAAATTTCTTGCCAAAACTATTTATCTCATAAGATACTATAGGGTAATATTTGGTGATGAAATTTCGAAATTTCTTTTTGCCATTTATAGTTATCTTTTTTTGTATTTTCCTGCTGAGCGGGGATGAGAGAAATCCTGACGAGAAAGCCATGATTTCAGTAGAAAACCTGAAAGGTCATGTGAAGAGCATCCATTTTGATCGAAATCCCTATGACCAC
>Ga0105107_10000981_pt1 | contig 18574 bp, 18 predicted proteins | sample PPLLaktember2015_6_FD_79335 | JGI IMG/M metagenome (GOLD analysis project Ga0105107, IMG submission 79335) | Freshwater sediment microbial communities from Prairie Pothole Lake near Jamestown, North Dakota, USA - PPLs Lake P8 Core (1) Depth... | ecosystem: Environmental > Aquatic > Freshwater >... | reverse complement strand
AGACGCGCCACGAACGGATGGAGGTAAGTTGTTCGCTGGCCTGTATGCACTCTATGCGGGCTTGATACTCCTGGTCGCGGCGGTCCTCGTGGTCACGCCGGTAGTGCACCGTGTGATGCACAGGTTCCACTGGGAGAAAGACCGCTAGGTTCCGTATGTTGGCCCGCCACGCGCCTAGCTTTAGTCGTACCGGACGCGCGAAAGCGGTCGTCGCTTTTTCACAACTGGCGCCACGCGCGCGCCGGTAAACACGACGTTACAAAAGACCATGAAATGAAAAAATTTCGTCCCGCAAAAAAACGCGTCGAAGTCTCGGTCGGCGAGTCAGTCCACACCCTGCGCGAGCTTCAGGAGCCGAATCAAAGTCAGCGCGCTGCTCTCACCGGGATTTCCCAGGCAACCCTGTCCGCTATCAAGAACGGCCGGGTTGACCTCGGGATCGAGCGCGCCAAAGTACTGGCGAAGGCGCTTAAATGTCATCCGGCAGTGCTTGTTTTCCCGGGCTGTGAAGTGCCGCTGGAATCTGCGGCATAAGCTGCCCCGATCGGGCCGATACTCGGCCCACGGATTAAAAGTTGCTGTAGTTTCGAACTTGAAGCGAGCTATAAAAAAGCGGCCCGCTTCCTTTTGGCCGGAAGCTTTTTGGCCCTGGCTTTCCGGCGGCGCAATCCGTCCTCACTTCCAGGCTGAATGGCGTCTTTTTGCTCCTCAGACAGCACCGGTTCAATAACCGCGCCAATAGCGCGCTTCACCGAAGCGACAGCGTCTCGATCAAAAGCCTTTTTTCCCATCGCTAGCACCTGTCAAACATCAAGACAACTCCCTGGTTCAAGGGGCTTCCGCAGGTTGCGCCGTGGAAGCAAGCACTATGCCGCCTTCGTTTTCCCAGACTTCCAGCGCGTTCTGCAGTTCGCGGGCTTTCACCCGGAGATTGCGCCGACGGCTGACATACGCAGATAACCCAACGGCGCAACTGGCCAGCGCCAAAGCCACCATGTAACTTTTTTTGAAATTCATGACTACCTCTGCAGTTTCATCGTTAATTTTTCATGACGCGCGGGCGCGAATCATGGATTCAGAATCATGGACTCAGAATGTCGCGCCGTTGATCCAGTCGATCAAAAGGCGGTTGACCTCGTCGGGCTGATCAAGCGTCGACAAATGACCACACTGCGGGATGATCTCGAGTTTGGCGTTTTTGATGCCCGCTGCGATCTCCGTCGCCAATGCCGGCGGCGTGATCAGGTCATTCTCGCCACAAATGACCAGCGTCTGACACGTGATACCCGCCAGTGTTGGCCGACTATCGAGACGATCCATGATCGCCCGCTGCTGGCGCTCGAACACTTCTTTTCCGAGACTGGCTGCCATCGAATGGATCACACCACGCACAGCCGGGAGGCTCATTTTCTCCGGATGTGAAAGACGTGGCAGCAGTTTCTCAGTCACGGCGTCCAGATCCGTTTTGGCCAGCTCAATCAGTGTTTCACGCGTGGCGCGGGCTTCTGCAGTATCGGGCCGGGCTGTGGTATCCATCAGCACGAGGCCGGCTACCCGCTCAGGTGCCTGGCGCATGATCTCGAAGGCAACGTAGCCGCCCAGTGACAGGCCGAGCAGGACAAAGTGCTTGGCGGAGGCCGTCTCGAGTACGCCGGCAGCCATCTCGCTGATCGTCTTGCCAGTGGTCAGGTCGCCCACCTCGACTGTGGCCATGGTCGACAAGGCGGGAAGTTGCGCCGTGAAAAGGTTTGCGTTATTGAGCAAACCCGGCAGCAGTACGATGTGCGGATTCATGAAAAGTCAGCGCTTTCCTGCGCCGCTTCGACTCGCTGAATCAATGGCTTGTTTTTTCACCAATCGCGGCGCCGTGACCGGATCGAAATCCACCCAGTCACCATCGAGCCATTCGCCCTCCGCCTGTTCGATGTCCGCGGCGTCTTCCGCGCGCAGGGTGGCGATCACGCGCCCTTCATTGACGGGGTCCGCAATGCGCACTGACAGGATGACGCCACCCGGACGATTATCCGGGGCATGTGGTTTGCCATCATCATCACCCAATCCCTGCAATGCGCCGCCAAACGCCCCCACATAGGCGCCAGTCGCGGCAGCGGCAAGTGCGACCACCGGACCGCCCAACGCACCGATTGCGCCGGCACCAAGTCCGGCAGTAATCGCCGTGTTCACCGCCGTCGTTCCCGCACCTTCTGCACCGGGGTCGGCAGCCTCATCGCCACCGAGAATAAAAGCATCGTGCTGGCCCGGAGGATTATTGTGAAAAATGCAGATGTCGGTCTTTGCTATATATTGCTCAAGCAATAGAGCCACTGCATCGGCACGGTCTTTTGATTGAAATCGTCCCGCAATGATGTGTTGCATCGTATTTACCTTTCATGCCGGGGCATGTGTTCGCTTTCAGGGAAACAGCTATCCGCATCAATATTGCTTTATTCCATAAAGACCTTCTGTTCGTTACCGAACGCACCTTTACGACTGGCGTCACCGCAAAAAGCCTCCGACTTAACTTATTAATTACGCAGAAAGTGCGTCAGGTTAAAAATCTGATCGTCAGGGCATCATCAATTCCACCAGATAAGGCCCCGGCGTCGCCAGCCCGCGCCTGAACTGCACCGCCAGCTCGTCCAGCGTCGTCGCCCTTCCCGCCTCGACGCCGAAGCCCTTCGCCAGCGAGACCCAGTCGAGATCCGGCCGGTCCAGCGTCAGCATCGCGGTGGCGTTATGTCCCGGCGCCGCAGCGCCAACATTGGCGAGTTCACCGATCAGGATCCTGTAGGCGCGGTTGGCGAAAATGACGACAGTGACATCGAGGTTCTCGCGCGCCATGGTCCACAGTGCCTGCTGCGTGTAGAGCGCACTGCCGTCGCCTTCGAAGGCGATGACCTTGCGCCCCGGCGCCGCGATCGCTGCACCCGTCGCCGCGGGCAATCCCCAGCCGATCGCGCCGCCCATGATGTTCAGCCAGTCGTGCGGCCGCGCACCCAGGGTCGCGCCGGTGAAGGCGCGGCCGCTGGTCACCGCTTCGTCGATCACGATCGCATGCTCCGGGATCAGCGCGTTGAACAGCGCCCCCAGGCCGTCGAGCGTGACTTGGCCGGTGGGCAGCGACACGTTATACGCCGGCACATTGATGCGCGGCGCCGTGCCGCGCGCGCCCAGCGCATCGGCCAGCGCTTCCAGTGCTGCTTCGAGATCGGCTTCCGCGCCGGCGACCTTGGTCACCGTGCAACCCTCGGGCACCAGCACGCTGGGCTTGCCGGGATAGGCAAAGAAAGACACCGGCGACTTGGCGCCGACCAGCACCAGTTCGCGCACGTCCTTCAGCATCGCCAGCGCGTTATCCACCACGAACGGCAACTGCTTCACCACCGCGCGTCCCGCACCGCGCTCCATGCGCGCGTTGTTGTATTCGGAGATCAATGTGCAACCGGTTTTGGCAGCGATGCGCGCGGCATGGTCCAGCGCCTTGCCGCGCAGAGCCGCGCCGCCGAGCAGGATCGCTGCCGGTGGTCCAGCAGTGAGCGCACGTACGCCGTCGGTGATGGCACTGTCCGGCACGCGTGCCCGCGGTGCCGGTGCGTTCACGGTGGCGGGACCTTCCGCCTCACCCCACGCGGTATCGGCGGGCAGGATCAGTGTCGCGATCTGGCCCGGCGCCTGGCGCGCGGCTTCGACTGCCAGCGCGCCGTCCGCGGCAACCGCCTTCGACGAATGCGAAGTCCTCACCCAGTCCGACATCGGCCGCGCCACGCCTTCGATGTCGGCGGTCAGCGGCGCGTCATGTTTGATGTGATAACTCGCATGTTCGCCGACGATGTTGACCATGCCCGAGCGGGCCTTCTTGGCGTTATGCAGGTTCGCCAATCCGTTGCCGAGCCCCGGCCCGAGGTGCAACAGCGTCGCCGCCGGTTTGCCGGCCATGCGGAAATAACCGTCAGCGGCGCCGGTGACCACGCCTTCGAACAGGCCGAGGATGCAGCGCACGCCTTCCACGCGATCGAGCGCGGAGACGAAATGCATTTCCGAAGTGCCGGGATTGGCGAAGCAGACATTGATATCGCCATTCAGCAGCGTGCGCACCAGGCTTTCCGCGCCATTCATAAGTTTTCCTTTTAAAACCATTGCTTATAGTTATTTGTCGCCTGCAGTGCCACTGTGACCCGCAACGGCTCATGGCGCGTCGGGCGCAGTGCAGTGTAACGGGCGCGCTGCGTGAAAACCACCGCTTGAACGGCCCTGCGCTCCACGTTCCGGACGCCTTGACGCACCCCGCGGTTCGTCATTGAATCGGGCTTCCCGAAACCGGAGAACAACATGCTGATCGTCGATTCACAAGTACACATCTGGGGCGCCAACACACCGGAGCGGCCGTGGCCCGCACGCGCGCATGCGCAGCGTGACGTGCCCCTGGGTCATGCGGAACTGCTGCGCGATATGGACGGCGCCGGCATCGACCGCGTGGTCATCGTGCCGCCATCGTGGGAAGGCGACCGCAACGACCTCGCCATCGCCGCCGTCGAGGCCCACCCCGACCGTTTTGCGATCATGGGCCGTTTCAACCCGGAAGCACCGGATGCGAAGACCGCGATCAAGACCTGGCTCCGGCAACCCGGCATGCTCGGCATGCGCTTTTCCTTCCATATCCCGGTGCTGCAGGAACCGCTGGTCAACGGCAAGTTCGACTGGGTATGGCGCGATGCCGAAAAACTCGGCATCAAGCTGATGATCCTGGTGCCGCAGAACTTCGTGCATGTCATCGATGGCGTCGCGGCCAGGCATCCGGACCTGAAAATCATCATGGACCACATGGCCTTGAGCAGCGGCAAACCGGAGGACGAAACCTTCCGCGATTTCGACAAATTGCTGCCCATCGCCAGGCGCCCGAACGTCGCGGTCAAGGCCAGCGCGCTGCCGTGTTACCTGAAGGAACCCTACCCGTTCACCACAATGCAGGGCTATGCGAAACGCGCCTACGAGGCCTTCGGCCCGCAGCGTTTGTTCTGGGGCAGCGACTGGTCGCGCTCACCGGTGCCGTACCGCCAGCATGTCGACATGTGGCTGAACGATGCGCCGTGGTTGAAGGATGCGGACAAGGAATGGGTGCTGGGGCGCGGGGTTTGTGAGTGGCTGGGATGGAAAATACCGTAACCGGCGATGTCCGGCGGACCAACCGCGTTTTGCCCGCCCGGCATGAACTCGGCCGTCGAGGGGGAGGCCGTAGAAACAGCCTGTCACCGGACAATCCGCCCGCTGCGGCGCCACCCGGTTCAAGGTCATGCGTCGCGCCGGCTTTGTCGCACTGATCCTCCTGTCGCTTGGCGTTGCCGGCTACGCGGTCGCCGTCTATGGCTTGCTGCCAATAGGCTCGCTGCTCCACCCGGAAATGCGCGCCACTTACGCGAACTATCCTGCAGGTATCTACGCGCATGTATTCGGGTCTGTGGTCGCGCTGGCGCTGGGCCCGTTCCAGTTCTCGGCGCTGTTGCGCACCCGCCACGTGCAATTGCATCGCTGGCTTGGTCGGCTCTATCTGGGCATCGGCGTCCTCGGCGGCGGTGTCGCCGGCCTGTTCATGGCGTTTCACGCGTTCGGCGGCCTGCCTGCGCGCCTGGGGTTTGCCTGCCTGGCGCTCGCCTGGCTCTACAGCGGTTATCGCGCCTATCTGGCGATCCGGTCGGGCGAGATTGCGGCGCATCGCCGCTGGATGGTTCGCAACTTCGCGCTCACCTTCGCGGCCGTCACCCTGCGCCTGTACTTGCCGGCCGCCGTTGCTTCCGGCATCGCGTTCGACACCGCCTACCCCGCAATCGCCTGGCTGTGCTGGATCCCCAATCTTGTGGCTGCAGAGTTGCTGTTCAACAGGACGCATCATCCGGCCATCGCGGCGGCCGCCGCCGGCCTGCGGCCCCCATCGTCCCCCCATGTCGAACGTTAGCTGACCCGCATGCCATTCACCCCCCTCCACATGGGCCCGGCTCTGGTCATCAAGGCAGCCGGTGGCCGCCACTTCAGCGTGCTGGTGTTCGGCATCGCGCAGGTGGCCATGGACATCGAGCCGCTGCTCGGCATCATCCGCGGCTGGCCTGTGCTGCACGGCTGGACGCATACTTATCTTGGCGCGACACTGATCGGGATCGCGGTGTTCCTGCTCGCACCGCCGTTATGCCAGTGGCTCCTCAGGCATTGGAACCGGGAACTCGAATACCACCGGTTGCACTGGCTGCGCTCCCGGGAACCGATCACCCGCAGTGCCGCTGCGGCGGGCGCTTTCATCGGCACCTACAGCCATGTACTGTTCGACGGCATCATGCATGCCGACTTGCTGCCGCTGCGGCCGTGGTCTGCGGATCACGTACTGCTGGGATTGCTGTCGATCGACGCGCTGTACTGGGCGTGCCTCGGCAGCGGCGTCCTCGGCGTGGCAATCTGGCTGGCACTGGGCTACGCACATCAGAAAAGGTGAAAACTATAAATAAAACAGATGCTTATGATCATCTGCCTACTCGCGCGTGGGCACGCTGTGCCGTGCCCACGGCACCCCCTTTGCGCGGGCGAAGTCGGCTCAGGTTTCTTTTTTTGTGGCGCCGTCTTGTGCGTCGGCGATGGTGCGGCCGGACTCCGGCGCCGCACCGGGCGGCGGTGTCAACCCCATCGACACGTAGATCTCCGTCAGCTTGTCGATGCCCATGTTGGCCGGTTTCACCCATTCCACCGGCACATACAGCAGCCCACCGCCGATCGGCACCGGGGCCGTCGGCACCAGCACCGCAAAATAGCGCCGGCCATCGATGTCGATCGGTTCGGAACCGGGTGCCAGCGCCAGTACCGCCACGCCGTCGCCGCCAAAAAAACACCATACCGCGCTCATCGTACCGATGTCGCCCTGATTCGGCTCCAGCAACCCGACGAAACGATGGGTGAAGTCATACAGTCCGCCGACCAGCGGGATCCGCCGCAGCGTGACGTTGAGGAACTTCGCCAGCGGACCGCGCAGGCCCAGGCGCAGCGCGAGGCCCAGCAGGTAGATCGCCACCATCAGCACCAGCGTGCCCAGCAGATACGACACCGTGGAATCGCCGGCTACGGTGTACCCCAGTGCGGAGAAAAAATGACCGACGGCGCTGTCAGGACCGAGATACCGGTTCAGCAGACCGGCGAGCCAGCCCAGCGCCGCGAGCGTCAGCGCCAGCGGCAGGAATACCACCAGGCCGGCGAGCCAGGTCGCGACGATGGAATCGAAACCGCGCTTGATGAGCATGGGATGGCACTTTCCGTGATGTGATAAATGCGGACGACGCACCGCATACTTACCAGATGCCGGCGCAGCGTCAAGCCCGTCGCGTTCTGGTTTATGCTGCAGTATCGGGAGGACACCGGCGATGAGGAAGTGGCTGCGCTACGGCATCACCCGCGCAATCGCGCTCGCCTTCGGTGTTGCCCTGGGCATATGCCTGTTGCCGGTCCTCGCTGCGCCGGCGTCGCCCTCCGCGGCAGACGTCCGGGCACAGTCCGGCGCCGTGCTATTCAAAGGCGAGTTCCGCCGTGAGCTGAAAGACAGCGACCTGCTGCATTGGGGCACGGCGGCGACGTGAAGACCTTCGACAATTTCATCGTGCCGGTGCCGGAGTCGGTGGACCCCGCCACCTGTAACACGGTGATCATCGGGTGCGAAGCCTTCGGCCAGTTGATCACGGCCGCCAGATCGCGCTGAGCACCACGATGCCGCAGACGACCTCCCCCACGGCCATCCTCGACTTCTGGTTCGGCGCGCATGCCGGTGACAGCGCCACCGCGCAGGCCCGGCAGCAGCTGTGGTGGTCCAAGAACGCCGTCGTCGATGCGGAGATCCGCGAGCGCTTCGGCCCGGCAGTGGCCGCCGCGGCAGCGGGTGCCTATCGCGAATGGGCAAGCGAGCCCCGCGGACGGCTCGCACTGATCCTGCTGTTCGACCAGTTTCCGCGCAACATATACCGCGAAACGCCGCAGGCCTTCGCCCACGACGGGCTGGCGCTGCGGCTCGCGCTGGATGGCATCGCTACCGCAGCGGATCGGCCGCTGCGCGCAATCGAGCGCGTGTTCTGTTACCTGCCGCTGGAACATGCGGAGTCACTGGCCCTGCAGGAGCGCAGCGTGGCGCTGTTCACGGCACTCGCCGACAGTGTGCCGGAAGCCGACCGCAAGACCTTCGCCGGGTTTGCCGACTATGCGGTGCGCCACCGCGACGTCATCCGCCGCTTCGGCCGGTTTCCGCACCGCAACCGCATCCTCGGCCGCACATCGACAGCAGCCGAGGAACAATTCTTGCAGCAGCCCGGTTCGTCGTTTTAGGCACGGAGCGGATCGGCGCAGCACGTGCCCGGATGCAATCCGGGGTAGCGCTCATGCCGCCACTTCGGGATTCCGACGCCGGCAGACCATTTCCCCTTCAGGAAAGAAAAAATATTTGAGCTAGATCAAGGTTTTCAGCGCCACGAAGAATAGATTCGAGCCATCAAGTCGGACGGCAGCCTTTATCTCTCCGGATCTGGCACATGGGGATCGTCCCCAGGGCATTCCGTCCGACACCCGGCTCGATAAGGGGAAGGATCGGATATGTCGAATTTCGAAATTGTTGCGCGCGAGGATTTCTCGGACGTCACCTACCTGCTGGAAGTGAGCCATCCCCTGATGGCGAAGGCGGCGCGACCCGGCCAATTCGTCATCGTCATGTCGCACGAGCACGGCGAGCGCATTCCCCTGACCATCGCGGATTTCGACCGCAGCAAAGGCACGATCACGCTGGTAATCCAGGCCGTGGGCAAGACCACCAAGGAAATGCAGCAGCAATGCGTGGTCGGCACCAGCCTCTACGGCGTGACCGGGCCGATGGGCATTCCGAGCCATATCGACAAGGTGAAAAAGGTGGCGTGCGTCGGCGGCGGCCTCGGCGTGGCGCCGATATTCCCGCACGCGCGTGCTTTCAAGGAGGCCGGCGCCTACGTGATCGGCATCGTCGGGTTTCGCACCAAGGACCTGATGTTCTGGGAAGACAAGTTCAGGGCCTGCTGCGATGAATTCATCGTCTGCACGGATGATGGTTCCGCGGGCATCAAGGGCAATGTCACGGTCGGCATCAAGCGCGCGATCCAGCTCCACCCCGATCTCGACGAGGTCGTGGCGATCGGCCCGCCGATCATGATGAAGGGCTGCGCGGAAGCCACGCGCGAACACAAGATCAAGACCATGGTGAGCCTCAACCCATTGATGGTGGACGGTACCGGCATGTGCGGCGGTTGCCGCGTCAAGATCGGCAACCAGGTGAAGTTCGCCTGCGTCGACGGCCCGGATTTCGACGGCCACCAGGTCGATTTCGACGATCTGATGACGCGGTTGCGTCGCTTCGCCACGCAGGAGCGAACCGCCGTCGAGCGCTGGTCGGAACACTGCCGCATGGCGAACCCGCTGCAGACGCTGGCAGTCCGCGCCGGCCAGCCCGCCGTGGAGACGCTCCCCGATCCGTTCGACGAGGTCGCGGGGGGATGATCCGGATGAACGGGCAGACCGCTGTAGTGAATGACCGCTGCCGGGTGCGCCGGCCGGATGACAGAACCATCGTTTGAAGGGTTTGCCATGGCCAAGAAAAAAACGATCCGCACCATTCCGCAGGAACGCACGCCGATGCGCGAGCAGCCGGCCGCGGCGAGGGTCCGGAACTTCTCCGAAGTGGCGTGCGGCTTTACGCTGGAGGATGCATTGCGGGAATCCGAACGCTGCCTGCTCTGCCCCGAACAGCCGTGCGTGGGAGGCTGCCCGGTCGGCATCGACATCCCCGGCTTCATCCAGAAGATCAACCAGAAGGATTTTCGCGGCGCCTATGATGTGCTGACCGACACCAACCTGCTGCCGGCCATTTGCGGCCGCGTCTGTCCCCAGGAAAACCAGTGCGAAGGCGTGTGCACCGTGGGTGACACGCTGGAACCGGTGGCTGTCGGCCGCCTCGAGCGCTGGGTCGGCGACCAGGCGATCGCGGAAGGCTGGGCCAATATCCCGTATATCGAGCCGGCCCCGTACCGGGTCGGCATCGTCGGCTCGGGTCCTGCCGGCATGGCCTGCGCCGCGGACATGGCCAAGGCCGGGTGCGACGTGACCGTCTACGAAGCCTTCCACAAACCGGGCGGCGTGCTGCGCTACGGCATTCCCGATTTTCGCCTGCCCAACGAAGTGATCGATGCCGAGATCGGCAAGTTGCAGCAGCTCGGGGTGAAATTCGAGTGCAATACGCTGGTCGGCCGCCTGTTCACCATCGAGCAGATGATCGACGAGCTGGGTTTCCACGCCGTGTTTGTCGGCACCGGCGCCGGCTATCCGACGATGCCCGGCATTCCGGGCGATTCGCTGAACGGCGTGCTCTCGGCCAATGAACTCCTGACCCGCTGCAACCTGATGGGCGCCAAGGAATTTCCAGACTACGACACGCCGCTGCCGCTCGGCCAGCGGGTGACGGTAATCGGGGCCGGCAACACGGCGATGGACGCCATGCGCGTATGCCGGCGGCTGGGCGCGGAAAAGGTCTATTGCGTTTATCGCCGCTCGCGTGCCGAGGCCCCGGCGCGCGCGGAAGAAGTCCATCACGCGGAGGAAGAAGGCATCGAGTTCCACTGGCTGACCAACCCGGTGGCAGTGCTCGACGACGGCAAGGGCGGCGTCCGCGGCCTGCGCTGCATGCGCATGGAACTGGGCGAGCCCGATGAATCGGGCCGTCGCCGCCCGGTCGCCGTGGCCGGCAGCGAGCACGACATCGAGACGGATCTGGTGGTATTCGCCATCGGCACCAACGCCAACCCCATCATGGGACAGACTTCGTCGCTGAAGCTCAACCAGCGGGGCTACATCGAAGCCGATGACCAATTCGCGACTTCGGTCGCGGGCGTCTACGCCGGCGGCGATATCGTCACCGGTGCCGCAACCGTCATCGAGGCCATGGGCGCCGGCCGCCGGGCCGCGCGCAGCATGAAGGCCTATCTCGGCATTCGCGATGCCGATCAGCCGTACGCGATCGAGGGCCGCGGCAGCAGCAACCGGATGTTCGGCATCGATCCCGCAGAGCGCAATTTCGCGCGCATCCGGGTCGCTTGACCGGGAGCGACACCAGGACCAGACCGCAGACGGCAGCGACCCGACAACCAATATCACTGAAACCCACATCATGAACGACACCACAACGCTGCAGTCAGTCAAGAACGCACCCCACCCGGCCGCTGCACGCAGGAAACCGGTCATCACGCTGAAGGAACATATCGTCGAGATCATCAGCGATTCCGGAGAAGGCGCGCAGCGCTGCGGCCAGTCGCTGGGTTCGATCGCCGCCAGGATGGGCAACGGGATCTGGACGGTGGAGATCATTCCGGCAGAGATCCGGCCGCCGGCACGCAGCGTCGCTGGCGCGAGCGGCAACCGCATTCGCATCGGCGCCGGCTACATCACCAACGGCGGCGACGAAACCGATCTCGTCATCGCTTTCAACGAGCAGGTGCTGCTCGGACGCGTGCGCGACCGCGAACTGAAGCCCGGCTGCACCATATTGCTCGAGAGCATGTGGCGCGACAACAGCGACCCGAAGATCAGCGCCGCCTATGCTGAAACCTGCGACAAGCTGGTGGCGGCCGGCTACAAGGTGCGCGAAGTGCCGATGGAGCGCGAATGCCTGACACTGGTCAATGATGCGCGGCGCGGCAAGAACATGTTCGCGCTCGGCATGCTGTGCAGCATCTACAGCCTCGATCTTGCACTGGCGCGCGAGCAGATCGCGCTCACCTTCGGCAAAAAGGCACAGAGCGTGGTCGACACCAACGTCCGGCTGCTGGATGCGGGCTTTCAGTGGGCCGAGGACAATCTCGACTTCAAGTACCGCATCCCCGCCACCCGCTCCACCGTGCCGCAGATCGTGGTCAACGGCAATACCGCACTGGCACTCGGCGTGCTGGCCTCGGGCATGGAAATCTGCGCGATGTATCCGATCACGCCGGCCACCTCCGCATCGCATTATCTGAGCGAGGTGTTCGAAAAGGTCGGCGGCCTGGTGCACCAGGCAGAGGACGAGATCGCCGCCTGCGCATTTGCAATCGGCTCCTCGTATGCGGGCAAGTGCGCGGTGACGATCACCTCCGGCCCGGGATACTCCCTCAAGCAGGAAGGGCTGGGGCTTGCCGTGATGGCCGAAATCCCCCTGGTCGTCGTCAACGTGCAACGCGGCGGACCGAGCACCGGACAGCCGACCAAGGCGGAACAGGGCGATCTCTTCGCGGCGATGTTCGGCAGCCACGGCGATGCGCCCAAGGTCGTGATGGCGGCAAGCACCATCGAGGACTGCTTCTATTCGATCATTACCGCGCGCAAGATCGCCGAGACCTTCAACATGGTGGTGGTGGTGCTGACCGACGCCGGGCTCGCGACCTCGCAGCAGCCGTTCCCGCGACCGCAGTTCAGTGAAAGCTGGCTGGCGCCGCCGATCGATCAAAGCCCGGTGCCGGCGGGCGCCAAGGCCTATGACTGGGACAAGGCCACCGGCCTGGCGCGGCGCTTCGCTCCGGGGCAGGCGAACGGCATGCATACCGTGACCGGCCTCGCACACGATCGCCTGAGCCATGTCGCCTACGACCCCGACGTCAACGAGGAAGGCCTGCGCGCGCGCAGTCTCAAGCTCGCCGCGCTGCAGAAGACGCTGAAGGCGCCGCCCGTATTCGGCAAGGACAGCGGGGATCTGCTGGTCATCGGCTGGGGCAGCACCAAGGGCGCCATCGAGGAAACGGTCGAAACCCTCAACGCCGAGGGTCTCAAGGTGTCGTCGATGCACCTGCGGTTCCTGCAACCGCTGCCGCCCGGCATCAAGGCAGCGATGCAGCGCTTCAAACAGGTAATGACCATCGAGAACAACTGGAGCGACAGCCCGCAGGACGAGATCATCGACGAGAACAACCGTCGCTATTCGGCGCTCGCCATGCTGTTGCGGGCGCGCTATCTGGTCGACGTCGACTGCTGGACGGAAGTACGCGGGCAGCCGATCAAGCCCGGCACCATGTGCCGCGTCATCCGCGAAAAACTGAAGCCCGCGAACAACAAGGCGACTCAATCATGAATACTGCGACCGAATGCCTGCTCCGGATGGTTGAGGAGCACCACGAACTCGAGGACTACCAGAGCGGCGTGCCGCGCTGGTGCACCGGCTGCGGCGACAATGCCATACTCAGCGCCGTGCAACGGCTTTGCCGTGACGAGAACCTGCGCCCGGAAAAAACCGTGTTTGTCTCGGGCATCGGCTGTTCGAGCCGCTTTCCGCATTACATGCGCACCTATGGCTTCCACGGCATACACGGCCGCGCGCTGCCCATCGCCGAAGGCGTGAAAATGACGAGACCCGATCTGCACGTGTTCGTCAACACGGGCGACGGTGACTGCTGCAGTATCGGCGCCGCACACTGGATCCATGCGGTGCGCTACAACATGAACATGACGCTGATGCTGCACGACAACCAGATCTACGGTCTGACCAAGATGCAGGCTTCGCCTACATCTCCCCTGGGCACCAAGAGCAACACCACGCCGCGCGGCTCGTACCTGGATGCATTGAATCCGCTTACCGTGACGCTCGGCGTACAGAACGTGTCGTTCGTCGCCCAGGTCGTCGACTGGATACCGGAGGTGCTGCACGCGGTGGTGAAGGCCGCATTTCACCACAAGGGCTTTTCGTTCATCCGCATCATCCAGCGCTGCCCGGAGTGGCTGCCCAGGCTGTTCGAGCCGTGGCTGCACGATACCGGCCGCATCCTGCTGCTGCACCACGAGCAGGGTTTGCAGTTGAGCGCAGGACTCGCCAAAACCTATCCGAACCAGCAGCTGCATGATCCGTCGAATATCCACCGTGCACGCGAGGTGGCGAGCGGCACGGACCCGATTCCGGTCGGTATTCTGTACCGCAACCCCGAGGTACCGTGCTACGAGGAAACCCGGCATGCGGGACAGCTGCATACCCCCGAATACGTCCGGGCCGGCCTTGAGGCCGAATTCGACAAATTCACGGTGTGGCCGCAGGAGGCGACGCGGCCGGGCGCCTGAACATGCGGCAATACATGCACATCCTCAACCGACTCAACCTGCAGCACCAACCGGCAGAGCCAGACAAATGGAAGCTGAACTTCAAACCCAAATCGCCTTTCACCTGACCGGCAGGAAGCCCGGCGCCGAACTCGCAGCCGTGGCGGATGCGGACGCACGCCCCGCGCTGCTCGCGAGGTACCGCGACCTGACTGCGCTGCGTTACGATTTCCCGCTGGTGCTGCTGCGGGACGCCACCGACAAAGGCTACGTGCAATGCCTGTCCGCGATCGTCGACAACGTCGCCAACGCCACCGCCAAAGACGATGAGGGTGACCGGCTGACCCGGCATCTGCTGCGGCTGGAGCAGGAAATCCGCGTCCTCTTGAGCGGCGGCGCCAAGGGCGCGTTGTCCGCTTTATGGGACGAGGCCGCCGGCCGGCTGGCGGCGCGCGGTGACGCAGCGTTGCAGGACAGCCTGAAGCTCGGGCGCGCGGCGCTCAAGGTGGACGGACGGGTCGCTGATTGCGACAAGACCATGCCGTCCCGCCTGCTCCATCACGCATGGACCGTCGCGCAGGACCGGAAAGCGCGCAGGCTCCAGGCGGATCTCACGCGTCTCATCATCAGGTTGTCGGATATCCTCACGGTCGACGTGGCGCATTCTGCAGCAGGGCGCAGTGCGGCGAGCCTCAAGGCGGGCATCGGCACCGGGCATGCGGAGGTATTCGATTTCGAGGCACTGTCGCAGTTGCTCGGCAAGGCGTCGCACGGAGACAATCTGCCCCTGGGGCGCCGCCGCCGCATCGAATCGCTGCTGACCGCACTGAAGGCACAGCGCTTTGTCCCGGTACCGGGCAAGAGCGGCGCTCCGGGTGCGCAGGACCGCCCTTACTCATTCGTATTCGACAGCTGCACCGCCGCGCTCGCGGCTTACCGCGAGCGATTGCCCAAGGCCATTGAACTCGCCAAATCCATTGCGATTGCCGAGCTCGAAGCCAATGGCGAGTACCGCGAAGCCACGCATGATGCGTTCTTCAATGACTTCGGCGACGGCGACCTCGGCCAGGAGGAGTTGGCGCGTTTCCCCGATTATCTGATCGCGATGACCGCCGACAAGCTGCACGCAGCCGAAAGCGACATATTCATGGAAATGCTTTCTGCGGGGCTGCCGGTCAAGGTACTGGTGCAGACCGACGACCTGCTGGAGGAATCGCCGACCGGTGGCGACGGACACTTTGCCCTCGGCATGCGCGGCAAACAGCTCGCCAACATGGCGATCGGGCTGAACGACGTTTACGTATTGCAGTCGGCGGCTTCGAATCTGTTCCAGTTCCGCGATCGCATCCTGAAGGGCATGTCCTACACCGGCCCGGCACTGTTCAGCGTGTATTCGGGGGCGTCCGGCGACACCGGCACACTGCCGCCGTACCTGAACGCGGCGGCTGCCATGGAATCGCGCGCTTTCCCGGCGTACTGCTACGACCCGTCCGCAGGCCCGAACTGGGCTTCACGCTTCCATCTCGAAGCAAATTCACAGGTCGAAGCCGACTGGCCGGTCCAGGACTTCACCTATGAAGACGCCAATCATCAGCGCGTGCAGACCAGGACCGGCTTCACATTCGTCGACTTTGTCGCCTGCGACCGGCGCTATGCCAGGCATTTTGCGCGCGTGCCGCGCGCCAAGTGGAATGCCAGCATGATACCGGCCGGCGAGTATCTCGGCCTTGCCGCCGGGAGCGCGCCGGACAAGGTTCCGTTCGTGACGCTCGTCGATCGTGACAACACGCTGTACCGGGCCATTGTCGATGACCGCCTGATGCGCGCGGCGCTGCGTTGCCGCGAATCGTGGCACAGTCTGCAGGAACTTGGCGGTATCCACAATTCACATGCGGAACGGCTGCTCGCGCGGGAAAAGCAGAACCGGGAAGAACACGAGAAGAGCGAACTTGCGGCGCGCTCGCCGGAAGCCAAGGCTGCTGCCCCGGCAACAGCCGCCACTGCTGTCGCGGCCGCAGTGGCCGCCGAGCCGGAAAAAGAGAAGTCTCCGGACGAGGCCTACATCGAGACGCCGCGCTGCACGACCTGCAACGAGTGTACGCAGATCAACGACAAGATGTTTGCCTACAACGAAGACAAGCAGGCGTACATCGCCAATCCCGACGCCGGCACTTATGCGCAGCTGGTGGAGGCCGCGGAAAGCTGCCAGGTCTCGATCATCCATCCCGGCAAGCCGCGCAATCCGGCCGAGCCGGGACTCGCCGAACTGCTCAAGCGCGCCGAGGCGTTCAGATAGCGGCCGCTGCGGCAGCATGCCCTGCGCCTGCCGGTCCGGGGCAAAAATGGCGCAGCCGGGCATGGCGGTGGAGTTGGCACGGAGCGGCTGACGTCGACGCGATTCCTGAATCGCGGCGCGGTCCGGCGGCGACCGCGGCAGGGAACCACGCTGCAGGGGCCCGGCGCGTCCCTTTGCGCGGGCCACAGAACCGTTACGGCAATTCTTCGACTTTCACCTGCACGCCGCGCCGCTCGTCGCTGCGGTTGCTGCTGCGACCGAACAGGACTGACCGCTCGTCGCTGCGCGAATCGCCGACGCTACCCAGGTCTATCCATTCGCCGAGCCGGCCGGAGACGGTAGTGACCACACGCTGCACATTGACGGTACCGCGCCGCGAGTCATCGAAGGTATCGCGCTGCGGATCGATGTCCAGCGTGACACGGTCACCCTGCAGGCGCGGCAATACGTTGAACCCGGTCGTTGCATCGACATATTCGGTGCCCTCGACGACACGATCGACGATCTGGCCGTTGACCACCGTGCGCACGACCTGGCGGTTGCGCACCGGGCGCGATTCGCCGATGCGGATAAACGCACTATGACCCTCGAGCACCTGGATGGTCTGCGCGATATTGGCGCTGCCGGCGCGCTGCGACTCGACGACCCGCGCCCGCAGCTGGTCGTCGCCTTCGCGCAGCACGACATTGCCGCCGCTGCGCGACCTGCTGCCGGGCACTGTGACACGGGCATTGTCATTGCCGATGCTGCCGGAGACTTCCACCTCGCGCTGACTGCGCACCACGTCGGCGTCCTGACGCACGGTGATCAGCAGCCGCCGCGGCGCGGTATCGATGCTCGCCAGCACGCGCCTGACCTGGGCCAGCTCTGCCGGGGTTGCGCGGAGCACCAGCTGGTGCTGGAAGCCACTGACGCTGGATTCGCGCCCGAGCAACGGCCGGATCACCGGGATCACCTGTTCGCTGTTCCGATACTGCAGCGGAATCACTTCGACGATGGTCTGCGCCAAGGCAGTGCCGGTCGCCACGCAGAGCGCGACGGCGGCAAACCAGTTTTGAGCAATGGCAAAGGCGCCCATGAGAACCATAACGACACGCTGACGCGTCCAGTTTACGCGTCACTGCACGATCGCGACAAAGAAACAATTTACTGTTTACAATCAAAAAGTTATTCGATAAAGTTAACCCATGAAGCGATGCGGCATCGCAATGCTGATCCTGCTGTTGAGCGCCTGTGCAACACCAGGGCGGCAGGAGACATCTGCAACGGCCGGCCTGACCGGGACTGCCCCGGCCACACCCGGTGCGGGGCAGGAGTTTGCGCTGCGCGCCCTGGGTTTCGTCGGCGTACCCTACCGCTGGGGTGGTACCTCACCCGACTCGGGATTCGACTGCAGCGGTCTGATCCGCTATGTCTACGAGCAAATGACCGGCCGTGCGCTGCCCTACAATGCATACGGCCTCGCGCGCATCGGCGACACCATCGATACGGCCGAGCTGCAACCGGGCGATCTGGTGTTTTTCAATACACTGCGCGAGCCGTTCTCCCACGTCGGTATCTATCTGGGGGATTCACGGTTCCTGCATGCCCCCAGCCGCGGCAGCAAGGTCCAGATCAGCGACATGAACAATCGTTACTGGAATGAGCGCTACAACGGCGCCCGCCGCCTGCCCATTTAAACCCACGCACGCGTTGCCCGGCATTCCGCACCCCGTCGTTTTTCCCGCACCGGTTTGTGTCCGCTCAAAGTCCGCGGCACACCGCCATGGCAGCCTGCTTCAGCTGTCCAATCGCCAACTTGTTAACAATGATTCTCATTAATATTGAAAATGAGAACAATTCTTGTTAATATTACAGCAGCCGTCGCGTCGTGTTCGGCAGAAATTTCTTAATTTATTGTTATTAAAGGATTTTTTATATGCGTCGCTCCGCATCCCTGATGGTCGCGCTAACCATCGTGTATAGCGCCAACGCCTCCGCGCAGGATCTGAACCTGTATTCCTCCCGCCATTACCAGACCGATGAGGCGCTCTACAGCGGCTTCACCAAGGCCACCGGCATCAAGCTGAATCGCATCGAAGCCGGGGAGGATCCGTTGATCCAGCGCATCAGGAACGAAGGCGCGTCCTCCCCCGCCGACGTCCTGATCACCGTAGACGCCGGGCGCCTGTGGCGCGCCGAACAGATGGGTCT
>Ga0105107_10000980_pt1 | contig 18577 bp, 25 predicted proteins | sample PPLLaktember2015_6_FD_79335 | JGI IMG/M metagenome (GOLD analysis project Ga0105107, IMG submission 79335) | Freshwater sediment microbial communities from Prairie Pothole Lake near Jamestown, North Dakota, USA - PPLs Lake P8 Core (1) Depth... | ecosystem: Environmental > Aquatic > Freshwater >... | reverse complement strand
GGAGGAGCTGGTCGTCGTTCATGTCGGGTGCGCCGACCCGCGTGCCCGCTCTGGAGTGGGGGATCTACAAGGGGGCCAGGGAAAGGTTGGGACCCTTCCCTTCCCAACCGATCCCCCTTGTTCGAGCGGGTCTCGTGAGTAACGGAGGAGCTGGTCGTCGTTCATGGAGGCTAGAAAGCAAAAGGGCCGGCGTCGCCGGCCCCGCGCCGCGCGCTGACGCTCAGTTCTTCTTCGCGGCCGGCTCGTCGGGCTTGTCGGCCTTGGCCATCACCGGCAGCCCCTTCAGGTGATTCATCGCCTGCTTGAGCTGGAAGTCATCGGGGCCGCCAAGCTCGATCGGCTTGCGGTCCTCCTCGGTGCTGGGGCGCGACTTGTCGATCGCCTCGGGCTTCGGCTTCTCCGCCGGCGCGGCCGGCTTGTCTTTGTCGCTGTCGTTGCCGAGGTGCTTGACGAGGTCCGCCTCGCGCACCCGCGCGGCCGGCGAGCCCGGCTCTTCGACTTCGATGTCCGGCGTGATGCCCTTCGCCTGGATCGAGCGGCCGTTCGGCGTGTAGTAGCGCGCCGTCGTCAGCTTGATGGCGGTGTTGTTTCCGAGCGGCATGATGGTCTGCACCGAGCCCTTGCCGAAGGTCTGCGTGCCGATGATCGTGGCGCGCTTGTAGTCCTGCAGCGCGCCCGCCACGATCTCCGACGCTGACGCCGACCCGCCGTTCACGAGCACCACCATCGGGACGTTCTTCACCTGTGCGGGCAGCGCGCGCAGGTAATCCTCGCGCGTCCCGCGCAGGTAGTCCTCGGGGCTCGCGACGTATTTGCGCTTCGCGTCCTCCGCGCGGCCGTCGGTCGTGACGACGACGGCCTTCGCCGGCAGGAACGCCGCCGAGATGCCGACGGCGCCATTCAGCAGCCCGCCCGGATCGTTGCGCAGGTCGAGGATGAGCGCCTTCAGCGGCCCGTCCTTGTAGAGCGCGTTTATGTGCTTCACCATGGTCTCGGGCGTGAGCTCCTGGAACTGGGAGACGCGCACGTAGCCGTAGCCCGGCTCGATCATCTTCGACTTGACGCTCTGCACGCGGATCACGTCGCGCACGACCGTCACCTCGAACGGCTTTGCTTCGCCCTTGCGCACGATCGTGAGGCGGATGCCGGTCTTCGGCTTGCCGCGCATGCGCTTGACGGCGTCGTTCAGGCTCATGCCCTTCACCGGCGTGTCGTCGAGCTTGATGATCAGGTCGCCCGGCTTGAGGCCGGCGCGGAAGGCGGGCGTGTCCTCGATCGGCGACACGACCTTCACGAAGCCGTCCTCCATCCCGACCTCGATGCCGAGGCCGCCGAACTCGCCCTGGGTGCCGACCTGCAGCTCCTTGAACGCCTCCTGGTCGAGATACGCGGAGTGCGGGTCGAGGCCCGTGAGCATCCCGTTGATGGCCTCGGTGATGAGCTTCTTGTCCTCGACCGACTCGACGTAGCCGGACTTGATCGCGCCGAAGACCTCCGCGAACGAGCGCAGCTCGTCGATCGGCAGGGGGTACTTGGCCGCATCGCGCTGCGCCACCGCCGAGAAGTTGAGCGAGAGGAGCACGCCGGCCAGCACGCCCACCAGGACGAGGCCGAAGCTCTTGAATCTGCTGCCCATGAGGAACGCTCCAGTGAGGGCTATTTAGATTGCAGCCATGGCACGGGATCGAACGGTCGCCCCTGGTGCCGAGTCTCGAAGTATAAACCCGAAGCCTCGCCGCCACCGCTCGCGCCCACGGTCGCCACCGCGTCGCCGGCGTGAACTCCGTCACCGACCCGCTTCAGTACGGACTCGTTGTTCCCGTAGATGCTCAGGAAGCCGTCCCCGTGGTCGAGGATGAGCAGGTTGCCGTAGCCGCGCATCCAGTCGGCGAACACCACCCGGCCCGCAGCGACTGCCTTTACATCCGCGCCGCCCGGCGCGCGGATGAATACCCCTTTCGTCGACGGTGCTGCGGCCGTCTCTGAGGCACCGAATCGCGCCGCGAGTTCCCCGCGCACCGGGTACGGAAGCCGTCCCTTCAAGGCGCCGAAGGCCCCCGTAGCGGGCGCGTCCGGCGCCGACGGACGGCGGGACGCCCGGTCCTGGGCCCGCGGGGCGGGCGGTGGCAGCGCGCGGGCGAGCGCCTCCACGAGCTTGGCGAGGCGCGACTCGTTGCGCTGCGCCGTCTCCAGATCGCGGCGCTGCTTGCGGATCTGGTCGGCGTGGCGCGCCAAGACCTGCCGGCGCTCGGCGGCCCGGGCCACCAGGCCGTCGCGCTCCGCGCGTGCTTTCTTCTCCACGCCCGCCAGCTCGGCCGCCTTCTCGCGCGCTGCGGACTCCAATCCCGCGCGCCGGTCCAGGTCTTCACGGGTCCGCTCGATGAAGTCGGCCTGGGCGCGGGCGAGGTAGGACTGGTACACGAGACCGCGCGCAAGGCGCTGCGGGTCGTCACCGGAGAGGACGAGGCGCAGGTAGCCGTCTCCACCGTCGATGTAACGCGCCCGGAGCGCCCGGCCGAGCTGTTCCTGCCGGGCTTCGAGTTGCGCCTTCAGCGTGCGCGACTCCCCGCCAAGGCGCGCCAGCTCGCCACCGAGGCGGTCGCGCTCGGCGCCCAGCTCGCGCAGGGTCCGGTTGGCCTCGGAGATCGCGCTCTCGGAGTCCCGCAGCGCATCGGCGGCGTCGACGCGCGCCCCTTCGGATGCGGCGAGCTCCTTCCTGAGTGCCTCGATGCGGCCGCGCAACGCACGGAGCTCCTCGTCCTTGGGCTGCGCCGGCGCCGGCCCGGGCAGCGCGACGACCACGATTGCGACGAGCACGGCCGCCGCGAGCGGCCGGGCGGCCGGTCGCGTCAAGCGCGCGCCTTCCCCTGGCTCGCGACCGCCTGCACCGCCGCCTCGATCATCGACGGATCGCCGAGGTAGTAGTGGCGGAGCGGCCTGAGCGTGTCGTCCAGCTCGTACACGAGCGGGATGGCGGTCGGAATGTTGAGCCCGACGATATCCGCGTCGCTCACGTCGTCGAGGTACTTCACCAACGCCCGGATCGAGTTGCCGTGCGCGGCGATGACGACCCGCCGGCCCGACCGTACCGCCGGCGCGATCGTTTCGTGCCAATACGGCAGGAACCGCGCCACGGTGTCTTTCAGGCACTCCGTGCGCGGCAACTCGGCGCTCGAGAGCGTCGCATAACGCGGATCGCCGCCCGGGTGGCGCGGGTCATCGGTGGCGAGGGCGGGCGGCGGCGTGTCGTAGCTGCGCCGCCAGGCAAGCACCTGCTCCTCGCCGAACTTCTGCGCTGTCTCTGCCTTGTTCAGGCCCTGCAGCGCGCCGTAGTGGCGCTCGTTCAAGCGCCAGGAGTTGTAGATAGGGATCCACATCAGATCCATTTCCTCGAGCGCGAGCCAAAGCGTCTTGACCGCGCGCTTCAGGACCGAGGTGTACGCGACATCGAAGGTGTAGCCGCTTTCCTTGAGCAGGCGGCCGGCGCGGCGCGCCTCCTCCCGGCCGTGGTCGGTCAGATCGACGTCGGTCCAGCCCGTGAACCGGTTTTCCCGGTTCCACAGGCTCTCACCGTGGCGGAGCAGGACGAGCTTGTACATGGTCGGGCCCTGTTGCGGTGCAGGATCGGAAAGGAATTCTATAATATGGCGATTCTCTTATAGACCACTTCTTATGGACCACTCATGGACCCTCTAGTCCCGTGAAACGCGAATCGCAGGATATCTTCCAACTGATCGGCCGCCAGGAGCAGATCGACCAGGCCGCCCGTGCCATCAAGGCGATGGCTCACCCGCTGCGCCTGAAGATCCTGTGCGTGCTCGGCAACGACGAGGTGAGCGTCCAGGACATCGTGGACGCGGTGGGCACCTCCCAGAGCAACATCTCGCAGCACCTCGCGATCCTGCGCGAGAAGGGCGTGCTGAAGGCGCGCAAGGACGCGAACCGCGTCTATTACAGCGTCGGCGACCAGCGCACGCTCGCACTGATCGGCATGATGCGCGAGGTGTTCTGCGGCATTCCTCAGATCAAGTGACCCAGCCATGAAATTCCTCACCGAGAACATTTTCCTGATTGCGATCGCGTTCGTGAGCGGCGCGATGCTGGTCTGGCCGCTGGTGCGGCGCGGCGCCGCGGGGGCCTCGGTCGGCACGCTCGAGGCGACGATGCTGATCAATCAGAAAGACGCGGTCGTGATCGACGTGCGCGAGCCGGGCGAGTTCGCGCAGGCGCACATCCTGAATGCGCGCAACGTTCCGCAGGGCGAGATCGAGGCGCGCATCAAGGAGCTCGAGCGTTTCAAGGAGAAGCCGGTGATCGTGTCGTGCGCGACCGGCAACCGTTCCGGCTCGGCAGCCTCGGTCCTGCGCAAGCATGGCTTCACGAACGTCGTGAATCTCGCCGGCGGCATCGCCGCGTGGCAACAGGCCGGCCTGCCCACCGGAAAGTGATGGCGAGGGTCGTGATGTACACCACCGAATGGTGCCCGTACTGTCGCCGCGCCGAGGCATTGCTTCGCGCCAAAGGCGCCGAGATCGAAATGATCGATGTCGATGCGCAGCCGGACCGCCGCGCCGAGATGCAGCGCCGCAGCAACCGGCGCACGGTGCCGCAGATCTGGATCGGTGCTACGCACGTCGGGGGTTGCGACGACCTTCACGACCTCGAGCGGCAGGGCCGGCTCGATGCGCTGCTGGCGGCGGCGTAGCGCGGCCGCCGTCCTCGCGCGCTAGACTGCGCGCGCCTTCAACCACCCAGCGCCTGGAGCGCCCCCCATGACCGATTCGCAGCAACCCGTCTTCAGCATCGAGAAGGTCTACGTCAAGGACGCCTCGATCGAGACGCCGAACAGCCCCCAGGTGTTCCTCGAGCCGGCACAGCCGCAGGTGGAGGTGCAGCTGCAGAACGGGGCGCAGCGGCTCAACGACGCGCTCTTCGAGGTCGTGGTGACCGTGACGGTCACGGCGAAGGCGGGCGAGAGGACGCTCTTCCTGGTCGAGGCGGCGCAGGCGGGAATCTTCAGGATCCAGTACGTGCCCGAGGCCGACCTCGAGCCGATTCTCGGGGTCGGCTGCCCGAACATCCTCTTTCCGTACGCGCGCGAGGTGGTCGCGGACCTGATCGGGCGCGCGGGATTTCCGGCGATTCATCTCCAGCCGGTGAACTTCGAGGCGATGTACGCGGCGCGCCTCGAGGCGGAGGCGCAGAAGCAGGGCCCGCGCATCGAGATCGCGCATTGAGGCCGATGGTGCGCATCGCGCTCGCCATCGCTGCAGCGGCGTTTCCGCTCGCCGGCGCCGCAGAGTTCCGCTCGATCGCCGAGGCGGCAGTGGTGCTCTATGACGCACCGTCGACGCGCGCAACGAAGCTCTACGTCGCGAGCCGCAACCTGCCGGTCGAGGTCATTTCGACCGACGGTGCCTGGGTGAAGGTGCGCGACCCGCTCGGAGGCCTGTCCTGGATCGAGCGGAAACTGCTCGCCGACAAGCGCACCGTGATCGTTGCCATACCGGTCGCGGACGTGCGCCAGCGCGCCGAGGAGGCGGCGCCGCTCGTCTTCCAGGTGCAGCAGGGCGTCATCCTGGATCTCGTCGAGACGGGCGCAACCGGCTGGGCGCGGGTGCGCCACGCAGACGGCGCGACCGGCTTCGTGCGCATCGGTCAGGTCTGGGGTCTGTAGCGCCGCCCCGGCGCGAGGTCTGCGATGAGGCTCGCGATCCTGGGTGCGGGCGCGTGGGGCACCGCGCTTGCGATCGCCTACGCCGAGGAGCACGGCGTTACCTTGTGGGCACGCGACGCCGTGCAGCGCGCGGCGCTGCGCACGACGCGCCGCAGCCGCTACCTCGCCGAGGTCGTCCTGCCTGGCACGGTCGAGGTCGCGGACGATCCGCTCGCTGCGATCCGGGGCGCGGATGTCGCGATCATCGCGACGCCCACCGCCGGCCTGCGGCACGCTGCGGGACTCGTCCATCACGCGGCGGTACGGCGGCCGGTCGTGTGGGTGTGCAAGGGCTTCGAGCAGTCGAGCGGTAAGCTTCCGCACCAGGTGGTCGCAGAAGTACTGGGCGCGACCGCGCCGGCCGCGGCGCTCTCCGGTCCGAGCTTCGCGCTCGAGGTGGCGCGCGGCCTGCCGACGGCGGTAACGCTCGCTGCGGCCGACGCCGGCTTCGCCCACGACCTGGCGCGCGAGCTGCACCAGCGCCGGCTGCGTCTCTACTTCACCGACGATCTCGTCGGCGTCGAGGTCGGCGGTGCGGTGAAGAACGTCATGGCGATCGCGACCGGCATCTCCGACGGTCTCGGCCTCGGACTCAACGCGCGTGCCGCGCTGATCACGCGCGGGCTGGCCGAGCTCGCGCGGCTGGGCGTCGCGCTCGGCGGACGTGCGGAAACCTTCATGGGCCTCGCCGGCGCGGGCGACCTCATCCTTACCTGCACCGGCGATCTATCGCGCAACCGCCGCGTCGGGCTTGCGCTCGGGCGCGGCGAGCGCCTGGACGCGATCCTGGCCGGGCTCGGCCACGTTGCCGAAGGCGTGCACACCGCGCGCGAGGTGGACGCGATCGCGCGCACGCGCGCGATCGACATGCCGATCACCCGCGAGGTCTGTGCGGTCCTGTTCGAGGGCCGTGCCCCGGCCGAGGCGGTCGCGCAGCTGCTCGCGCGCGACCCGAAGGCCGAGTAGCCGCAGGGGATCGCCGCAAAGGGGGGCAATGGCCCCTTCGCAAATCCCGCCCACCCCGGGGGAACAAGTCCGCACCGGCGGACTTGTTCAGAGGTGCTCTAGCTCTCGTACTTGAACGAGAGCTGCACGCGCGTGCGGTAGGCCACGACCTTGCCGTTCTCGACCTTCATGTCCATTTTCGTGACCTCGGCGATGCGCAGATCGCGCAGCGACTTGGCGGCCAGCTCCACCGCCTGCTTGGCGGCGTCCTCCCAGGACGACTTGCTGGTACCGATGACGTCGATCACCCGATAGACGCCTTCGGCGCGGTTCTTTTTCGCCATGGTTTCCTCCTTGTTGGGGGGTATCGCCCCTGAACGGGCGACTTGCGGATCATACGCCCGGGGCCCCCGCGAAGCCCGCCTGGCGCCACGCCTCGTACACCACCAGCGCGACCGCATTCGAAAGGTTGACGCTCCGCATCCCGGGACGCATCGGGATGAGCAGGCGGTGCTCCGCGGGAAACTCCCCGAGCACCGCGTCGGGCAGCCCACGGGTTTCCGGACCGAACACGAGCACGTCATCGTGCTGGAAGCGCGTGTCCGCATAGATGCGCTGCGCGTGCGAGGAGAACGCAAACAGGCGACGACCGGCGAAGTGCGCGCGCGCCGCGGCCCAGTCCTCGTGCAGCGTCGCGGCCCGGATTTCGGCGTAGTCGAGCCCGGCGCGCCGCAGCGCCCGGTCGGTGACGAGAAAGCCGAGCGGCCGCACGAGGTGGAGCCGGCAGCCGGCGTTCGCGCACAGCCGCAGGACGTTGCCGGTGTTCGGCGGGATCTCGGGTTGGTAGAGGACGACTTCGAACATCGGGTTTCAGTGCCGCCACGCCCGCGCGACGACCCAGTTCTCCACCCGTGCCGCGCCGGCGCGCTTGAGCGTTCCGGCGAGCTCCTCGAGGCTCGCACCCGTGGTCATGACGTCGTCGACGATCGCGAGCGACCGCCCGGCGACCGCGCGCATGCAGGCGAACGCGCCGCGCACGTTTGCGGTGCGCGCATCGTGCGGAAGGTCGGTCTGGGGCGGCGTATCGCGCACGCGCGCGACCAGGTGCGGCGCGACGGTGAAGCGCGTGCCGCGCGCGAGCGCGCGTGCGATCTCCATCGCCTGATTGAATCCGCGCTCGCGCAGCCGCGTCGGTGCGAGGGGCATCGGCACCAGCAGGTCCACCTGCCGGTCCGCGACGCGCGCGGCAAGCGCGGCGCCGAACGCTCGGGCGAGCGCGAGGCGCCCGCCGTACTTCAGCGCCAGCACCAGGCGATCGACCGGGAAGCCGTAGCGCCACGCCGCAACGGTGGCGTCGAAGCTCGGGGGATCGCCCAGGCACGCGCCGCAGACCGCGCCGCCGAGGCTAGGCCCGGCGCACTGCGGGCACGCGTCCCCCAGCTCCGGCAGATCGTGCGCGCAGCCCGTGCAGAACGGCGTGTCGCCGCTCGGCGCGGCGCAGAGGATGCACTCCTGCGCCAGCAGGCGGCGCAGGAAGCCGATGCGGGAGCGGAGCGGTTCGAGGGCCATGATTTGACAGGGGCGCGGGCGGCGCGGACACTCGCTGCGGCCCAACAATGCCGTGAAAAGCGAGCGCCGCGACAGGAGGCTAGACAGGATGCAGCAGACGGTCAACGTCACCGCCACCGGCGGGCCGGCCGCGGCGCGCTGGTCGCGGGCGGACGTCGAGCGATTGTTCGACGAACCGTTGCTCGAGCTCGTGTACCGCGCGCAGACCGTCCATCGGCGGCACTTCGCTCCGGGCAAGGTCCAGCTCTCGACGCTGCTGTCGATCAAGACCGGCGGCTGCCCCGAGGACTGCGCGTATTGCCCGCAGTCCGCCCGCTACCGGACGAACGTGGCCGACGAGCCGATCGCCGACGTGGCGGCGGTGGTCGCGGCTGCACGCAGCGCCAGGGACGCCGGCGCGACGCGGTTCTGCATGGGCGCGGCATGGCGGGGGCCGAAGCAGCGCGATCTCGAGCCCGTGCTCGCGATGGTGCGCGCCGTAAAGGCGCTTGGCCTCGAGACATGCGCCACGCTGGGGCTGCTCCGCGACGGGCAGGCGGAGAGCTTGAGGGATGCGGGGCTCGACTACTACAACCACAACCTGGACACCGCCCCCGAGGCTTACGGGCGCATCGTGAGCACGCGTCACTACGAGGACCGGCTCGACACGCTCGACAAGGTGCGTCGCGCCGGCATGCGCGTGTGCTGCGGCGGGATCGTGGGCATGGGCGAGTCGCGCGCCGAGCGCGCCGGGCTGATCGCCGCGCTCGCAAGCCTCGATCCGCCGCCCGAATCGGTGCCGATCAACGAACTCGTGCGGGTTGCGGGGACGCCCCTCGCCGCCGAGCCCGACCTCGACTGGACCGAGTTCGTGCGCACGATCGCGTGCGCGCGCCTCACCATGCCGGCGAGCCACGTGCGCCTTTCGGCGGGGCGGCGCGAGATGCCCGAGGCCGTCCAGGCGCTGTGCTTCCTTGCGGGCGCGAACTCGATCTTCTACGGCGACCGGCTTCTCACCACCGGGAACCCGGACGCGCGCGTGGACAGCGCGCTGCTCGCGAAGCTCGGCATCGCGCCCGAGTAAGGCGAGGAGCACCCCGATGGACGGCTGGCTCGACCGCCGCGCCGCGCGGCGGTGGTTCGAGCGCGCGGCCCCCGTGCCGGGCGCCGACGCGCTAGCGCGCGAGGTCGAGCGCCGGATGGCCGAGCGTCTCGGGTACGTCAAGCACGATCCCGCGCGCATCCTCAACGCCGGCTGCGGTGCGGTTGGGTGGGCCGTCCTGCGCGATTGCTATCCCGGCGCCGAGATCGTCGCCGTCGATACTGCGCTCGGGCTCCTCAAGCACTCGCGCGACGCGCGGCCGCTAACTGCGCGCGCCCTCGCGCTGCTCCGCGGCTCGCGCGCGCACATCGTCTGCGCGGATATGTCCACGCTCCCGCTCACGCCCGGAGCATGCGGGATGATCTGGTCGAACCTCGCGCTCGCCTGGTCGGCGGACCTCGGCGCGACGATCCGCGAGTGGCACCGCGTGCTGTCGGTGGGCGGCCTGCTGATGTTCTCGACCTACGGACCCGACACGCTCAAGGAGCTGCGCGCGACGTTCGTCGACACGCTGCCGCACGTTCATCCCTTCCTCGACATGCACGACATCGGCGATGCGCTCGTCGCGGCGGGTTTCGCCGACCCGGTCATGGACATGGAGCCGATCACGCTCACCTACGGGAGCCTGGACGGCCTCGTCGCGGATCTGCGCGCGACCGGCCAGCGCAATGCCCATGCAGAACGGCGCCGCGCGCTCACGGGCGCACGCCGCTGGGCGCGGGCGCGCGCGGCTTACGCTGCGCTCGCCCGCGACGGACGCGTCCCGGCGACTTTCGAGATCGTGTACGGCCACGCGTGGAAGGCCGCGCCGCGCGTGGCCGCGGACGGCCGCGCGATAATCAGAATCGATCGCAACCGCGCGCCGCGAAAACCCGCTTGATTGTCAAGCGGTTCGGATCAAGAAAGGACCGGTCGCGGCTTGCTGGCGCCGAGGGGCGTGTGGTACCTTAGCGCGCCCTGACGCGGACCGACTTTCGGTCGCGCCAGACGCGAGATCGCACGAGCATGGACGAGGCGCGCATCGAGGTGCGGACGCTCGATTCGAGCGCCGGCTTCAGCCTGACGACCAGGCGCAACTGCTCGATGCCGCCGCAAGCGCTGGTCTGGCTGCTCGTCTTCACGGCCTGCCTCTCCTTCGCGATCGGGATCGGGTTCGCGTGGGTCGGCGCATGGCCGGTGCTGCCGTTCATCGGGTTGGAGGTCGCTGCGCTGGCGACCGCGTTTTTCGCGCAAGCCCGGCGTGCGGCCGACTACGAGCGCATCGAGGTGCGCGATGGCGAGATGCGGGTCGAGGTGCGCGACGCGGGCCGGATGAGCGTGCACAGCTTCCACCCGGGTTGGGTGAGGCTGCAAGCGCAGCGGGCGGGGGAAGAGGTGCGCATCGGCGTGCGATCGCACGGCCGGGAACTCGAGATCGGGCGCCACCTCGATGCGTCCGGGCGGAGTCTCCTTGCGGCGGAGCTCGCGGGCAGGCTGAAGCGGTACCGGGACGGGATTTCGAGCTGAATGGATCAAACGGGGAACGCATGAAAAGAACCAGCAGAGCCCTTTCCTGCGCGGGTCTGGTCGGCGCGCTGTATGCAGGCGCGGCGGCGGCAGAGTTTCAGTGGAACTTCCAGACGCCCGGGACGAAAGTCGCCCAGGACGTGTCGGACCTGCACCTGCTGATGATGGCCATCATTCTGGTCATCTTCGTGGCCGTGTTCGGAGTCATGTTCTACTCGATCTACGCCCACCGGAAGTCGGCGGGTCACAAGGCCTCGCAGTTCCACGAGAACACGACCGTCGAGGTGCTCTGGACCGTCGTGCCCACGCTCATCCTGATCGTGATGGCCTGGCCGGCGACCACCCATCTGCTCGCGGTGCGCGACACTTCCCAGCCCGACATCACGATCAAGGCGACCGGCATCCAGTGGAAGTGGGGCTACGACTACATCAAGGGCGAGGGCGAGGGCATCAACTTCGTCGCCAATCTGACGACCCCGCAGGATCAGATCTACGGCAAGGCGCCGAGAGGCGAGCACTACCTGCTCGAGACTGACAATCATGTGGTGGTTCCGGTCGGCAAGAAGATCCGCGTGCTCGTCACGGCCGCCGACGTGATCCACGCATGGTACGTGCCCGCGCTCGCGGTGAAGCAGGACGCGATCCCGGGGTTCATCCGCGACACTGCCTTCCGCGCCAACAAGGAAGGCATCTTCCGCGGCCAGTGCGCGGAGCTGTGCGGCAAGGATCACGGCTTCATGCCGGTCGTCGTGGAAGTCGTGTCGCAGGAGAAGTACACCGCGTGGGTGGGCGAGCAGAAGAAAAAGATCGCCGCGGCCGCGGAGGACCCGAACAAGAAATGGGAGCTCGCCGAGCTGCGGGCGCGCGGCGAGAAGGTCTACGCCGCCAACTGCGTGGCCTGCCATCAGGCGAACGGCAAGGGCGTTCCCGGCGCGTTTCCGGCGCTCGACGGATCGAAGGTCGCCAATGGCCCGCTCGCCGACAAGCTGGCGATCGTCGTGAGCGGGAAGGCCGGCACCGCGATGCAGGCGTTCGGCAAGCAGCTCTCGGCCACCGACATCGCCGCGGTGGTCACCTACATCTCCAACGCCTGGAGCAACAAGGCCACCGCCAATATCGCGCAGCCCGCCGACGTGCTGGCGGTGCGCAAGTAACGGTAACGCAAGATCCCGCCTAGGAGCCGCTCGCGATGAGTGCAGTCGCCGACACCCACGCCCACCACGATGACCACGGTCATCATCCCGCCGGCATCATGCGGTGGATCACGACCACCAACCACAAAGACATCGGCACGATGTACCTGTGGTTCAGCTTCTCGATGTTCATGGTCGGCGGGGTGATGGCACTCGTCATCCGCACGGAGCTGTTCCAGCCCGGCCTGCAGATCGTCAATCCGGACTTCTTCAACCAGATGACCACCCTCCACGGGCTCATCATGGTGTTCGGCGCGATCATGCCGGCCTTCGTCGGGTTCGCGAACTGGCAGATCCCGATGATGATCGGCGCGCCCGACATGGCGTTCCCGCGCCTGAACAACTGGAGCTTCTGGCTGCTTCCCCCGGCCGCCTCGCTGCTCGTGATCTCGCTCTTCGTCCCCGGCGGCGCGGCGGGTGCGGGCTGGACGCTCTATGCCCCGCTCACCGTGCAGATGGGACCGGGAATGGACCTTACGATCTTCGCGGTCCACATCCTCGGCATGAGCTCGATCCTCGGCTCGATCAACATCATCACGACGCTGCTCAACATGCGCGCGCCGGGGATGACGATGATGAAGATGCCGATGTTCTGCTGGACCTGGCTGATCACCGCGTACCTGCTGGTCGCGGTCATGCCGGTGTTCGCGGGTGCGGTGACGATGACCCTCACCGACCGCCATTTCGGCACGACCTTCTTCAATGCCGCAGGCGGCGGCGACCCGGTGCTGTACCAGCACATCTTCTGGTTCTTCGGCCACCCCGAGGTCTACATCATCGCGATCCCGGCCTTCGGCGTCGTCTCGCAGGTCATTCCCGCGTTCTCGCGGAAGCCCTTGTTCGGCTACGCGTCGATGGTCTACGCGACCGCCTCCATCGCCATCCTGTCGTTCATCGTGTGGGCGCACCACATGTACACCGTCGGGATGCCGCTTGTGGCCCAGCTGTATTTCATGTACGCGACGATGCTGATCGCGGTTCCCACCGGCGTGAAGGTGTTCAACTGGCTCGCCACGATGTGGAAGGGCTCGCTCACCTTCGAGACGCCGATGCTGTTCGCGATCGGATTCCTGTTCCTGTTCACGATGGGCGGGTTCTCGGGGCTGGTGCTCGCGCTGACCGCGGTCGACGTGCAGATGCACGACACCTACTACGTGGTGGCGCATTTCCACTACGTCATGGTGGCGGGGGCGCTCTTCTCGGCCTTCGCCGGTGTCTACTTCTGGCTGCCGAAGTGGACCGGCAAGATGTACGACGAGAGGCTCGGCAAGATCCACTTCTGGCTCTCGATGATCTTCTTCAACGTGACCTTCTTCGTGCAGCACTTCCTGGGCATCGCCGGCATGCCGCGGCGTATCCCGGACTACTCGCCGGTGTTCACCGAGTTCAACATGATCTCGAGCATCGGCGCGTTCGGCTTCGGCCTGTCGCAGCTGCTGCTGCTCTACAACGTGATCAAGACGATCCGCAGCGGCGAGAAGGCGCCGGCGCGTGCCTGGGAGGGGGCCGACACCCTGGAGTGGACGCACTTGCCCTCGCCGCCGCCCTATCACAGCTTCGAAACGCCCCCGACGGTGCGTTGAGAGCGATGGCCGTGCTCGATCGCGAGACGAAAAGCCGTAACCTCAGGACGGCGATCGTGCTCTGGTCGATCGCGGCCGCGTTTTTCCTCGCCATCGTGCTCAAGTACTCGTTGCTCCGATGAGCGCGCTCGAAGCCGACGTCGCCACCGCCAACCGCGTTCTGCTCCGCAAGCTCGCGGTCGTTGCGGTGCTCATGTTCGGCTTCGGTTTCGCGCTGGTGCCGTTTTACGAAAAGATCTGCCAGGTGACCGGGATCCGGAATCTGCTCCAGCCGGACGAGGTCTCCGTGGCCAATACCCAGGTCGACCGTACCCGCATCGTTACGATCGAGTTCGACGCGAACGCACAGCGCCTCGCATGGACGTTCAAGCCGCTCGAAGCGCATCGCGAAGTGCATCCCGGCGAGGTCACGCAGGTGGTGTACGAGATCCGCAACACGCTCGACCGGCCGGTGACCGGCCAGGCGATCCCGAGCTATGGGCCGCAGCGCGCGGCCCAGTACCTGAAGAAGCTCGAGTGCTTCTGCTTCCAGAGCCAGACGCTCGCGCCGGGCGAGGTGCGCCGCCTGCCGGTCGTGTTCGTGCTTGACCCGGCGCTGCCGGCCGACGTCGGAACGGTGACCTTGTCGTACACGTTCTTCGAGGTGGCGGGCCGGGAGGGAAATCCGGGCTGATGAGCTCAGAGGGCGAGCGGAAGAAGGCCGCCCCGCTGGCGGTGGCGAAGATGGTGATTTCGTCGTTCTTCGGCGTGCGGCGGCGCGCCGATCACGAGGCGGCGATGGCGCATGTGACGCCGGTTCAGCTGATCATCGCGGGCGTCATCGGCGCCGCGATTTTCGTGGTGTGTCTGGTTCTGCTGGTGAAGTTCATCGTCAGCCGGGCCGTTTGAGGGAGAAGAAGGGGAGAAATGATGGCCCAGGCCCATACGCAACCTTGGTACTACCTGCCGGAGCCCACGCGCTGGCCGGTCATCGGCTCGTGTGCGCTGTTCCTGATGGCAACCGGCACGGTGCTTTGGATCAACGGCGCCTCGGCGGGGCCCTGGGTGGTGCTCGCCGGCGCACTGGTGCTCGCGTACATGCTGTTCGGCTGGTTCGGCCAGGTCATCGGCGAATCCGAGGGCGGGCTGTACTCGAAGCGCGTCGACCTCTCGTTCCGCTGGGGAATGAGCTGGTTCATCTTCTCCGAGGTGATGTTCTTCGCGGCCTTCTTCGGGGCGCTGTTCTACGCCCGGGTGCTGTCCGTGCCGTGGCTCGGCGAGATCGACCAAAAGCTGCTGTGGCCGGACTTCCAGGCGGTGTGGCCGACCGCGGGCCCCGGCATCACGGAGCACTTCTCGACCATGGGTGCGTGGGGCATTCCGGCCCTGAATACCGCGCTGCTCCTGTCCTCCGGCGTCACGGTCACGTGGGCGCACTGGGCGCTTAAGGAAAACAACCGCGGCCAGCTCATCCTCGGGATGATCGCCACGATCGCGCTCGGTGCGATCTTCCTCGGCTTCCAGGCCTACGAGTACATCCACGCCTACACCGAGCTGAACCTGAAGCTCTCGACCGGGATCTACGGGTCGACCTTCTTCATGCTGACCGGCTTTCACGGCTTTCACGTGACGCTCGGCGTGATCATGCTGACCGTGATCCTGTTCCGCTGCATCGCGGGCCACTTCAGGCCGGATCACCACTTCGCGTTCGAGGCGGTGTCGTGGTACTGGCACTTCGTCGACGTCGTCTGGCTGCTGCTGTTCGTGCTGGTCTACTGGCTCTGATCTGCAAGGCCGATCGCGCGCGCCGGAGGCGGACGCACACACGGATAACGAGGAGGAGGGAGGAGTCTCCGCGAGGGGATCTCCGTTGGAGCGCCGCACGATGTGCGGCGTCTTTTTTTCCGGCGGGCGCCTGGCAGGACGATCCAAGCGGTGCGCGCAATTGCGCGATCAGGCTACTGGCCGACGCCGTGCGGCTTGATCAGTCCGAAGTAGTAGCCGGCGAGCAGCAGCAGAAACAGCGCGAGCGACAGGGCGACTCGCACGGTGAGCGCCTTCACCGTGCGCTTCGAGCGGCCCTGGTCCCGGACCAGGAAGAACAGCCCGGAGAACAGGCTGGCGAGAATCAGGACGACAAAGGCGAGGACGACGTAGCGCACGGTGGTGGGTAACCTGAAGAGCCGAGGCAGTCTAGCGGAACCGCAGCATGCAGGCTTGGGAGAGATGCGAGTGACGCTGTTCGGCGCGCGGTTCCGCGTGCGGCCGGGCTGGCTGGTCGCGGCCGCCGCGGGGTGTGCGCTCTTCGTGGCGCTCGGCAACTGGCAGTCGCGCCGTGCCGAAGAGAAGGTCGCGGCGCAGCGACGCATCGACGCGCTTGCCGTCGCCGCGCCGGTGCTACTTCCGGCTATGCCCGTCACAGCGAGCGAATACGTCGGGCGACGCGTGACGGTGCGCGGCGAATATGTTTCCAGACACTCGGTGTTCATCGACAATCGTGTCTACAAAGGCGTCGCGGGCTACCATGTCGTCACGCCCTTCAAGATCGACGGGGCCGATCTCCACGTGCTCGTCAACCGCGGCTGGGTGGCCGCCGGGCCGCGTCGCGACCGGCTGCCTGAGGTCCCCGCCGCGCCGGGGCCGCAGACCATAGAGGGGCTCGCGGTGGTGCCGGGCGGGCGGGCCTACGAGCTGGCACCGGACGCGACGCCCGGGCCGGTGCGCCAGCATCTCGCCATAGAGCGCATCGGCACCGACACGGGGCTCCGACTGCAGCCGCTGGTCGTGCAACTCACGAGCGATGCGAAGGATGGACTCGTGCGCGCATGGGAGCGGCCGGATGCAGGGGTGAATACCCATCGGGCGTACGCGCTGCAGTGGTACGCGCTCGCGCTCCTGACCGCGATCGTCTACCTCGTTCTGGGCTTCAGGCGTGTCGCTGCCGCCAACTGAGTCGAAGCCACGCGCGAGCCGCGGGCCGCTCGTCTGGATCGCAGTGGCTGCGTTCGCGCCGTTCATACTGGCCTACCTGACCTTCTACTTCTGGGCGCCCGAAGCACGCATGAACTACGGCGAGCTGATCGAGCCCGCGCGGCCGCTGCCTGACGCCACGCTCACGCTCGCCGACGGTCAGCCGTTCCGTCTGGGCGCCCTGCGCGGGAAATGGGTGCTGATGTTGACGGCCCCCGGAGCGTGCGACGAGTCGTGCCAGCACGCGCTCTATCACATGCGCCAGGTACAGCGCGCGCAGGGCAAGAACATGGACCGTATCGAGCGCGTCTGGCTCATCACCGACGACGCGCCGCTCGATCCGGCGCTGGCCCGCGCCTTGGAAGGGATGTATTTCGTCCGCGTGGCGGGCAGCGAGGTCCTGCGCGAGCCCGCGCTTGCCGGCGACCGTTCCGGACACATTTATCTCGTCGACCCCCTGGGCAACCTCATGCTCCGCTTTCCGCGCGACGCCGATCCAAGCCGGATCCTGCGCGACATCAGCCGACTCCTGAGGGTGTCGCGCATCGGCTAGCGTCGCCGGCAGCGATGCGACGCGTGCTAGAATCCGCGCACCTTCGCGGTATCTCCGTTCCCGATGCAGCTCGCACGTCCGTTTGGCGTCATCCGGTTCCGTCAGTTCTATGAGCTGACCAAGCCGCGCGTCGTTTCACTGATCGTGTTCTGTGCGGTCATCGGCATGCTGCTCGCGGTGCCGGCGGGAAGCTGGATCCCGCTCAACATTCTCCTCGCCGCCACCGTCGGGATTGCGCTCGTCGCGGGCGCGGCCGCGGCGGTGAACTGCCTGGTCGAGCAGCGGCTCGACGCGCTGATGGCCCGGACGCGCGCGCGGCCGCTGCCGCGCGGCGAGCTGACCTCGGCCGAGACCCTGGTGTTCGCGGGCGTGGTCGGCGGCATCGGTCTGTGGCTGCTCTACGCCGTGGTCAATCCGCTCACGATGTGGCTCACTCTCGGCACGTTCGTGGGCTACGCCATCATCTACACCGTCGTGCTGAAGCCTCTCACGCCGCAGAACATCGTGATCGGCGGCGCCTCGGGTGCGATGCCGCCGGTGCTCGGTTGGACGGCGGTGACCGGGCAGATCGCGCCGGAGGCCCTGCTGCTGTTCCTGATCATCTTCGCGTGGACGCCGCCGCACTTCTGGTCGCTGGCGCTGTATCGCGCCGAAGAATACGCGCGCGCCGGACTGCCGATGCTGCCGGTGACGCACGGACGCAAGTACACGCAGCTGCACGTGCTCCTCTACACGCTCATACTTGCGGCGTGCAGCCTGCTGCCGTTCGTGAGCGGAATGAGCGGATGGCTCTACCTTGCGGCGGCGGTCGTGCTCGGTGGCATCTTCATCGCTTACGCGGTGCGCATCTATGTCGACTACAGCGACGCCCTCGCCCGGCGCACCTTCCGCTACTCGATTGTCTACCTTGCCGCACTGTTTGCCGCGCTTCTCGCAGACCACTACCTGCCGCGGTAGGTTCGCGGCGGTCCTGGCGGCGCTGCTGTTCGCAGCCTGCGCGCCTGAGAAGCCGTCGTTCAAGAGCATCGACGTCACCGGCGCCGAGTTCGGACGCGAACTCGCGCTCACCGACCACACCGGCAAGCCGCGCACGCTCGCCGACTTCAAAGGCAAGGTGGTCGCGGTTTTCTTCGGCTTCACCCGCTGCCCGGACGTCTGCCCGACGACGCTTTCCGAGATGAAGCTCGTGAAGGACCGCCTCGGCGCCGACGGCGACAAGCTCCAGGTGCTGTTCGTGACGATCGACCCGGAGCGCGACACGCCCGAGCTGCTCGCGAAGTACGTCCCGGCGTTCGACCCGACCTTCCTTGGGCTTTACGGGAACGCGGAGGCGACGGCGAAGACGGCGAAGGAGTTCAAGGTGTTCTACCAGAAGGCGCCCGGCTCGAGTCCCGACAACTACTCGATGGACCACACGGCGGCCACCTTCATCTACGATCCCCAGGGGCGGCTGCGCCTGTTCGCAAAGCACGGCATGGGCGC
>Ga0105107_10000979_pt1 | contig 18577 bp, 13 predicted proteins | sample PPLLaktember2015_6_FD_79335 | JGI IMG/M metagenome (GOLD analysis project Ga0105107, IMG submission 79335) | Freshwater sediment microbial communities from Prairie Pothole Lake near Jamestown, North Dakota, USA - PPLs Lake P8 Core (1) Depth... | ecosystem: Environmental > Aquatic > Freshwater >... | reverse complement strand
GTACCTGCACCGGCGCCTACGCCAGCAGCTGCGCCCGCACCTGCGCCGGCACCTTCACCGGCCCCTACGCCTGCAGCTGCACCCGCACCTGCGCCGGCACCTTCACCGGCCCCTACGCCTGCAGCTGTGCCCGCACCTGCGCCGAAGGCAGTTCCTCCCCAGCAGCCAGAGAAGAAAGAGTAGGCTATGGAAACATTCGATCTGATCTTCTATCTCTTCGCCCTCATCACGATCGGATCCGCTGCCATCGTGGTGTTTTCGAAGAACATGGTTTATGCCGCCTTCTCCCTTCTCTTTACGTTTTTCGGTGTGGCGGGATTCTATGTACTCCTGGCGGCGGATTTTGTCGCGGTCGCGCAGATACTCGTGTATGTCGGGGGGATTCTCACCTTGCTGCTCTTCGGTGTGATGCTGACGAACAAGGTGATCAGCGTGGACATGAAAACGGGGACCATCCACACTATACCCGCGGTGATGCTGGCCGCAGTCGTATTCGGGTCTCTCGCAGGTGTGTTTTATGCGACGTGGAGCACCGTGACGGCTCCTCCGGCGACCCTGACGTCGACCGCCGGGCGCATCGGCGAATTGCTGATGACTGCCTACGCCCTGCCTTTTGAAGTGGCCTCTGTGGTGCTGCTTGTTGCCATGGTCGGTGCTGCGTTCATTGCGCGCCGGACAAAGAAACTGTCATAAGGGTTGCCTTCATGAACTCTTCGGTATTGTCGAATTTCCTCGATTGGCTGCCGCACGTCCAGCTTGCGCATTTTCTCATCGTCAGCGCCGTGCTTTTCACCTTCGGGCTCTTTGCAATGGTCACGCGCCGGAATGCCATTCTCGTGCTGATGGGGCTGGAACTCGTGCTCAACGCGGCGAACATCAATCTCATCGCGTTTGCCCGCTACGGCGGCGTGAATCTGGACGGGCAGGTTGCAGCCATTTTCGTCATCATCCTCGCCGCGGCCGAAGCTGCGGTGGCGCTGGCTATTGTGCTGAACATCTATCACCGGTTCCAGACCGTTAACGTGGATGAAATTAGTTCGTTAAAGGAATAACGGCTCCCCAAGACCCGGCCACTGACCACAGACCACTGACTGCCAATTGTTATGTCGCCTGACACCCTGATCACCCTTTCGCTCGTCGTCCTGGTGCTCCCGCTTGCCGGGTTTGCGCTGATGATGTTCTTCGGGAAGAAGCTCCCTCGGCAGGGAGACTGGTTTGAAACCGCCATTATCACCACCGCGCTGATAGCCTCGATTACCGTGCTGGTGCAGAAGCTCACGGCCTTTCCCACCGAGACTCTGGACTTCAATTTCACATGGGTGGACCTTCACGAAGCGCCGGGCATCGGGCCGCTGAAGATTGTCCTCGGTTTCTCCGTCGACAATCTGGCCGCGATCACGATGGCCGTGGTCGCCCTCATCAGCACCCTGGTGCACTACTTTTCCATCGGATACATGCACGATGATGTGCGCTACTCGCGGTACTTTGGATATCTGGGTCTCTTCTCCTTCTCTATGTTGATGATTGTTCTCGCCAACAACCTGTTCCTGCTGTATGTCGGATGGGAACTGGTGGGTATCAGTTCGTATCTGCTGATCGGTCACTGGTACGAGAAGAAGAGTGCGTCGGATGCAGGGATCAAGGCGTTCATCACGAATCGCATCGGCGATGTCGGTTTTTTTGTCGGGATGGCGATTCTGTATACCACGTTCGGCACCTTCAATTTAGAGCAGATTTTCTCCGGTATTGATGCGGGCACGCTCCCGTACGGAAGCCAGACGTGGTTGACCGCCGCGGGGATCCTGCTCTTCTGCGGTGCAGTCGGCAAGTCCGCCCAATTTCCTTTGCACGTGTGGCTCCCGGATGCGATGGAGGGCCCGACGCCGGTGAGCGCGTTGATTCATGCTGCAACGATGGTTGCCGCGGGCGTCTATCTTATCGCGCGGACATTCCCGTTGATGACCGCGGATGCGTTGATGGTGATCGCCTACATCGGTGCAACGACTGCATTCATTGCGGCGACAATCGCCATCGTTCAGAACGACATCAAGAAAGTGCTGGCGTATTCCACCATCAGCCAGCTCGGATACATGGTGATGGGCCTCGGCGTGGGGGCGTACACGGCGGGGTTCTTCCACCTGGTGACGCATGCGATGTTCAAAGCGGGCCTCTTTCTCGCAGCCGGCTCGGTGATTCATGCGATGCATGCGGCGCTCCATCACCAGAAGGATCATCACACCGACGCTCAGGATCTCCGGAATATGGGCGGTCTGCGCGACTATCTGCCGGTGACGTTCTGGACGTTTGTCGTGTACACACTGTCGATTTCCGGCGTTCCCCTGACCTCCGGGTTCCTCAGCAAAGATGAGATTCTGGCCGGTACCCTGGCCTACGGCAGCCTCACCGGTCATGTGATCATCCCGATTGTCGGTTTTCTTGTGGCCGGGCTGACCGCGTTTTATATGTTTCGTGTCGTCATCCTGACATTTCTCGGTGAGCACACGGATGTGCAACGTCGTGTCCAATTGCACGAATCGCCCAGGGTGATGACGGTGCCTTTGATCATACTCGCCGTTCTCTCGACATTCGCGGTGTTCAGTGTGAACCCACTCAACGCATCAGGCGGCTGGATCGCGAAGGCCGTCGAGCGGCCCCTGTCGGTGGTCCCGGGTGCGCTTGCCGCACCGGGGAGGGAAGTGTTCGCGGAGGCGCTGCATCACGCGCACGGCACGGCCATGGCGCTGTCATTGCTCGTTGCCGGTGCGGGAATTCTCGTGGCGTTTGCGACATACTACTGGAAGAAGGTCAACGCCGACGCGGTCGCATCGCGCATGGCACCCGTGCATGCGTTCCTGATGAACAAATGGGGTTTTGACGACCTGTACAATACCGTTGTTGTGGGCGGGACACACGCCCTCACACGCGGGCTGCGGTGGGTGGACGATACCATCATTGACGGCATGGTGAACGGTGCCGGCTGGGTGACCAACCTCACCTCATTCGTCAGCGGCAAGTTTGACTCAATCGTGATCGACGGCTTTGTCAATCTCCTTGCGTACCTCTCCGGCTTCATCGGCCTCGTGTTTCGCAAGGTGCAGACCGGCAGGGTGCAGACCTATGTGATGTACGCAGTCCTCAGTGTGCTGGTTCTCTATTTCGTATTTCGTGTCGTTTGACACCGATATGCAAGCGTAACTCCTGGAGGATACTTCGTTCATGGAATGCACTATTTTCGGTATCGGAATCCTGACCTGGATCACATTCCTGCCCATCGTGGGTATGGTGACCGTGCTGTTGCTGCCCAAGGGGAACAACGGCGCCATCCGCTGGACCTCGCTGGGCTTCACAACGCTGCAGGTGGTGCTGGCGGTCATTATCTTCACGCGCTTCGATCGCGCCGTCGCTGGCATGCAGTTCGTCGAGCAGGGCAGCTGGATCGACGTCAAGAGCGTCGCCTGGTTCGGGCGGGTGCACATCGAATACTTCCTGGGGATTGACGGGATCAGTGTGGTGATGGTGCTGCTGACCGCGCTCGTTTCGTGGATTGCGACAATCTCGTCGTGGACGATCGAGAAGTCGGTCAAAGGATACTTCGCGCTGTTCCTGCTCCTGGATACCGGCATGATGGGTGTGTTCGTCGCCCTCGACTTTTTCCTCTTCTACGTGTTCTGGGAACTCATGCTCCTGCCGATGTATTTCCTGATTGGTGTGTGGGGCGGCCCCCGGCGCGAGTATGCCGCGATCAAGTTCTTCCTGTATACGCTGCTCGGGAGCGTCCTGATGCTGCTGGCTATGCTGGCACTCTATTTCAGCACAAATGTGTTCATCGATCCGGCCGGGACCATCATTTCGATAGCCGACGCCGTGAAGAACGGCACTCAGGGTCTGGAAAGGATTCATACTTTCAATCTGCTGGCGATGACCGATCAGCAGAACTTCATACCGGGGTCGCTGCTCGGCGGATGGGGGACGACCTGGCGCTATATCGCGTACGTTGCTCTGTTTATTGGATTCGCCATCAAGATTCCCACGTTCCCGTTCCATACCTGGCTGCCTGACGCACATGTGGAGGCACCGACGGCGATCAGCGTCATCCTGGCGGGTGTTCTTCTGAAAATGGGTGCCTACGGTCTGCTGAGAATCAGTTTTCCGATCTTCCCGGATGCAATGCGCTACTTCTCGTGGGAGCTTGCATTGCTGGGGGTGATCAGCATGATCTACGGTGCTCTGGTGGCGATGGCACAGACGGATTTCAAGAAGCTCATTGCGTATTCGAGCGTCAGTCATATGGGTATTGTCACGCTCGGCATGGCCTCGATGAACACCCAGGGGTTGACGGGTGCGGTGTTCCAGATGTTCAACCACGGGACCATCACCGCGATGCTCTTTCTCATCGTGGGCGTGATTTACGATCGTGCCCATACACGCGGGTTGAACGAGTTCGGCGGGCTTATGAACAAAATGCCCAGGTACGCTGCCGTGATGACCATTGCCTTCTTTGCGGCACTCGGTTTGCCGGGCCTCAGCGGTTTTATCAGCGAGGTCTTTTCGCTGCTGGGCGCCTTCCGGACATTCCCGACCCTGACGATCATCGGTGCCGTCACCATTGTCCTCACCGCGGGCTACATGCTCTGGGTGTTGCAGCGGGTATTTCTGGGGACGCTGCCCGAGAAATGGAATGGTCTGACGGATATGAACGGGCGCGAAACCCTCATGCTCGCGTCACTTGCCGTGATCGTCATTTTCCTCGGCATCTATCCCTCTCCGGTGCTTGACCTGATGAGTACCTCGTTGAATTCTCTTGCCGGTATTCTGCAGAATGCCGGCGCACAGGGCATGATGGGAGTACATTAATCCATGGCTGCTCGACTACTCCAAGATCTCGCGCTGATAACTCCTGAAGTCGCGCTGACTGTCACGCTGCTCGTGACGCTGATCGCCGATCTCATGTTCCGTCGCAATGCCGTCGTGGTCGCCGGCCTTGCAGTTGTGGGGCTGATCGTCACCGGCGGCTTCGTCCTCGGGCAAACGGGCGCACATGCGGCTGTCTTCAGCGGCATGCTGTCGGTGGACCCCTTCGCCTGGTTCTTCAAACTCCTGGTGCTGCTGTCCGCCCTGCTGGTTACGGTGTTTTCACTCGGCTCCGCAGAATTGAATGTCCCGGGCCGCAAGATGGGTGAGTATTATGTGCTGCTGGTTGCCCTGACGCTCGGCATCATGCTGATGGTCGGCGCCAGCAACCTCCTGATGATGTACCTGACGATTGAGTTGTCGTCCATCAGCTCGTATCTCCTTTCGGGATACACGCGCGAGGCGCCGGATTCGAGTGAAGCCGCGCTGAAGTACGTGATTTACGGAGCCGTCTCGTCCGGACTAATGGTCTACGGCATCTCCCTGGTCTATGGCCTCACGGGATCCCTCGGATTCGCGGAGATCAACCATGCACTCCCGGCGGTCATTGCGGGTGGGGGGTCTCCCATCCTTGCGCTGGCGATGGCAGGAATTCTGATTATCGCCGGACTCGGGTACAAAATCTCAGCCGTGCCGTTCCACTTCTGGGCACCCGACGTGTATGAGGGCGCGCCGATCACCATCACAGCGTTCCTGTCCGTGGCATCGAAAGCCGGTGGGTTTGCCCTGCTGATCCGGTTCTTCAAGGTGACCTTCGTCGATTCCGCCGCCGTGGGGTTGCCCGCCGGTACGTGGGCCATCCTTCCCGGGTTCGACTGGCGCCAGATCGTGGTTCTCCTTTCCGTGCTGACAATGACGGTTGGGAATCTGGTTGCCATCTGGCAGAACAACCTGAAGCGCTTGCTTGCGTATTCCAGCATTGCCCATGCGGGTTATATGCTCATGGGTCTGGTGGTCCTGAGCACCGACGGTATATCGGCGGTGATGCTGTATTTTGTGGTCTACCTCTTCATGAACCTCGGCGCCTTCTACGTCGTGATGTTGATTGCGAACAAGCTGGGGAGTGAGGACATCGAGGACTACAAGGGGCTGGGCTCGCGCTCGCCATTTCTCACGGTTGCGCTGGCAGTCTTCCTGATCTCACTCACCGGTCTTCCCCCAACGGCCGGTTTCATCGGGAAGCTGTATTTGTTTGCGGCACTGATAAACCATGAGTGGGTCTGGCTGGCAATCGTCGGTGCCCTGAACAGCGTCGTGGCGTTGTACTATTACATCCGCGTGCTGAGGAACACTTTCCTGCGTGCGGGTGACCGGCCTGGTCCGGCTCTGACGACCACACGGCTCGAGGGGGTGTTAGTGGTGCTCCTGCTCGTGCCGACGATCCTCCTCGGTCTGTATTTTACGCCACTCGTGAATCTCGCCCAGGCATCGGTGAAGATCTTCGGAACGCCGTAGGAAGGCAGGCGGCAATAGGCATTGGGCGACAGTGATCAATTCGTCACGTGCCTATTGCCAAGCGTCACGTGCCTATTGGCTTTTCTTCTTCAACCTCTCCAGAATCAACCGTATCCCATCCAGCACCAATGACGGCTCGACCGCCTCGATAACGGCGGTGTGTGTTGCGATTATTTTCGCCAGCCCGCCTGTGGCTATCACCCGCGCCGGTTTCCCCAGCTCAGCGCGGATCCGCTTTACAATGCCCTCCGTTGCATCGACTGCGCCGAAGAGCACGCCCGCTTGCATGCTGGATGCCGTATCGTCCCCGATGGCTAAAGGAGGAAACCGCAGCTCTATGCGGGGCAGTTTGGCGGCGCGGCGGTGGAGTTCCTCGGCCGTGGACTCGAGGCCCAGCGTGATGACGCCGCCAAGATAGTCACCCTCGCCGGACACAACATCATAGGTCGTGGCGGTTCCGAAGTCGATGATGATCAACGGGCCCCCATACTTCACGAAGCCGGCGACGGCGTTACACAGGCGATCGGCACCGACCGCCGACGGATCTCTGTACAGGATGCGAATCCCCAAATCGAGAGCTCCTGAGATCGTGACCGGCTCGACGGCGAAGTGTTTGCGCGCGAGGTGTTCAAACACAAAAGTGAGATCAGGGACGACAGAAGAAATGCCGACGGCTGTGACGGCCGCAGGGTCAATCCCGGCATCGGCACAGAAGTTCTTGAGCGTCAGCCAGTTCTCGTCTGCCGTTCGGTGGGTCAGGCTTGCCATACGCCAGTCGGCGACCAGCGTGCCCTGGCGGTAGATGCCGATGACCGTATGGGTATTGCCGATGTCAATTGCGAGGAGCATGAGATTCCATATCGAGGATTGTGACATCGCCGGCGAAGAGAGTACGGTCGCCGGCTTCCGTGTGCAGAACAAGTGCCCCCTCGGGTGTAACGCCGCTTACCATTCCGGTCACGGTAGTTCCGTGCATGTCGGCTGAGATGCGTGTGCCGATCATCGGTGCAAGTTCCAACCAGGCGGGCAGGATGTTCTGGAAACCTGCGGAAGACATTGCGTCGTACTCCTCTTCGAGGGATTCGAGCACCGACCTGAGAAGCGCGATCCGATTGACCGGCGCCTCCAGGTGGAGCGCCAGCGAAGTCGCCCGCGGGTTCACTTCGACGGGAAAGGTGACCTGATTCACATTGATGCCGATACCTACCACGACAAAGTCGAGTTCACCCCTTCCGTACACACCCTCCATGAGAATTCCCGCGACTTTTTTTCCACGGAGCAGCAGGTCGTTGGGCCACTTGCAGTACACCGGGAGTGAGGTGGCATGTTGGAGCCCATGAGCGACAGCCACGGCGACCCCCAGGGGGAGGAGGTTGATGAAGTTGGGGGGGATTGAAGGTCTGAGGATGAGCGAGAATGTCAGATTTTCTCCGCGGTTGGCCAGCCACCGGCGGCCCTGTCTTCCCTTGCCGGCGGTTTGTTCTTCGGCCACGACCACGGTCCCTTCGGCTGCGCCATCGGCGGCGAGGGAGCGGGCAAACGTGTTGGTCGAATCAATCCTTTCGAGGCTATGGATTCTTTCGCCAAAACGACTGCATTTCAGGCCCTGCTTGAGATCCGCTGCGCTGATCATGAATTCTATATAAAAAACATAAGCATGAGAATCAAGACAGTGAACTCAAGTCAAAGTGGCAGCAAAACGGCCACATTGGCACACAAATTGCTTTGTATGCCAATTTGACACGCATCGGATCGTGTGGTGGATTTTCCTCTTCACGGATAATTCCTTACCATACAATGTGTTACAGGTAATAGAAACGAGCTACTGAGTGGCACGGCGGTTGCATTCCAATGCGTGTATATCGTTTTGACATTTCTCAAAAGGAGAGACTTCAATGGGTAAGATTATCGGAATCGATCTCGGAACAACAAATTCAGTGGTAGCAGTGATGGAAGGAAGTGACCCCCAGGTTATCGCCAATGCCGAAGGCGGAAGGACGACTCCGTCAGTCGTCGCATTCGCAAAGAACGGGGAAAGGCTTGTCGGGCAGGCGGCGAAACGTCAGGCTGTGACGAACTCGCAGAACACGGTTTTTTCCATCAAGCGTTTCATGGGCAGGTTTCACAACGAAGTGAACGAGGAAATGAGTCTCGTTCCTTATAAGGTGGTGAAAGGAGAGAACAACACTGCACGCGTGGAAGCCGGGGACCGGATATACTCGCCGCCGGAAATCAGCGCGATGATTCTGCAAAAGATGAAACAGACCGCGGAGGACTACCTCGGCCAGAAGGTCACAGAAGCGGTGATTACCGTTCCTGCGTATTTCAACGACGCGCAGCGCCAGGCAACCAAAGAGGCGGGGGAGATCGCGGGCCTGACCGTCCGCCGCATCATCAACGAACCCACGGCCGCAGCCCTGGCATACGGTCTCGACAAAAAGGGTCGCGAGCTGAAGGTCGCGATCTATGACCTTGGCGGAGGCACGTTTGATATCTCCATCCTTGAACTGGGCGATGGAGTGTTCGAAGTGAAGTCAACGAATGGCGACACCCACCTCGGTGGGGACAATTTCGATCAGCGCATCGTGGACTTTGTCGCCGATGAGTTCAAGAAGCAGGAGGGGATCGACTTGCGGAAGGATCCGATGGCACTGCAGCGTCTGCGGGAAGGTTCGGAAAAGGCCAAGATGGAATTATCGACGCTCTTGCAGACAGAAATCAATCTCCCGTTCATCACGGCGACTGCGGACGGACCAAAACACCTGAATATGACGCTCACGCGGACGAAGTTCGAGCAGTTGGTGGATGATCTCATCCAGCGCACACTCGGGCCGACCGAACGGGCGCTGAAGGACGCAGGGTTACAGCCGGGCCAGATCGACGAAGTCATTCTGGTCGGCGGCATGACGCGCGTTCCCAAAGTGCAAGAAGTGGTTCGCCAGATCTTCGGACGCGATCCGCACAAGGGGGTCAACCCCGACGAAGTCGTAGCCGTTGGCGCCGCGATCCAGGGAGGAGTGCTCGCAGGCGACGTCACCGATGTGCTTCTGCTCGATGTAACTCCGTTGTCGCTGGGGATCGAGACCCTGGGGAATGTCATGACCAAATTGATCGACGCGAACACGACTATTCCGACTAAGAAGAGTGAGGTCTTTTCTACGGCTGCGGACAGTCAGACCTCAGTGGAAATCCACATCCTGCAGGGCGAGCGTCCGATGGCTGTCGACAACCGGACACTTGGTAGATTTCACCTCGACGGACTCCCGCCGGCACCGCGGGGCATTCCGCAGATTGAAGTGACGTTTGACATCGATGCAAACGGCATGCTGCACGTGTCGGCGAAGGATAAGGCCACCGCCAAGGAACAATCGATCCGCATCACCTCCTCCAGCGGCTTGAGCAAGGAAGAGGTGGAAAAGATGAAGCGGGAAGCCCAGGAACATTCCACTGATGACAAGAAGAAGAAAGAGGAGATTGAACTCCGGAACCAGGCGGATAACCTGACATTTCAGACTGAGAAACAACTCAAGGAGTTCGGGGAGAAAATCACCAGCGACGTACGTTCAAAGATCGAAAGTGCAAACAGCGCCCTCAAGGAGGCCATTAAGAGCAACAATGCCTCCACGATCAAGTCTGCGATGGAAACACTGAACACCGCATGGAATGAAGCGTCCACGCAGATGTATCAGCAGGCAACCGCAGCAGGCGGGCAGCAACAAGCTGGCCAGCAGCAGCAAGAGCAGCCTGGCGAGGCGCCCCCGAAGGGCGACGATAAGAAGGTCGAGGATGCCGATTTCGAGGTCATGGACGACAAAAAGTAATCGGAGATCCGTCCTTGAAGCGGGAGCCGTAATGGCACGCGTAGCGGGACCGGCAAAAGGCGAGGTGATCCCTCGCCTTTTGCACACTAACGACAAGAGTGGAAAAATATGAACTTCAACAAATTCACCATAAAATCCCAGGAAGCGGTGCAGAATGCACAAGAGATTGCTTCCAGTTATGGCAACCAGGCTATCGAACCCGAGCATCTGCTTGCCGCACTCGTGCAGGATGCAGGTGGCACGGTTCCGCCTATCGTTCAGAAGGCGGGTGCGAACCTGGGATACATCAAGATCAAGCTCAATGAACTCATTGACCGACTCCCCAAGGTGAGCGGCGGATCATTGGGCCAGCAGGGTATGTCCTCAACACTGGGCCGTGTTTTTGAACGTGCCCTCAAGGAAGCCCAGGATCTGAAGGACGAGTACGTCAGCACGGAGCATCTGCTGCTCGGCCTTGTGACGAACCCCGAATCGCCGGCCGGCAGGTTGCTGCAGGACCAGGGAGTGACGAAAGAGGCAGTTCTTCTCGTCCTGAAAGAGATCCGCGGTTCGCAGCGGGTGACCGATCAGAATCCGGAAGACAAATACCAGGCATTGCAGCGCTACGGGCGTGACCTGAACGAACTCGCCCGCAAGGGCAAAATGGATCCGGTGATCGGCCGCGACGAGGAGATCAGGCGCGTCCTCCAGGTTCTTTCTCGCCGGACAAAAAACAACCCGGTCCTCATCGGTGAACCAGGTGTTGGCAAAACCGCTATTGCGGAAGGGATCGCCCACCGGATTGTTAAGGGCGATGTGCCGGAATCTCTGAAGAACCGTCGGATCGTTGCGCTTGATATGGGGTCGCTCATTGCAGGGACGAGCTTCCGGGGGCAGTTCGAAGAGCGGCTCAAAGCGTTGCTGAAGGAAGTCGAGGAATCGCAGGGTGAGATCATTCTCTTCATCGACGAATTGCACACGCTTGTCGGTGCCGGCGCTGCACAGGGCGCGGTGGACGCGGCCAACATGCTCAAGCCGGCCCTCGCGAAAGGCGAACTCCGGGCAATTGGAGCCACCACCATCGACGAATACCGCAAGTATATCGAGAAAGACGCTGCGCTGGAACGTCGGTTTCAGCCGGTCTTGATCGACGAGCCGAGCGTCGAAGACACGGTCTCCATACTCCGGGGGCTGAGAGAGCGGTACGAAGTACACCACGGCGTGCGGATCACCGATGGGGCCCTGGTAGCAGCGGCGCAACTCAGTCACAGATACATCGCAGACCGTTTTCTACCCGACAAGGCGATCGACCTTGTGGATGAAGCCGCAGCGAAACTGCGCATTGAGATTGATTCCATGCCTGAAGAGCTGGACGACGTCGAACGGCGCATCAAGCAGCTGGAGATCGAACGGGAAGCCATCCGGCGTGAACATGATGAGGCATCGCGCGAACGCCTCGAGGCCATCGAACGGGAAATCGCGGAGCAGCAACAAATCCGGTCGGGCCTCAGCGCACACTGGCAGCTCGAAAAGGATCTCATCCTCTCCATCCGTAAAACGAAAGAGGAGATGGATGCGGCCAAGCAGGAGGCGGAACTGAAGGAACGTGAAGGGGACCTGGGCCGCGTCGCGGAACTCCGGTATGGCGTCTTGACCGGCCTCGAGCGGAAGATCAAGGAGGCGTCAACGAAGCTCCAAGGGGTGCAGAAGGACCAGAAGATGCTGAAAGAGGAAGTCGATGCCGAGGACATCGCGGAGATCGTCGCCCGGTGGACGGGTATACCCGTAACGCGGATGCTGGAAAGCGATCGTCAGAAACTACTGCATCTCGAGGAGCGTCTCCATCAGCGCGTGATCGGGCAGGATGAAGCGGTGACCGGGGTGAGCAACGCCATCCGGCGTTCGCGTGCCGGTCTGCAGGATGCCAAGCGCCCGATCGGTTCATTCATTTTCCTGGGCAGCACCGGTGTGGGAAAAACCGAGCTGGCGCGAGCCCTGGCAGAATTCCTTTTCAATGATGAGAACGCCATGGTGCGTATAGATATGAGCGAGTATATGGAGAAGTTCTCCGTGTCCCGACTCATCGGCGCGCCTCCCGGCTATGTCGGCTACGACGAAGGAGGCCAGCTCACAGAGGCGGTTAGACGCAAACCTTATGGCGTCGTGCTCCTTGATGAAATCGAGAAAGCACACCCGGAGGTCTTCAACGTGTTGCTTCAGGTGCTGGATGAGGGACGGCTGACCGACAGCAAAGGAAAGACGGTCGACTTCAAGAACACCATCATCATCATGACCAGCAATCTGGGTTCACAGCTGATCAGCGAGCGGGTTGCGGCCGATTTCGGATCGAACGAGCAATGGGATGATGTCTTTGCGGACCTGAAGAGTGAGCTGTTGCAGCTCCTCAAGCAGACGATCCGGCCGGAAGTCCTGAACAGGATCGATGAGATCGTCGTCTTCCGTCCGCTGGGCCGGGAGGATATCCGTTCGATCGTGAAGCTGCAGATGGATCGTGTCAAAGATCTCATGGAAAAGAAGGGTTTGCATCTCGTGGTGACGGATGAGGCGCAGGACTGGCTCGCAAAGCTCGGCTACGACCCCATGTTCGGTGCGCGTCCGCTGAAACGCATGATCCAGAAACATGTGATCAATCCGCTGTCGGAACAGATACTGAAAGGGGCCTTTGCAGAGGGAGATACTGTGGTGGTCGGCCTCGGCCAGGAGGGAGAAATTTCGTTCGAACGCGAGTAACCGCGTTCCCACCGCCGACGTGACGAGGACGTGACAAGGACTCCTCGTTGCCTTGAATCCGATGGAGGCTATTCGTATCTTCAATCGACTTTATGAAGACCCCGGACAGACAGAAGATTGCCCTCGTGCTCCATGGTGGGGCCTGGGACATTCCCGATGAGCTCGTTGAACCCCACAAGCGGGGGCTCCGCGCAGCGATCAAGGCCGGGTGGGAGGTGCTGCGGAAGAATGGCGCCGCGGTCGACGCCGTCGAGCAGGCGATTGTGGTCATGGAACAGGATGAGACATTCGATGCGGGGCGCGGTTCGTTTATCAATGCTGCCGGCGAAGTGGAGTTGGATGCGAGCATCATGAGCGGTGTCGCATTCCAGGCTGGTGCGGTAGCGGCCGTACAGAATATTCCCCACCCGATCACACTGGCCCGGGCGGTCATGGAAAAGAGCGAGCATGTTCTGCTCGTGGGTTTGGGAGCCACCCGCTTCGCGCGTGAACACAGGATCCCAACCTGTAACCAGGACGACCTGATCACGTCCCGCGAGCTTGATCGTTGGCGCACACTGCAGTCCGACGGAGAGTTCACCGCGAAGGATGCATTCCGCAAGAAACACCAGCCATCCGGGACGGTTGGTGCCGTGGCATTGGACATCAGGGGTGCCGTGGCTGCGGGCACCTCGACCGGCGGCATTCCCAACAAGTTCCCCGGTCGGGTGGGCGATTCGCCGCTCATCGGGTGTGGGACCTATGCCGACAACAGCATCGGCGCGGTGTCCACTTCCGGTTGGGGTGAAGCGATGATCAAGGTGGTCATGGCCAAGACAGTGGTCGATCTGATGGAGCTGAAGCGTATGACTCCCATGGAGGCGGTGCACGACGCCCTCAGGATTCTCGAAAAAAAGACCCGGGGTTACGGCGGCATCATTGCACTCAACCCCCACGGTGAAATCGGTATAGCCTTCAACACGCCCCGCATGGCCCGCGCCTACCAGCTCTCCTCAATGCGAACGCCCGTTGTTGAAGCGTGAAACCATCCTCTCTCCTGGGGCATGCAGCCGAAGCGTTGAGCCGTATTCGCGGAGGCCATCGGCCGGCTGACGGAGTGATGGCAGACTACTTCCGTGAGCGCCGGTACCTTGGCGCCCGTGACCGCCGCGAGATCTCGCGTATGGTGTACGGCACTCTCCGTCACGGCCGCCAGCTGGATCAGCTCGTGCAGATCGCATGCCGTCAGCTCCCGGTCCCCGTCGATTTCACACCGCCGGAGTTGTCCTCCCTGCTGGTGGCAGCGCACGAGATGCACATAGAGCCTGGTGGTGCTGCCGAGACATCCGCCGCTCCGGCAGAGTACATTTCTTCTTCGCTTGCCGGCAAGTTGCCGCCCGAATTCCCTGAGATACTGTTGGCCTGCCGGATCCCCGCCGACCTGCTTGGCTCGCCCCTTACACGCATCGCCATGGTCCATTCTTTTCCCGATAGCATCATTCGTGAATGGATCGAGCGGATGGGGGCAGAAGAAGCGGAGGAGCTGGCAGCGTCGCTGAATAGACAGGCCCCGCTTGCCATCCGCGTGAACACGCTCAAGGGGACTGTTGATCAATGCAGGCAGCTTCTTGCCGCTGCCGGGGTGGATTCCGTAAAGGGCACCTGTTCGCCGTTCGCGCTGGTGCTGTCGAAACGACTCACGCTGGAGAACCTCCGGCCATACCGCGACGGGATGTTTGAAATGCAGGATGAAGGAAGCCAGCTCCTCTCGCTACTGGTGCATCCTCAACCCGGGATGACGGTGATTGACGCTTGTGCAGGGGGCGGGGGAAAGACTCTCCATCTCGCCGCGCTCATGCAGAACCGGGGCAGGCTGGTCGCAATCGATGTCGACGACCGCAGGCTCCGGCAACTTGCGGAACGCGCGGCGAGGGCAGGTGCAAACGTGCAGATTGTCCTGTCGGCACAACGTGACAGTCACGCCATTGCCCGATTGCGGGGGAAAGCGCACGCGGTGCTGGTAGATGCTCCCTGTTCGGCGATCGGCACGGTCAGGCGCAACCCGTCGCTCAAAGACACATATACCGAAGAACGTTCGGTACAACTCAATGCGCGGCAGGGGCAGCTGTTGGATGCCGGGGCGGCTCTGGTGATGCCGGGAGGACGGCTTGTGTATTCCACATGCACGCTGATCCAGAAGGAGAACGAAGATGTCGTGTCGCGGTTTCTCGCCGGACATCCGGAATTTTCGCTGCAGTCTTCTGCGGAGATCCTGACGCGCTGGGGAATTGCCGTTGATCGATCGTCGCCCTATCTCCAGCTCTATCCGCACCGCACCGGCACAGACGGCTTTTTTGCCGCAGTGATGGTGAGAGAAGAGGGCAGTGTGTGATCGTGTCGTTGCAGTTCAGTGTGACTTTCCCTAGGTTGACAAAGAGGAGCAATTTCAGCAACCTGCCATTCTCAAGTGAGGTGATCCATGAAGTATCCAGTCGTTCTTCTCACCTTCACGCTGCTGACATGTATCGGGTGCAGCACGAAAACCGCGCCGGAGCTGTTGCAGCAGGCGCAGGAGACTCAGCAACGCGCCCAACACATGATCGACAGCCTTGGCACGAAGGCCGACGTGCACGAGGTGTTTGCTCCGGTGATCTCCGAGTACGAAAAGGTCTTCGAGGAACACCCAGGATCGCCCGAAGCGGAACAGGCATTGTTCAAGGTTGCGGAATTGCAGGCCGGTGTGATGAACAATCCAGAGAAGGCGGTTGATGCGTTCCGCCGGTACGTGACGGCATTTCCGTCCACGCCGAAGGCACAGACGGCGATGTTCATGATCGGGTATATCTACAACAACAACCTGAACATGCTGGACAGCGCAAAGGCCGCATACCAGCGCTTCCTGGAACGTTTCCCCGATGCAGAACTGGCGACCTCGGCACAATACGAGTTGAATACGCTGGGAAAGAAGCCAGAAGAGCTTCTTCCCCCGGCTCCGGCGAAGCCGCAGGTCGCGACCAAGCCTCACTAGCCTACCGGCGTCCCGGCGTGCGGGGAATCGACGGTAAGAGTACGCCATGCAGGATGACTACAGAAAATACCTGTTGCCGCAGGTGGTTTCGACCCTGGCAAACATGGAGCTCCGCGCCCGTCTCGTGGTGGAAGGCTTCATTGCGGGATTGCACCGCAGCCCGTATCACGGGTTCAGCGTGGAGTTCGCAGAGCATCGTCCCTATCTGCCCGGCGATGAAATCCGGCACGTGGATTGGAAGATTTACGGCCGAACCGACCGGTTCTACATAAAGCAGTACGAAGAAGAAACCAACCTCAAGGCGTACCTGATCCTGGATACCAGCAAGTCCATGACCTACGCGTCCGCGGGCCAGATGCCGAAACTTGAATACGCCTCGTATCTCGCCGCATCCCTGGCCTACATGATGGTGAAGCAGCAGGACGCGGTGGGCCTGGCCACATTTGACGAATCCATAACATCGTTCCTCCCGCCGCATGCGACCAGACCGTATCTCAAGCAGTTGTTGCTGACGTTGCAGCAGATCTCCGGGGGAAAAGGAACGGCAGCCGGGAGGTCGCTGCACCTCGTGGCGGAACGCATACGGCGGAGGGGACTGGTGATCATCCTCAGTGATCTGTTGGATGAGCCCGATCAGGTGATCGCCGCCCTCAAGCATTTCCGTCACAAGAAGAACGAAGTGATCGTCATGCACGTGCTCGATCCTGTGGAACGGAGCTTCGCGTTCGACCACGATGCCACATTCCGCGACCTTGAAACGGCGGAAATACTCGCCACCCAACCCTGGCATATCCGCAAAGGCTACGGTGAAGCCTTCCGGGGCTTCATCGAGCGTTACAAGCGCGAATGCCGGGAGCATCACATCGACTACGTCCTCCTCGACACCCGCACTCCTTTTGATGTCGCGCTTATCGAATACCTCAGCAAACGCGAGCGGGTTCATTGATCTAGCGGGTTGAAATTCGATCCCCATTGTGGTACATTCTTTCTTCTACAATGGTCAAGAATTCGCAGCCCATGTCACACGAGCCCGGGACCGATGCTCTAGAGCAGATTGTCATCCGCGGCGCCCGGGAACACAATCTCAAGGGGATTGATGTCGACATCCCCCGCGACCGCCTGGTCGTGATCACCGGACTGTCAGGTTCCGGCAAATCCAGCCTCGCTTTTGATACCATCTATGCCGAAGGCCAGCGGCGCTTCGTCGACAGCCTCTCCGCCTACGCCCGGCAGTTTCTGGATGTCATGGAACGGCCGGATGTGGACTACATCGAAGGGCTCAGTCCGGCGATTTCTATTGAACAGAAGACTGTCAGCCATAACCCACGCTCCACTGTCGGCACGGTGACGGAGATCTACGACTATCTCCGCCTCCTTTATGCCCGGGCGGGCACCCAATATTGCTGGAAATGCGGCGGACCTGTCCAGAAGCAGAGCACGGACCAGATTATTGACAGCATCATGAAACTCCCCGGGGGGACCCGGGTGCTGATTCTCGCACCCGTCGTGCGCGGGCGGAAAGGACACTACCGCGAGCTGCTGGAGGAAATCAGTCGTGACGGCTTCATCCGGGTCCGCATTGACGGCGTGGTTCATGAACTGGCCAAGGGGCTGCAGGCGGACCGTTACAAGGTACACGACATCGAAATCGTGGTCGACCGGCTCGTGGTGCGCAGCGAAGCGCGGAGCAGGATAGCAGATTCTGTCGAGGTTGCGCTTCGCTTCGGCAACGGGGTAATGATCATGAGCCCGGAAATCGAAACTGCGGATGTGTCCGCACCGGCCGCCGCCAGGAAGAAACGGCGGGCTGTCCCGGCCCCCGGCGGCGTTCACGCAGAAACCATGTTTAGCCGTCATCTCGCCTGTCCGGTCTGCGACATCAGCTACGAAGATCCCGCGCCCAACGCTTTCTCCTTCAATTCGCCTTATGGCGCTTGTCCCGCATGCAACGGTCTGGGCGAAGTAAAGGAGCTGGACGTCAATTTGATCATTCCGGATGATTCTCTGTCGATCAACCAGGAAGGTCTCGCTCCGCTTGGAAAACCCAGACAGACATGGGTTTTCAACCAGATTCGCGCGGTGGGGAAGAAGTACGGATTTGATTTTGATCTCCCTATCAGGAAGATGTCAAAGAGAGCCCGCGAAGTGCTGCTCCATGGCAGCGCGGATGAACGGTTTGCCGTCGAGTACACCTACTCCAGCGGTCGCACGGTGACGTACACGCACCGCTTCGGTGGCATCCTCGAGACCCTCAGACACTACTATGCCGAGACCTCGTCGAACACGATCAGGGAGTGGGTCGAGGCCTACATGAATACCACAGCATGCGGGGAATGCAAAGGCGGGCGGCTGAAGCGCGAGAACCTTGCCGTCAAGCTGCACGACGAGGTCACCGGTGAGCTTCACGCAATCAGCCACATCGTTCAACTGCCGATCAATGACGCGCTCGCGTTGTTCCGGTCTATCAGGTTGAATGAACGTCTGACGACCATTGCCCGGCCAGTGATCAAGGAAATTTCAGAACGGCTGCAATTTCTTGTGAACGTCGGACTAGAGTACCTGACACTCGATCGCTCGGCCCGTACGCTGTCCGGGGGGGAAGGACAGCGGATCAGACTCGCGACGCAAATCGGTTCTCAGCTTGTCGGGGTGC
>Ga0105107_10000977_pt1 | contig 18623 bp, 19 predicted proteins | sample PPLLaktember2015_6_FD_79335 | JGI IMG/M metagenome (GOLD analysis project Ga0105107, IMG submission 79335) | Freshwater sediment microbial communities from Prairie Pothole Lake near Jamestown, North Dakota, USA - PPLs Lake P8 Core (1) Depth... | ecosystem: Environmental > Aquatic > Freshwater >... | reverse complement strand
GTCGGCTTCGCGCTGCCGCCGCTGCTGCAGCTCAAGCGCGTGCCGCCCGCGCGCGTGCTGCGCAGGAACCTGGAGCCGCCGCCGCTGCGCTATTCCGTCTCCTACGGGCTCGCGGTCGCGGCGCTGCTCGGCGTCCTGTACTGGCTGGTGCGCGACCTCCGCTTGGTCGGCTTCCTGGCCGCCGGGATTGCCGCGACGCTCGCGGTGCTGTACGGCGCGGGGTTCCTGCTCGTCTTGCTGGCCGGGCGCCTGCGCGGCGCGGTCGGCGTCGCCTGGCGCTACGGCGTCGCGAACCTGGCGCGCCGCGGGCGCGAGAGCGTCGTGCAGGTCGTCGCCTTCGGCCTCGGGCTGATGGTGCTGCTGCTGCTCGCGGTCGTGCGCAATGACCTGCTGATGGACTGGCGCGCGAGCCTGCCGGCCGACACGCCGAACTTCTTCATGATCAATATCCCGGCCATGGAGACGGCGGAGTTCGCGCAGTTCGTGGAAAGCCGCGGGCTGCCCACGCCGCAGCTCTTCCCGATGATCCGCGCGCGCATGATCGCGATCAACGGCCGGCCGATCGACGAGATCGTCGCCGGCAACGATCGCGCCCAGGGCTTCGCCGAGCGCGAGCAGAATCTCTCCTGGGCCGAGCAGCTCCAGCTCGACAACAAGATCGTCGCCGGTCGCTGGTGGGAGGCGTCGGACCGTGGCAAGGCCTTCGTCTCCGTCGCGACCGAGTACCAGGAAGACCTCGGCCTCGAGCTTGGCGACCTGCTCGCATTCGACGTCGCGGGCGAGGCCATCGAGGCGGAGATCCTCAGCTTCCGCGAAGTGGAGTGGGACACGTTCCGGCCGAACTTCTTCCTGGTGTTCTCGCCGGGCACGCTCGAGGGACTCGCCGGCACCTGGCTCACGAGCCTCAAACTCGACCTGGAGCAGCGCAAGATGCTGGCGGAACTGGTGCGGCGCTTCCCGTCGGTGTCGGTGTTCGACATCGATGCGATCCTCGCCCAGGTGCGCGACGTGATCGACCGCGCCTCGCTCGCGGTCCAGTACGTGTTCCTCTTCACGCTCGCGGCCGGCATCACCGTGCTGCTGGCCGCCATCCAGTCGACGCGCGACGAGCGCCGCTACGAGAGCGCGATGCTGCGCACGCTCGGCGCGCGCCGGCGCGTGGTGCTCGCCGGGGTGGCCGCGGAGTTCACCGCGCTCGGCATGCTGTCTGGCGTTCTCGCGGCGATCGGCGCAACGCTTGCCGGGTGGTTGCTCGCGCGAGAGGTGTTCGACCTCGAGTACGCAATCGATCCCTGGGTGTGGGTGATCGGGCTCGCGGCGGGGGCGGTGATCGTCGGCGGGGCGGGGACGCTCGCGGCGCGCGGCGTCGTCAATCACCCGCCGATCAGCACGCTGCGGGAAGGCTGACCGTCAGGGCGGCGCGAACGAGATCAGCGCATCGCGCCCTTGCCGCATGCGGAGGAAGCGTACCGTAGTTACGTAAAACCCCGCAGTCCCTACGCAGATGCTCCAATCGCCGAGGACCGCCCGCACGGGTAGCGTTTCCTCGCGGCGTGGCGATGCGCTGCGGCAAGCTACCCGTCACGGAAGGAGAGTTCACACCATGAATGCGCGAGCCACCCCGACCGCCGCCGCAAAGCCGACCAAGAAAGCCCAGGTCGCGCCGGCCAAATCCGCGGTTCCTGAAGATGGGAACCCGTCTTGGCAGGCGACCGACTCAGTATCGGCAGCCGCAACACGACCCGACTCGGGCCTGGAAGCAAATCCGGTATTCATGGAGCCCGGGCAGCGCCGCGCCATGATCGCGGAGGCGGCCTATTATCGCGCCGAGCGCCGCGGGTTTGAGCCCGGCCGCGAGTTCGACGACTGGTGCCTGGCCGAAGGCGAGATCGACGGGATGCTGACGCGCGGCGAGATGCCGGCCGTGTGTGACGTCACCGGTCTGACCTGACGAGGCACCGCGGGAGCGTGGCTGGCCGACATCTCAGCTCGCGTTCCTGATTGCGGGAACCGGTACCGGCGGCGTCACTGCGGATTGCAGCTCGCGCTTCAGCGCGCCCAGGTCCTCCTCCCCCAGCGTCTCCTTCGCGAGCAAGAGCCGCGCGCCCCGCTCGAGCACGCCGCGCGCGGTCGTGAGGACGCGCATCGCGGTCTCAAAGGCTTCCTGAACCGCCTCGCGCACGGCGCAGTCGATCTCGCGCGCGGTCGTCTCGCTGTAGCGCCGGTCGGCCGCGGCGCCCGACGGGCTGCCGAGGAACGTTTGGGGTTCGTCCTCATATGCGACGAGCCCCAGTTTGGCATGCATCCCGTAACGCGCGACCATCGCTCGCGCGAGCGCCGATGCTTTGGCGAGGTCGTCGGCGGCGCCGGTGGAGGGCTTGCCGAAGACCAGCATTTCCGCGGCGCGCCCGCCGAGCAGCACGGCCAGCTTGACCTGCAGCTCGTCCTGGGCCATGAGATAGCGGTCTTCGATCGGCCGCTGAATCGTGTAGCCGAGGGCGCGGATCCCGCGCGGTATCACCGAGATCTTGTGTACCTGGTCGCTGCCCGGCAGCGCCATGGCGAGCAGCGCGTGTCCCATCTCGTGGTACGCGACCGTTTCGCGCTCGCGCGGATTGAGTACGCGGTTCTTCTTCTCGAGCCCGGCGATGATCCGCTCGATGGCCGCCGTCATGTCCTCCATTCCGACCGCTTCGGCCTCACGCCGGGTGGCAAGCAGCGCCGCTTCGTTGATGACGTTCGCGAGGTCGGCTCCGGCGAACCCCGTTGTCATTGCGGCGACTTTCTCGAGGTCTGCGTCCGTGCCGAGCTTGACCTTTCGTGAATGCACCCGGAGGACGTCGAGCCGGCCCTTCAGGTCCGGCCGATCCACCAGCACCTGGCGGTCGAAGCGCCCGGCGCGCAGCAGTGCCGGATCGAGAATCTCCGGCCGGTTGGTTGCGGCCAGGATGATCACGCCGACCGAGGAATCGAAGCCGTCCATCTCCGCGAGCAGCTGGTTGAGCGTCTGCTCTTTCTCGTCGTGGCCGCCCAGCCCATAAGCGCCGCGGGCGCGGCCGAGCGCATCGAGCTCGTCTATGAAGATGATCGCCGGCGCGTGTTTGCGCGCCTGCTCGAACAGATCGCGCACCCGCGCCGCGCCCACGCCCACGAACATCTCGACGAACTCCGCGCCGTTGGTCGACAGGAATGCGACGCCCGCCTCGCCGGCAAGGGCGCGCGCGAGCAGGGTCTTGCCGGTGCCGGGCGGCCCGACAAGGATTACGCCCTTGGGGATGTGCGCACCGAGGCGCCCGTATCGCTGTGGATCCTTGAGGAAGTCGACGACTTCCTGGAGTTCCTCCTTCGCCTCGTCGACGCCGGCCACGTCGGCGAACGTGACGCCCGTCTTCCGCTCGAGCATGAGCTTCGCGCGGCTCTTGCCGACTGACAATAGCCCGCCGGCGCCCTGCTTTCCTGCGAATCCGCGCAGGGCATACAACCAGATTGCGACGAAAACGAGCGCGGGTGCAACCCAAAGGATGAGCTGCGCCAGCCACCCGCTTTCGTATTCACGCGAGAAGGGCACGCCGTAACGGCCCAATCGCTCAGCAAGCTCCGGTTCGACGCGGTTCGCGGTCATGGTGCGCCTGCCCTGCGCATCAGCGACTTTCAGGTGACCCACGATCTCGCGTTCCGAAACGACGACCCGTTCGATGCGACCGGCCTCGAGAGCGAGCTCGAGTTCGTTGTACGGAACGAGGGCTGTTTCGCGCCCTGCCTGCCACACGGAATACAGCAGAAACAGCCCGACGGCGACCGCGAGCGCGGTGTACCGCTGTGTCTGACTTGCGTTCATGTGTGCGGCGTAGCCCGCGGGTCTTCGTAACGTTCAGTACTGCCGGGTCAACACGGCGGCCGCGGTGGGCCCCCGGATGAGCACGGCCGCCACGACCGCGAGCGCCGCCAACGCGACGGCGATCGACGCGGAAGCGACCACGGGGTCGGTCGACCAGAACGCGACCATCACGGTCAATGCAAGGAAAGCGAGCGAAGCGAATGCGAGGAGCGCGTCGGCGAGCATGGCGCCGGAATCAGGTGCGTCGGCCCAGGAGCAGGCCCGCCATGAAAGCGACGGCGGCCACGGTGGCGACCAATTCCCAGGGGTTGTCACGTACGTGCCGACCTGCCGTGTGTAACCCGCGCCGGATCTTCTTCCCGGCTGACCGTTCGGCGTCCGAGATACGATCGCGTGCCTCCCCGATCTTCTCTTCAATTCTCTCCGTGGCGCTCCTCGCCATGCCCTCCAACTCGCCGACGACGCGTTGCAGATCTTCCAAGACGGGCTCCGTGCTGATCGCCATGTCGCGTGCTCCAATTGGCTTCGATTTCCGGTCAGCCTACGTGGAATTGCCGGGCCGGGCCTTCCGTAGAACACCGTACGGCACTGCGTGAATCCCCGGGTTTACGCCTCAGGACACGCAATTGCCACTGCACTGGAGCTGCGCTGGCGGTTTGCCCGCGGGGGATTGGCCATAAGGGATCCTGCGTATTGATTAGGTGCCAGCGCGAATGTGCCTTCCTCGCCATCTCGACTAACTTGGCTGCCGAATCCATCGAGGAGTATCGGACATGGGCCATGCCGGGCAAACGTGGGCGATCGTACTTGCAGCCGGTGAAGGCAGCCGGCTGCGAACGCTGACGACGACCTCCTCCGGAATCGCGATTCCCAAGCAATTCTGTTCGCTCAGGGGCGGACCGTCGCTGCTGCAGGAGGCGCTCCGGCGCGCGGGACGCATCTGCGATCGCGAGAGGATTTGCGCCGTTGTGGCCAGGGAGCACCGGCAATGGTGGGAACCGGCGCTGGCCTGGCTACCGCCCAAGAACGTGATCGTCCAACCCAGTAATCGCGGCACCGCGAACGGCATTCTCCTGCCGCTTCTCCACATCCTGCAGCGCGACCCGGATGCGCGAATCGCGCTGCTGCCGTCCGATCACAACGTGCGCGACGAAGTGACGCTCGAACGGTCTCTCCGGCGGGCCATCGGGCGTCTCGCCAGGCACCCCGCACAGGCGATCTTTCTGGGGATCGAACCGGAGGACGCGGATCCCGGGCTCGGCTACATCGTGCCGGGCCGGAATGATGGCTCCGGCGCGCGCACCGTCGCGCGATTCGTCGAAAAGCCGCCCCCGGCGGTGGCGCAGGGCATGATGACCGAAGGCGCGCTCTGGAACACCTTTATCGTCGTAGCCCGGGCAGAGGCGCTGCTCGGCCTGTTCAGGAGGCGATATCCGCGCGTCGTCGCGAGCATGCGCATGGCCGTCGCGCGCGATGCCGGAAATCCGGCTGAACCCGCGGCCGCAAGCCAGCTGTATGAATCCCTGCCGGACATCGACTTCTCGCGAAATATCGCCGAGGGCGCCGAATTCGCGCTGCGCGTGGTCACCGTGCCGGCCTGCGGCTGGTGCGACCTGGGAACGCCGGCGCGCGTGGCGCGGACGTTGGAGAACTTGCCTGCGACGGCTGCGCCCGGGAGCGATGCACTGTTCTTCCCGGGTTGCGGACAGCTCAACCTGGCCACGCAGCACGCCCACTTCATCGTCGACCCGATCGACCCGAAATTAACAAACGCCTGCTTGCAGGACTCACGGCATACTGGCTCGAACGTGAGGCCGGCTCCCGGGCTCTAAAGGACCCACTGATGTCTCGTGGCGACATGAAACCAGCTTCCACCGGCTCGGAGGGCGTGCTGCAATACAGCGAGTATCCGAGGCTCACGGACCGGATCCTGAAGGTCTCGCATCTCGCGACGATCGGCGAGATGGCGGCGGGCATCGCACACGAGTTGAATCAGCCGCTGACCGCGATCTTGAATTACGCCCGGGCCTGCGAGATCATTCTTCGCAAGGAGGCGGGCGGTCGGCCTGACGTGGTCGAGGCGCTTCGGGAAATTGACCGCGAGGCAAAGCGGGCGGCGAATGTCATCCGCAGCGTGCGGGATCTCGTCCGCGATCAACCGACGGAACGCGCCGCGGTCGATCTTAACGAGGTGGTGACAGAGATCAAGGAACTGATCCTGAGCAGCGCGCGGCAAAGCAATTCGGACATACGATTCGATCTGGCGTCCTCGTTGCCCCCGGTGATCGTGGACCGGGCGCAGATTCAGCATGTACTGCTCAATCTCGTGCGAAACGCGCTCGAGGCCCTTAAAGAGGCGGCCGGTCCGCAGAGCGAGGTCGTCATCCGGACGGCGCCCGTCGGTGCGGAGGAAGTCGAGCTGTCGGTGGCCGACAGCGGACCGGGCATCGCGCCACAAATCGTTGACCGGCTCTTCATGCCGTTCGTCACCACCAAGCCGAACGGCACGGGACTGGGTCTCGTGAGCAGCCAGACGATCGTGCGGGCGCACGACGGAACGCTCGCCTACCGCCCGAACCCGCCCGGCGGCGTGTGCTTCTTCATGCGGCTTCCTTCGCGCGCCGAGTGAGCTTCATGGCCGTCACCCGGCAGCCGCAGGAACCGGCAAATATCGTATTCATCGTCGACGACGACGAGGGAGCGCGGAACTCGCTGCGATTCCTGCTGAAATCGGTGGGCCTTGCGGCCGCGACCTACGATTCTGCGCAGGAGTTTCTTGCCGCGTACAAGCCGCATCAGCCGGGCTGCCTCGTGCTCGACGTGCGGATGCCGGGAATGAGCGGACTCGAGTTGCAGCACGAACTCAACCGGCGCGGTGCCGTCATCCCCGTCATCTTCGTCACCGGCCATGGCGACGTTCCCATGGCGGTGGAGGCGATCCAGCTGGGTGCCTTTGATTTCGTGCAGAAGCCCTACCGCGAGCAGGAACTGCTGGATCGCATCCAGCGAGCACTCGTCAAGGACAAGGCGAACCGCACGGTCCTGCAGGAACGCGACCGAATCCGCGCGCGGCTCGCGTCACTGACGCCGCGGGAGCGCGAGGTCATGCAGCTGATGACGCGCGGCAAACCCAACAAGGTCATGGCGGCCGAGCTGGGTCTGAGCCAGCGGACGGTCGAGATCCATCGCGCGCACGTCATGGAGAAGGCGGGCGCCACTTCCATCGCGCAGCTCGTGCACATGGCGCTGGACAGCGGGGTCACGGGGGCGTCGGGGGGCTAGGTCCCGGACCCGCCGACAGGCCGGCTTGCCGGGCTTTGGACCGCGGCGCATAGTCGCTCATAACCCTTGAATCCGTTCGCGGGTGGCTGGTCGAAATGCTCACTGCGGATCTCGTCCGCCGGATTCTCGATCTGGCTCCGGATGCGCTGGTGATCGCCGACGCACGGGGTTCGGTCGTGTTCGCCAATCGCCAGGTCACCACGCTTTTCGGGTACGCACCCGAAGAGCTTTCCGGCGCGACCGTCGAGAGCTTCATGCCCGAACGATTCCGCGCGCGGCACGTCGGGCATCGTAGGGGCTTCGAATCGAATCCGCGTGCCCGGGCGATGGGAAGCGGGCTCGACCTCTTTGCCAGGCGCAAGGACGGGACCGAGTTCCCGGTGGAGATCAGCCTAGGTCCCATCACCGCGGGAGATCGCACGCTCGTCGTCGCGGCGATTCGCGACTTGACGGATCGTCAGTTGATGCAGGCCAGGCTCCGGCAGGCGACGGAGGACGCCGAGCGCGCCAACGAGGCGAAGAGCCGGTTTCTCGCGACCGCGAGCCATGACCTGAGGCAGCCGGTACAGACGCTCGGCCTCCTGACCGGCACGCTGCGGCGCATCACGGCGAACCACCAGACGCTCGAGTTGCTCGACGAGGCGGACCACGCGATCGGCGCCATGTCGCGTCTGCTCAATGCGCTCCTTGACATCGGCAAGCTCGAATCAGGCGCCATCAGGCCCCAGATCAGGGATTTCAAGGTCGCAGGGCTGCTGGAGGAGTTGCGGGCGGACTTCGCGGGCGTCGCGGCCGGCAAGGGCTTGCGGCTCGAGTTCGAGCCCTGCGACGATGGTGCCCGCTCGGACCCGTCGCTGGTCGGCCAGGCCATGCGTAATCTCGTGTCGAACGCCATCAAATACACGCGCGAAGGGAGCGTAACTTTGCGCTGCCGCCGCAACGGCGCGGGCCTGCGCCTCGAGGTGGCGGACACAGGCGTGGGCATTCCCGCCGACGAGGTCGAGCGGATCTGCGACGATTTCTATCAGGTCAGCGTCGCCCGTAACGCCTCGCGCGAAGGTTACGGCCTTGGTCTCAGCATCGTCTCGCGCATCGTGACGCTGCTGGGCCTCAAGCTCGTCGTCCAGTCCGAGCCCGGCAAGGGATCGCTGTTTGCCCTGGAAGTACCGGCCGCAAGCGAGGCTGCGGATGCGCCAATCGCCGTCGAGCGCCGCTGCGAGCCGGCCGTGCAGCCCCGCGGCCGCCGGACCCAGATACTGCTCGTCGAGGACGACGCCGGCGTGCGAAACGCGACACGCATGCTGCTTCGGGTGGAGGGGCACGAAGTCGTTACGGCCGCGTCCCTGAAAGAGGCCTCGCAGCGGGCCGCCGAGCATCCCGATATCGGAATGCTCATCAGCGACTACCACATCGGGCCGAACCAGACGGGGCTCCAGGTCGTGGCGGCGGTTCGCGAGGCGATCGGCCCGGAGCTGAAAGTCATCCTGGTCACCGGCGACACATCGTCGGCCATGCGGGCCCTGGCGAACGATTCGAACCTGCGCGCGGTGAACAAGCCGGTCAACGCCGATGAGCTGCTCGGTCTGGTGGACGAACTTCTCCGGGTATAGGTAGTGCCAACCGCGGGCTAGGCATAGCTACGCATCGCGTGTCCGGGGCCGATTCGACACTCTCGCGTCGGAGGGGACGGGGAGTCCGCGCTCAGGGGACGACATGCCGGGCATACGTCGCATTCTCTCTTGTAGACAAGGAACGGGGATGTCGATCGTTCGCGGCGATCGTGAAAGGGGCGCAGCTTGCGCGTGCGTCGCTCGAATTCTTTCACGCGCTCTCCACGCCGCCGCCGATGCCGACAATCTGATCGCAGCGGTCCGGAGCGACGCGTGAGCAGGCCACCAGCAGAGGACGTATCACAATTCATCTGGGAGACGCGCTATCGCGATCCCGATGCCCGGCCCGAAGAGACGGGCATCGAAGATACGTGGCGGCGCGTCGCCCACGCGGTGGCCGCTTGCGAGCGCGAGCCCGCGCTCTGGACCGGGCGATTCCTCGAAACCCTGCAGGGGTACCGTTTCCTGCCCGCGGGCCGGATCCTCGCGGGCGCGGGCACCGCGCGCCGGGTGACGCTCTTCAACTGCTTCGTGATGGGCCCGATCGAGGACTCGATCGAGGGCATCTTCGAGTCGCTGAAGGAAGGCGCGCTCACGATGCAGCAGGGCGGGGGCGTCGGTTACGACTTCTCGACCCTGCGGCCGCGCGGCCGCCGCGCGCGGACTACGGGTGTCGTCGCCTCCGGGCCGGTCTCGTTCATGCGCGTCTGGGACGCGATGTGCGCGACGATCCAGTCCACGGGCGCGCGCCGCGGCGCAATGATGGCAACCCTCGCCTGCGATCATCCCGACATCGAGGCGTTCATCGACGCCAAGCGCGACCCGTTTGCACTGGGTCACTTCAACCTCTCGGTGCTCGTGACGAACGCCTTCGTGCGCGCGGTCAGGGCCGGGGCCGACTGGCCGCTCGTATTTCCGGGGGACGGGGAGCCCCACAAGGTCGTGCCGGCTCGCGCGCTGTGGCAGCGGCTCTGCCAGGCGGCGTACGAGACTGCCGAGCCGGGCGTGCTGTTCATCGACCGCATCAACGCCGCGAACAATCTGGCCTACTGCGAGCGGATTCGCGCAACGAACCCCTGCGCCGAGGAGCCGCTGCCGCCGTACGGGGCGTGCAACCTGGGTTCGCTCAACCTGACTGCGTTCGTGTCGCGCCCGTTCACGCCCCGGGCCGAGTGGGACGTGACGGGCCTAGCCGAGACGGCGCGCATCGCCGTCCGGTTCCTCGACGACGTGACGGACGTGTCGCATTTTCCGTTGACGCGGCAGCGCACCCAGGCGCTGCGCTCCCGGCGCATCGGCCTGGGAATCACGGGCCTCGCCGACGCGCTCGCCATGCTGACGCTGCGTTACGACAGCTACGCCGCGCGCCAGGCCGCGGCAGGCGCGATGGCGGTGATCCGGGATGCTGCCTACGACGCTTCGACGGAGCTCGCGCGCGAGAAGGGCGTCTTCCCGGACTTCAATGCCGGGCTCTATGCCGAGAGGCCGTTCATCCGCAAGCTGCCCGCCGCCGTCCAGGGGGCCATCCGGCGCTTCGGTATCCGCAACAGCCACCTGACCGCTATCGCGCCGGCCGGCACGATCAGCCTGCTGGCGCACAACGTGTCGAGCGGCATCGAGCCATGCTTCGGGATCGATGTCCTGCGCCACGTGCGGGCGCCGGACGGAAGCTTGCGGACCTTCGAGACGACGAGCTACGCCGGCGCCGTGTGGCGCAAGAGGCACGAAAGCGGCAAGCCGCTGCCAGCCTATTTCGTGGATGGCACGGGCATGCCGGCCCGCGATCACCTGCTGATGCAGGCCGCGCTGCAGCCGTTCGTGGACAGCGGCATCTCGAAGACCGTTGCGCTCGGCAGCGGGCTCCAGGCTCCGGACGTGGGCGAATTGCTGCATTCGGCTTACGACCTGGAATTGAAAGGCTGCACCGTCTATCGCGCCGGCTCGCGTCCCGCCATGGTCGAGTCGCTCACGCCCGCGGCCCGGTTGGTCGACACGGCGTGTGGCGCACGGTCGTGCGCGGTTGACGCGTGACATGGGGATGCGCGACGGGTCCGGCTCATGAACTTGCGTCATCCCTGTCGGCGCCACGCGTCCGTGGCGCACGTCCCTGCCGTATGCGGGTCACGAGAATGTCGAGCACGAGAAACGCAAGCGCCGATGCGAAAACCTCCGCAGCGCCGAGGCCGAGGGCGCCTGCGAGCACCATCGACGGCAGCAAGGCTTCGGGCAGCTGATCGAGCGTCGGAATCTCCGTTCCCGGAGCCAGAGCCAGCCGCCGTTTCACCGCGCTCGACAGCGCATCCCCGGCCAGCGAAAGCGCGCCGAAACCGGCACCGACCGCAAATCCGGGACCCGTCAGGAGTGCGGTGACCCCGCAGCCAAGCACACCGGCCAGGAGGCCTTTCCACGTCTTGTGGTCGCCGAACAGGCGTTGGCCATCCCGCAATCGCAGACCGCCGTCTAGGGGCGCGGTCCAACGATGCGGCAATGCCCGGCCTGCCGCCCACGGCAGGACGTTGGCCACCACCGTGAGCAGAAGTGCGCGAGCCGCATGGGCGACGTCCAGGAATTCCATGACGTCAGCTCATGCTCGAAGGAGTCATTCCGCGAGCGCCGAGACCAGGAGGAAACAGACTTTCACCGTCAACACGTACTGGTTGATGCTCGGCAGCGGTCCGCCGCCATAGACCGGATCGCGTGCAGCCATGCAGGCAAGGAAGACGGTGATGCCGCCGCGCCCGTGCGTACCGGCAAACCGGAGCTTACGGCCGCAGCGCTTCCTCGGTGCGCCGTTCAGTGAGGATCGAGCCCGCGACGTCCGACAACTCGCCCGAGAGCGCATCGATGATCTCGTCCATCGACAGCACTCCGACGAGTTGGTCGCGGTGACCGACGACGGGCATGCGGCGCACGCCAAGGCGCCGCATCGACCGGAGCGCGTCGGAAAGCTGATCGGTCGCCGACGCGGTCACGGGGTCGCGTGTCATGACGTCACCGACGCGAAGGGTCCTGGGATCAGCGTCGCGCGCTATCACCTTGACGACGATGTCGCGGTCGGTCAGGACGCCCACGACCCTTTGCGAGGCGTCGGCGATCAACGGCTCGACGACCACGAGGTAGCCGACGTGCTGCTCGCGCATGATCCGCGCAGCTGCCGTTATCTCCTCGAGCGGACGAATGGTAACGACGTTCCGGCGACACAGTTTCATGACTTCCATGGCGGTCTCCCATTTGGTTCCTGCGGCAATTCGGCGAGTCACAGGGAGGCTACGGCCGGCAGTGCCGCGGGCTCCATACGTAATGCACGCAGGACGTTACGGAATTGCTCGGATCGCGACTGACGCCCGCCGGGTGTAGCGTTCGCTTCAGCCAGACTGTCCGAACAACGTGAAGGAGATCATCATGAATCAGGTCCGTTGGGAACCCTTTGCATCTTTCGAAAACATGCTCGGCCGGATGCCGACGCTGCTGCGCTGGCGCGGTGCGCCGGACGTGGACGGCGATACGCGCCTCGAGTGGTCGCCGTCGGTCGACATCAGCGAGAGCGATCAGGAATACCTGATCCGCGCGGAACTGCCCGCCGTGAAGAAGGAGGACGTGCACATCACGTTCGAGGACGGGATGCTCACGCTCTGCGGCGAGCGCAGGCAGAAGACGGAGGAAAAGAAAGAGAAGTTTCACCGCGTGGAGTCCTTCTACGGAAAATTCAGCCGGAGCTTCACACTTCCGGAGAACGTTGACAGCGGAGCGATCCGCGCCGAGTCGAAGGACGGCATCGTGACGGTGCACGTGCCGAAGACGAAGACGGAAGCGAAGAACGCAAAGGAGATCAGGATCCAGTAACCGGTGGTGCGGCTTTCCCGGCGCGGCGGGCCGGGACGGTGCCGCGCGCGCTGCCCATTTCACTTGCGAGGACCAGGACAATGCCAACCGATTTCGATATCAAGCGGGACGTGGAAGCCGAACTGCGGTGGAGTCCCGAGTTCGACGAACGGGACGTAGCCGTCAAGGTCAAGGACGGTGTGGTATTGCTGAGCGGATACATCGGCAATTACTACGAGAAGTACCAGGCCGAGAAGGCGGTCAAGCGCGTCAGGGGCGTCGCGGGAGTCGCGAACGACATACAGGTGCGCTCAGGGGCGGGCGTTTCCGATCCTGAGGTCGCACGCTCCGCCGTGTCGGCGCTGAAGCTCGCGCTTCCCGCGGTGGCCGCGAACGTCAAGGTGATCGTGAAACAGGGACACCTGACGCTGGAAGGCATGGTTGAATGGGAATTCCAGAGACAACAGACGGAGAATGCCGTGCGCTTCCTGAAAGGCGTGACCGAGGTGACCAACCTGGTGCAGCTCAGGCCACGCGTCGAGCCGATCGACGTCAAGCGGCGCATCGAGGAGGCCTTTCGGCGCAGCGCGGAGGTCGATGCCGGTCGTGTAAGCGTACAGGCGCACGATGGCGAAGTGACGCTCGGCGGGACCGTGCGCTCATGGAGCGAGCGCGAAGAGGCGCAACAGACCGCGTGGTCGGCGCCGGGCGTTACCCGCGTGAAGAACGAGATTCGAGTGAGCCCATAGCAGCCGCGAGCAGGGTGGGCGCATCTCGAGCCGCCGTGGGCGGCTGCCACGGCGGCTAGCCGGCCGGCGAGGGCTGGAGCAGCAGTGCCGTGTGCAGGACTTCAATCGGCGGTCGGGGCATTCCGCCCGTGGTGTCGACTTCGAGCACGGTGAGGCCTTCATCCGCAGCGATCGGTTCAGCATGCGTCTCCTGCCACCGCAGAGCACGGCTGAATCCGCCTCGGACGCGTTGACGCCCGGTGTGCATGACTTCGCGCAACGCGCCGGCGGTGTACCTCAGGCGAAGCGCGGCAATGTAGCAGGTGCACGGTGACCCCTGTTTGGCGGCCGTCGCGCGGAGGTGCTCGCGGTGCTCACGCCGGCCAAACGCCGCGTCGACGATGACCGGGTGCCCTCCCGCGAGCGCATGCTCCGCGCAGCGGGCATGGTGTTCGTAAACCCGGGCACTCGCCCCCGGCGCGTAGAGCCCCTGCGCGACCGGCGATCTCGTGCGAGCAGTCTCGGAAAGCCCGCCAGGCGCTAGCGTTCCACGTCCGATCGCAAGTGGATCGCTCTGAGGAGCGGTGCCAGACGCGTTGCGATCCAGGTCTTGCCGGATCCGGAGAGACCCTCCATGAGGACCAGCGGCGGACGCTTGGGCGCGAGCGCGGAGCTCGCCGCGTCGACATAGGCTTGGTACCGACGGCGGGCGAGCCCGAGGTCGACTTCGCGCGATCGGGCAAGGTCGATCCAGAGCGCCGTCACTTTCGCCCGCACCCGCGCACGATGCGCCTCGAAAACGTCGAGCACGCGGCAGATGTCGTCGGCGACGTCGATCCAGCGGAACGAGTCGGAATACTCCATGCATTCGAAGGCGAGCAGCCGACCGTTGCGCATTACGACGTTGCGCTCGCTTTTCTGCCTCGCGCAGGTCGACGAACGGGTAGTGCACGGACCGCTTGATCTTGTACGCGAACTGTCCGGTCAGCAGCACCCAGGAAACGTGAGTCTGCACGAGCTCGATCGATTCCACGGGATGCGGATGGGCCGCCGGCGTCATCAGCGCGCGTAGATGCGGCTGCACTCAGGTTCACTCGGCCTCCGATGCCGAATGCTGGTGGCTCCGCATCAGCCCTTGATGCAGACGAGTGGCTCGAGTCGCGCCACCTTGCGCGCAAGCCCGCTCGCGTCCGCGAGATCCACCACGCTGCCGACGTCCTTGTAAGCGCCGGGCGCCTCCTCGGCGACGCCGCGCATCGAGGGACTACGGATGATGATTCCGCGCCCGGCGAGCTCGCGCACGAGCTGGCGCCCGCTCCAGGTCCTGGTCGCCTGGTGGCGGCTCATCGCGCGGCCGGCACCGTGGCACGCTGACCCGAAGGACAGCGCTTCGCCTGCCGCGGTGCCGACCAGCACGTACGACGCGGTGCCCATCGAGCCGCCCACCAGCACCGGCTGCCCGACGGCACGCACGGCGGCGGGCAGGTCGGGGTGGCCTGGACCGAAGGCGCGCGTCGCGCCCTTGCGGTGCACGAACAGGCGCATGCGGCGGCCGCCCACCTCGTGCAGCTCCTCCTTGCAGGTGTTGTGCGAAACGTCGAACAGCAGATCGAGCGTCGCTCCCGGAATCAGCCGCGTCACGGTGCCGCGCGTGAGATGCGTGATGATTTGCCGGTTCGCGAGCGCACAGTTGATGCCGGCACGCATCGCGCCCAGGTAACTCGCGCCCAGCGCCGACAGGATCGGCGCGCAGGCGAGCTCGCGGTCCGGCAACCGGATGCCCGCTTCCTCGGCCGCTATCGCCATGCTACGCAGGAACTCGGTGCCGATCTGGTGACCGAGACCGCGCGATCCGCAGTGGATGCTGATTACCACCTCGTCGAGCGCGAGTCCGAAGGCGGCGGCGGCAGCCGGGTCGTGGATCTGCGCGACGCGCTGGACCTCCAGGTAGTGATTGCCGGAACCGAGCGTGCCGATCTCCTGGCGCTGGCGCCGCTTGGCGCGGTCGGACACCTGGGTCGGGTCGGCGCCAGCCGCCGCGCCGCCTTCCTCGATGCGTGCGAGATCGGCTTCCCGACCGTAACCCTGCTCGACCGCCCAGCGCGCGCCGCCCCGCAGCATGGCGTCCATCTGCGCCTCGTCGAGCACGATGCGGCCGGTGCTGCCGACGCCCGCGGGTATGTCGCGCGCGAGGCCGTCGGACAGCCGTTGCTTCAGCGGTTCGACTTCCGTTATCGACCGGCCCATCAGGAGCGTGCGAACGCCGCAGGAGATGTCGAACCCGACGCCGCCGGCGGAGATCACGCCTCCCTGATCCGGGTCGAAGGCCGCGACACCGCCGATCGGGAATCCATAGCCCCAGTGCGCATCCGGCATCGCGTAGGCCGCCTGCACGATGCCGGGCAGCATGGCCACATTCGAGAGCTGGTCGTGGACCTTGCGATCCATCGCGTCGATCAGCGCTTCGTCCGCGTACAGGATGCCTGGCACGCGCATGTCGCCATGCGGCGCGATGCGCCAGCGGAACTCGGATTCGCGCTCGAGCAGCGACCTGTCCATGTCACACGTCCACGACGCACCGCGCTTCCCACCGCCCGTCGCGCCGCTGCCGGAACTCCAGGGCCGTGTAGGTCGCGCCCTTCACCTCGACGGCCGGCTCGTGCCTCGCACGATCGACCTTCTCGCCGCCCGCAACGCCTGAAAGCGAGTGTGCTCCGAGCTTCACGCGAAAGCGGCTGAACAGCATCGTCCGTACGGACATCTCGTACACCAGCGCGTTCAGCCAGTCGACGAGCAGCAGTTCGAGGCTCGGCGCCTCACAGACGACCGCGACGTCCTCACGCGGCTCGATCAGGGCGGGGTTCGTGACCAGGGCGGTCATACCAAGGGCCATCTGCTCGAAGACCTCTTCCCGCGTGCCGGCCTCGGCCTGGACGCCCATGTCCGCATCGTGACTGAAGTGCCGCCAGCCTTCCATGTGCCGACTATGCCAAACCGGGCTAGCGGCGCGATGCGCACAAGTGCGTATGGTCCACCGCCTACGGCGGGCGGGACAATCAGGGCCGAGAAGGAGACTTACCATGAAGCTCGGTGAATTGTGCAGCCGCGATCTCGTGTGCGCGCCAGCGCAGACGACGGTCGAGGAGATTGTCAGGCTGATGCGAGACGAGCATGTCGGCATCATCGTGATAACGAAGGCACCCGCGGACGAACCCGTAGCCGCTGGCGTCATAACGGACCGCGACATCACATTCGCGCTGCTCGACCGCGCTGGGGACATCCGGGGAGTTCGGGCCGAGCAGGTCATGAATCGCGATCCGCTGGTGCTGTGCGAGGACGACGCGGTCGAAGACGCGATCGACAGGATGCGCAGGCGCGGCGTGCGCCGCGCCCCGGTCGTCAGCACACAGGGCTCCCTGGTCGGCCTGATCTCGACCGATGATCTCGTTGCGCACGTGGCCGGCGGGCTCACGGGCCTCGCAAAACTGCTCGAGGAGCAGCCCGGCATCGAGCGCTTGCGTCGCGGTGGCGCGCCTCGTGCCCGTCCGATGGGATTCAGGGAGGCCGGCCGTGGCATATGAAGCGCAGGAGCGGGTGGAACCCCGGCTGCAGCCAGAGCGAGTCGCGGAGTTGCTCGAGGATTTCGAGTACTTCGACGACGACGGGGACGGGTTGATGCTGTTCGACGAGTTCGAGCAATTCATGGACGGCATCGGTGCCGAGATGACGGGCGAGGAATGTCGCATCGGATTCGCGGAGATTGACTCCGACAGGGACGGGGCGATTGAATTCGAGGAGTTTCTGCAGTGGTGGACATTGGAGTGAGCCGGAGTGCCTGGCGCCAGACATGCGAACACCGCTGCGACTGACGTTCCGAAACGTCGATAGCTCACCGGCGCTGGAGTCCAGGATCCGCGAGCTGGCGGCGCGCCTGGAACGCTTTTCGGATCAGATCGAGCGCTGTCACGTCGTCCTGGAGGCGCCCCATCGCCACTTGCACCAGGGGGGTCTGTTTGAGGTCAGGATCGACGTCAGCGTGCCCGAGGGCGAGATCGCGATCCGGCATACGCACCCCTTGAGCCATTCACACGAAGATCCCTATGTTGCGCTGCGTGACGCGTTTCGTGCCGCGCGCCGCAAGCTTCAGGACTACGAGCGCAAACGCTACAAGAACGTAAGGACAAATTAGGCTCACTTTCTGGGTCGCCGCAGGCGCGGTCACCGGCTCGTGTTTTCTGTTCGAGGTCGGCAAATACCGCTGCATTGTCGATTGCGGAATGTTCCGGACTCCCCGCGACGTTTCCTGACCCAGGCGTTGCCGTCCTTGCGGTACACCGTTTGTGCGCTCTGCGGCAGGCAAGGCATGCTCACGCGCTTCGTGCCCGCGCCGGTGTTCCCGGACTCAGGTCGAGAGCGGCCTTGACGGCTTCGTCCACGTGCTCGAGCCAGACGAACTCGAGCTGACTGCGGACGCTCTCCGGGACGTCCTCCAGGTCCTTGCGGTTGCGTGCCGGCAGCAGCACGCGGCGGATGCCAGCGCGGGATGCCGCAACGGTCTTCTCGCGTATCCCGCCCACCGGGAGCACCAGCCCGCGCAGGCTGATCTCCCCCGTCATCGCGACGTCGCTCGGCAGGGCCCTGCCGGTCAGCAGCGAAACCAGCGCGATGTACATCGCGACACCGGCGCTCGGGCCATCCTTCGGGATGGCGCCGGCCGGCACGTGTACGTGGATGTCCCACTTGTCGAAGGAGGCGGGGTCGATGCCCAGAGTGTCGCTGCGGGTCTTCACCAGCGACAGCGCCGCCTGCGCGCTTTCCTTCATTACGTCGCCGAGCTGACCCGTCAAGATCAGCTTGCCGCCGCCCGGAGTGCGTGCGGCCTCTATGAACAATATGTCGCCCCCCACCGGCGTCCACGCGAGTCCGGTTGCGACGCCCGGTACGCTCGTCCGCATGGCGACTTCGTTCTCGAAGCGCGCGGCGCCAAGGATCGTGGCAATCATGTGTTCGTCGATCGCGATCCGCTCGGCACTCCCCTCGGCGATCCTGACGGCAACGTGACGCAACGCCGCGCCGAGCTGCCGTTCCAGATTCCGGCAACCGGCCTCCCGCGTGTAGTCGCGCACGATCCGCCGGATCGCGTCCCGGCTGATCGTCGCCTGGTCCGGATTCAAGCCGTTCGCTTCGAGCTGGCGCCGTACGAGGTAGCGGCTCGCGATTTCGACCTTCTCTTCCTCGGTGTAGCCGGAGAGCTCGATGATCTCCATGCGGTCGCGAAGCGGGCCGGGAATCGTGTCCAGCACGTTCGCGGTGGCGATGAAAAAGACGCGCGAGAGGTCGAAG